>ERZ795058.2285-NODE-2285-length-23038-cov-9.628029_pt1 | contig 23038 bp, 21 predicted proteins | sample MGYA00375142_ERZ795058 | MGnify/ENA primary metagenome ERZ795058 (study PRJEB30187, sample SAMN05720210) | activated sludge metagenome | isolation source: anaerobic digester from wastewater treatment plant | place: Japan | collected 2015-04-20 ... | reverse complement strand
TATAAGGAGGTATTAAAATGAGTTCTTTTTTAGGTATGCGTGGAAATGGAGATTGGGTCACAGATCAGAGGCCTAAGAATTGGAGAGAGACTATTCTCTTTCTGTACCCGAATGGTTCTATGCCGTTGACGGCTATTATGAGTAAGATGAAGTCTGAGAAGACTGATGATCCGCAGTTCTACTGGTGGACGAAGTTGTTGCCTACTCAGGCTGCAACGGTTACTGGTGTTTATACTGACTCTGGCTTGACTGCTGCTTATACGTCAGGTGGTGTTGTTGGAACTACATTGTATTTGAAGATGTCAGCATCTGATATTATTCACTTCAGAGTTGGTCATACTGTTGTCATGCGTGATGCTTCTGACTTTACAGTTGATGTTGTTGGTAAGGTTACTGCTCGTACCAGTAATGGATCTTCTTCCAGTATTGGTGTTAAGCTGTTGGAAGCTGATGATAACAGCGCGTATGGCCATGATCTAAGTGATTGTGATAAGGTTATGGTCATTGGTAACGTGAATGCTGAAGGTGCTGCGATGCCTTCTGCTCTTGCTTATGATCCTGATAAGCTGTATAACTATACGCAGATCTTCCGTACGCCGCTGTCTATTACAAGGACGGCAAGAAAGACGAAGCTTCGCACTGGTGACCAGTATAAAGAAGCCAAGAGGGAAGCGCTTGAACTCCACGGTATTGAGATGGAGAAGGCCTTCTTATTTGGTATTCCTTATGAAGGCACTGGAGATAATGGTAAGCCTGAGCGGACAACTGAAGGGCTTATCACTTGTCTACGCACTAACAACAGTGGTAATGTTGCTGACTTCCAGCTGGATGCTACCTACCATGGTAAAAACTGGTTAGATGATGGAGGTGGAGATGAGTTCCTGAATGAGTATTTAGAGCGGGTCTTCAGATATGGAAGGCAGGAAAAACTGGCAGTGTGTGGAACTGGTGCTCTTCTTGGCATCAATCGTCTTGCACAGGCTGGTTCTCACTTCACGATGACCAGTGTAACTAAGGCCTATGGCATAAATGTTACTGAGTGGGTCACTCCCTTTGGGAAGATCTACTTGAAAACGCATCCTTTGTTCAACATTGAGTCTACGCTTCGTAACTCAATGCTGTTGTTTGAGCCTGAGAATTGTGTCTATCGCTATATTGATGATACGAACTTCTACGGTGAGTCTGAGAAGGGTACTGCAGCAGCTGGCACTAATGGTGGTAGGATTGATGGGACACAGGAAGAGTTCTTGACTGAAGCAGGTCTTGAATATCATCATCCTTACACTGCAGCGTTCTTGAATGGTGTTGGTTTGAACCATACTGCGTAGCCGTGTTCTCCTCCAGGTAAGCGGCGACATAGGGTGGGGAGGTTCTTACAACTCCCTGCCCTATGTTCAAATATTGAACAAAGGGGGTTAAAGTGGATTACTATTTACTTAGGAAGAAGTTCTGTGAACTATCAGGTAGGTATGATCTTATAAATGCTGATCTTACTGATAATGGAGCTGATTTCTATATAAACGCTGGGCAGGCTCACCTGGATAGAATGCAGAACACTGGCATGATGAAGGCTAAGTATGTTAAGTCAGTAGCTGCAGGGACTATTAAAGTTTATGTAGAAGGACTTAGGGCAGTTCATAAGGCATGGGCTGGAAACTCTACAGATGGGCTTGTAGAATTGCTTCGAGTTGATCTTGATTGGCTTAGGGAAGAGTATGAAGAGCAGCTTGGAGATATAGATCAGGGAACTCCATACTATTATGCTCCTGCAATTCTTAGACCTTTTCCCGATAGTAGTACTACTACAAGCCTATCAGGATATTACGATATAGATGATCTTCAGCTTCATGCTACAGTTCCTGATCACTATAAGTATAGTGGCATAGTAATTATGCCTCCTCCAGATACCACTTACTATATCAGCGTCTATGGCACATTCTATAGTCCAACACTTAGTGCAACAGTTTCATCTGGAACTTGGACGCAGACCAAGAGTATGTGGACTGAAGTTCATCCTCAGATACTTCTTAAGGCTGCTCTTTATGAGCTTGAGACGTTCTATAGAAATACTGAAGGTGCTAATGATTGGATGAGTGCTCTTAAAGTTGATGTAGATGGTCTTGATAAAGACTTTGCTGATCAAGAATCTTATAATATAAACCAGATTGGAGGCTAGTATGAAGGCCTTTAGGACTGTTATTAGTAAGGGTTTTGAGAAGGGTGGAGGCCTTAGGCCTGGTGAGATTACTACTAGGAACAATGGCTTATTTGTAGATTGTAGGAATGCTAAAGTACTACCTCAAGGTCTTAAGGGATATATACCAGATATCAATGATGTGTTAGATCCTTCTCGTAGCTTTTATGACTATTTGACAAGTGATGCAGTTACTATAACAAGGAGATGGCCTTTTCCACAGGTTTTCTTAACAGATGCTGGAGTTTTTATTGGAGCTGTTGAAGGGCTTTATAAGGTTACAGATCCAGTTGTTGCTGGGACTCCTGACATTTATTTAATGAGTTATAGTACTGGTGCAACTATATGGCCTTGGGTTTGTATTCCTATTATGGGTTATCCAGCTTTTACAAGTGGAAGTAAGTTTGTATACTATGATTCAAACGCAGAATCTTATTTGGTGGTGAGCTAATGGGAGACTTTACTGTTACTATAATACCTAGCGATGTTAATGACATAGGGGCTAAGTGGTGTGTAGTTGGAAAGACACCTTGGTTTGATTCTGAGTTTACAACTACAAGAGCAACACTTGCTGATGTTATTTCTTTTTCCTATGTGGAAGGTTATATATCCCCTAGTAATATTACAATAACTGAGGCTATGCTTACTGCTGAGGGAACTTCAGCTACTTACGTTGCAACTCAGTGGCTAGCTAGTTGGGGGCCTCCTATGTGTGGTTGTCTCTTCAAAGGACAAGTTCTACTTGGTGGAAGTTATAATACTACTGAAGCTACATTTCCATCAGATAGTCGTATAGTAAGATGGTCTGAGATTGGAGCTTTTAGGTTCCTTGGGGCTACAGCTAATACGAAGAAGAATGAGGCTGGGTTTGCTTATATGGGAACTAGCTCTGATGAAACTGTTATGGCTTTACTTCCTTTGAAGAATTCAGTTGTTACTTATACTACTATGTCTGTAAGCCTTTTATCTCCAGTTGCTTCACCTGCTCCTACTTATAGCTTTGACACTTTGCTTAGTAATATAGGTATTATGAATCCACTTGCAGCTGCTGGAGATGGAAGGAATAAGCAGCTTTATGTAGATAGGGAAGGTGAGCTTAGAGAGATAAGCATGGGTCAGTATGGACAGGGTTATGTTTCTACTGCTCTTGGTTATAGGCATATTTTTAAGCCTATGCAAGAGGATTTTAGTATTACTACTGGAAAGGGACTTATAGTAGTAACTTATAATCAAGATGAAGATGAGTTCTATATAAGCAATGGACTTAGATCCTTTGTATATACTGGAAGTGGACTCACTGAGATAGGGGTTGCAATAACATCTGTTATTAATCTAAGGACTTCGCTTATAGCACAGGAGTTGTTTATAGATTCCTGCACCAGTAACTTCTTTGGTGGTGCTAGTAAGATTATGGGAAGTGAGTATGTTTATATAGAAACTGATGTTGTTGACTTTAATTTGTCTGCTATAAAGACTATTCAGCAAGTTGAGATTGGTGGAAGTATTGGAAGTAATAGTGGTATTATGATTAAGTGGCGGAATAGTAGGTCTGAAGCGTTTAGGTCTACAGGTTGGGTAAGGTGTTCACCTAATGGAGTTTCTACGCCAATCGTTAGTGGAACAGACTTTAAGATATGTATTATGTCTAGTCCAGTTGAGAGTGTAGAGATTAACAATATAACAGTTGAGTGGAAGTTAACTGATAAGACAAGTGTAAGGGGAAATTATGCTAGTGGATCTGCTGCCTGAACAAATTAGTAACTATTGGCCTCTCTTCAAAGGGCATATAGAAGATACAGTTCCTCCTACTGCAGACTATGGAACTTATGACACTAACAATATCTTGTATAGCCTTATGTTTGACTATAATCATACTAAGCTTTGGCTATGTAATGATGATAAAGATAGACATAATATAGGGTTTGTTATAACAACTGTTATGAGAGATATAAGTGGTGTTAATATACTGCTTATATATAATATGGTTGTTATAGATAAAGAGGCTAAGATAAACTGGTTAAGGGAGCTTGAGACACTTAAGAAACACGCTTGGTCTTTAGGTTGTTCTAAGATAGGAGCTTATATTATGAATAGTAAGATCCTAGATATTGTTAGTAAGCATGAAGTTGAGACAAGATTTGTGTTTGCTAATATGAATATATAGGAGGTTATCATGGTATCTTATCCAGCATATATGGAGACTATACATAGTACTTGGTTGAATGCACTTGATAGTGTTATTACATCAGCTGTAGCAAGTAACCCTTTTACAGGATTAGTTGGTTATGATCCAGCTACTGATGTAACTGCAATGGGTACAGCTATTACTGCTTTTCAAACTATTATAACATCACTTGATGCAGATAATGACTATGACTTATTTAGTACATCAGCTGCAGCTCAGATTGAAGCTGTTTATTCTCCAGCTGATAATATTGCTGCTAGGACAGCTGCTCATGCTAACTTCCTTGATAATGAGATTACTACTAAAGTATATCCAAGATTTGAAGCTGGAATGAGAGATATTAACGCAGTTATGACTAGTGCATTTACGATAGGCAGGGCTATTATAGAGCTTGATAGGAATGATAAGGTTGATAAGTTTCAAGCTGATATGGAGTTTCAAGCTGAGCAGAAGAGAGCAGATTTGATACAAGCTGCTACTAGTGAAATGATAAGGATGTATTTGCAGAAGGTTGAATTTGGTCGTGTTATTGCAGCTATGTGGATTGATGAGCTGAGGCTTAAAATTGCTGCTAATCAGGACTACTTAACTGAGACCAAGGCTATTGCAGGTGACCTTGGGAGATGGCCACTTGAGGCGTATAAGTATGGAGCTAACATGCTTGCAGGTATTGGAGGTGGAACTACAGGTTCTGTTCCAGTTGATGGAAATAAGACTGCAAGGGTTATTGGATCTGGTTTATCAGGTGCAGCTGCTGGAGCTATGGTTGGTGGAGCTATTGGAAGTAATGAAGGTGCTGGTTGGGGATCTATCATTGGTGGTCTTGCAGGTATTTTAGGTGGTGCGCAATGATAAGAGACTTTGATATTAAGTATTATCCTATTATTAGAAACTATCTTAATGAAGCAGGTATTGCTGATGAGAAGATAGATGTGCTTAATATCAATACAAAAGTTATGTTGTATAAGGATAAGGTTATAGGGTTTATGTCAGTTGATAAGATTGGAAAACTCTGTAACTTGCATCACTTCTTTATAGATCCTAGATATAGAAGCATTAGTAAGGTTATCAGACTTTCTGATGAGCTTGTTAAGTTGGCAAGAAGAAGTGATTGCAACAATGTTAGTATACATACTGATGTTGGAAGTAGACTTGACCAGTATGTACATAAGTATTGCTCCTTTAGAAAGCTTGGTATTAGGAAGCTTAATAGTCCAATAGAAGGTATTAATATATACCTTGTGGAGGTATGAGATGGGAAGTGTAGGAAGAGTAGTAGCGGCAGTTGCTACAGGTGGCTTATCAGAAGTTGGAAGAGCAGTACTTCCTGAGAAAGTATATAATCCAGTTGCTTCAGCGTTAAGTTTAGGTGTGTTAGATGTTATTGAACGAGGTGAAGCTCCCTTTACTGGAGTTATCAGATACGTAGGTCCAGCACTAGGTATGGATGAATCTGATATGAATTGGTTAGAGGATGTATCTGCTGATATATTTTCTGGAGGCTTTGCTCAACTACCTAAGGCTTATAAAGCTGCTACTGAAGATGGAGGCTTTGATGTTTGGAAGGGAATTGATAGAGCAGTTGATCCTGCTGGGACTATTGATTATTCACTAAGAAAGACTGGAGATATCTTATATGATATTGCTCCTGATGTTGTAGGTTACGCTCAACCCATTGGAGCCACTGTTGGAGGTATAGTTGGATCATATGTTCCTGTTATTGGAACTGCAGCTGGTGCGGCTATAGGTAGTGGTATTGGGAGTAAGATAGGCGCAGGAACTAGGTCTAAGGATTATGGAAGAGACTTTGTAAATGCAGGTATTTCCTATGGAGCTGGAGCTGCAACGCAAGGACTTGGGAACTATGTATCTGGTAGTGTAGGGAACTATACTCCAGGTAGTTTTGTTGATATGGCTTCTACTACAATGCCAAGTGGAGTTGCAGGTGCTACTGGAAGTCAAGCAGTTGGCAATGTAGCTGGTAAGGTTGTGGAAGGTGCTGCTAAAGGAGCTATTGGTCAAATTCCAGCTGCTTATGAGCAAGGTAGTATTGAGCCATTAGCTATTGGAGCAGGTTTAGGTGGAGTAGGTGGAGCACTTAGTGGATCAGCTGGAGAGATTTATGGAGGTATTACTAGTCCAGATATTCCTAATGACTTTTATACTAATCAAGCAGTTGGAGCTAACCTTGGAACTATAAGTGATATGGCAACTGGTGTTAAGACAAGTGGAACTATTGGAGACTTTTATAATCAAGGTGGAGCTGGATTGTCTGAACTATCTGGTCAGACTTTGCCTCAAGTTGAAGTTAATCCAGAACTTAAATATGCAGCTTGGCTTAATCCTATTACTGATTATACTATGGGTGGTGCAGTTAATGAACCTAAGTATAATACTACTATAACTCCACAGGATAATCCTGGAGAGTATAAGTATAACCTTCCTACGTTCTATGATCCAGATAATCCTGATGTTAGTCTGTGGGATAAAGTTAGAGGCTTAATGGGAGAGGTTGGAAAGATAGCTCTTAACTCTAACCTTGGAAAACTTGGACAGCAGATAGGTGCAGATGGTCAACCTTATTATGTTGAAGGAGAAGAAGGCAGGGCTGGAAGTAGTACTAGTGATGAATCTGTAGATACTATTATGACTAGAATACGAGGAGCTGAGAGTGCTAAGAAGGCTAAGAAGTCTGGATTTGTAGAAGTGCTTGATCTAAGTACTGGACTTCCTATCTTATCTAGTAGTATTGGAGAGTATAAAGAAGAAACACCTGAACAGAAACTTTATTCTTAAGAGGAGGACTTATTATGTGGAGTGATGCTTATAAATTAACTGGAGATACATACGATCCAAGTGCTGGAAGAGCACTTATGGAAGAACTTGCTGGGGAAGCATATGCTCCAGTTGCTCAAGCCCCTGTTCAGCAACTTCCTTGGTATAATAACTTGGGAAATAATGTAGGTGGATTTATGAATACACTTGGAGGTTATGCTTCTAAGTTAGCTCCTGCTCTTGCATCAGCTGGACAGGTTGCACTTAAGGGAAGTGGGGCTAATAAGACTTGGGGAAATGCTTTTGGAGATCTTGCACAAGGTCTTGTTTCTGGAAAGCTTGGAGGAAATCTTACAACGTCTGGAGTTTCTAAGATGGCTCCAAGTACACCTGGAGCTCAGGCTAGACCTGTTGCAACTCCAGGTGATCTTAACGCTAATGGTATTCCTGATGTGCAGGAAAAGGTTACGTTTGAGAGGAAGACAACTGGAGGTCAAGCTCAGCAGCCTTCTATGAGTAATATTAAGCAGATGGATACTACATTTTCTCCAGGAGGTTATAGTAAATTACCTGGTCTATTAAGTCAAGGTCCAAAGTCTTTTAATGAAGGCTCAGGAGTTAGCACTGGGAGTCCTGAGTCTATTGTCAACGCCCCAGTTGGTGAAGCTACTCCTGAAGAAAGAAGTAATATGCTTATGTACCTTGGTGGTATGTTAGGGCCTGAAGCAGCTCTTAAGATGGCTACTGATACTGCTACACAGAGGATTAATGAGCAGAAGGCTACTGCAGAGAATCTTACAGCGCAAGCAAGTTTGCAGAAGGCTTCTACTGAAAATGCTAAGTTCTTATGGGAACAGAGTCCTGCTTATATTCAACGTCAAGGGCAGATAGAGTATGCTAAGAAGATGGGAGATAAGAATGCTGAGTTATGGCTTAGAGATCAGATTATAGCTGATGCTTCTACAGTTCCTGTTAGAGAGCCTAATCTCAAGAGATACGGAGATACCTATGGAGATGTTATGAGAACGCTTGGGATTACTGATCTTGGTACAATAGTTAATGCAGACAGAAATGCTAATGCTAGGATAGAAGCTGCTAGGTTATCTGCAGGTGGAGCTATTACTTCAGCAGGTATTCAAGCAGCTGGGGTTGAAAGAGCAGCTGTGCAGAATGCTATGACTGGTGCTATTGCGATGAGGAAGATGATGGGAAACATTGAGTTGCCACTTCCAGATGGTCATCCTGATAAGCCTTCACAAGAGAGAGATTTTATACTTGGAAATAAGGTTAAGGCCTCACCTATGCAGATGAAGCAAGCTGAATCACTTGATACTGAGATTGCTATATATAGGAATAGACTTGCAACACTTGGTGTTGGGACTACTCCACAAAAGACTACTTTTACAAGACCATCCCCTAAAGTTGGATCTGAGGTTACTGTTGAGCTGAATGGGAAGAAGGTTAAAGCGAAAGTTGTTGGTTCAGGTGTTGTAGAATTTAATGGTAAAAAGTATAATATAAAGTGAGGTTATCATGAGTGAAACTATATATCAGGCTACTCCAATAGAGGAGACTCCAGTATATAAAGCTACACCTATTGAAGATACTCCTAGTATACAAAGTGTTGCTAAGCCTAAGGAGCCTTCTACTTGGGATATTATTAAGCAAGGATTTGGTGAATCTGCTACTGGTCTTGTAGGTAGAGCACTTAGTGGAGAGGAAGGATATACCCAGCCTAAATATCAGCCAAAGGGATTTATGCAGGAGCTTATAGGAAGTGGTGCTACACTTGCTGGTGATATACCTGCGTTTGCTGTTAGTGCACTTCCTGCTACACTTGCTTTACCAGCAACTTGGGGAGGTTCAGCTACTGTTATTCCAGCCACTGCTATGGCAGGTACTGAGGCTTTTAAGGCCTATATGCGTGGAGATTCACCTAGTACAATCGCCAAGCATGCTGGGCTTGGAGGTGCTATTGGTGGGACTATGGGAGCCTTAGGTCCTATTGCTAAGCTTCCAGGAATTAGTAAAGTGTTGCAGAAAACTGCTTTCCCACTTCAAGTTGGTGGAGGTGAAGCTGTAGGGGCTGGACTTGAAGGTAGAGACGTTACACCAGAAGGTCTTGCTATTACTGGACTTACACTTGGAGCTCTTAAAGCTGGCACAGGTGGAGCTCAGATGGCTAAGAAGGCTATAGAAGCAGGACCTAGAGCAGAAAGGTTTGCTTTGAGACAGGCTAATGCAGAGAAGGCTGGTATTCCAGATACTGCTACAACTGGAGGTATTATACAACCTTCTTTAAAGCCAGATCTGCTTGGAGCTACAACTGCTGTGAGTGGAGCTAATACTGTTGCAAAGCGTAGGCGTAGACAGCTTGTCGATGATCTTAATAAGAAGCAAGAGGACCTTGTTAAGTTTCAAGATATGATTAAGAAAGAGCAGGAAGAGGGTTCTAAGGTTAAGATAGAAGATCCTGCTGAAGTTGCTGTTAAGGAGCTTGATGCTGATACTAAATTATTTGTCTTAGATAAGGTTAAGGAGATAGGAGATGTTGCTAAGGTAAGGGAACTATATAAGACAGATAGTCTAGTTGATACGTATGCAAGAGAGCAGGCACAGGCCTTATTTGGTGAAGGCGCTAATATCGTTTCTGAAGCAAAGCCTGAGGCACCCTCTGTTCAAAAATTGAACAAAGGGGCGTTGACAGCAGAAGAGTTTAAGGCACTTGAAGATACAAATGTCTTTGCTGTTGAGGAGCTTGAGAGGATAAAGAAGCTTCCTGGATTTAAGCAGAGAGAGCAATATAATAGGACGTTTAATATAGTGCCTGAAGTTAAGCAGACTTCTGCTGAGATAGAGAAGGCAAGAGAGCTTGCGAGTAAAGTTGAGGCAGCTGCCAAGGCTAGATATAATACACTTGGTAGTACAAATAAGCTTAATCCAAGTAAAAAGCAAGTTAGTGCTATGGGAGAGATTGAGCAGGAGCTTGCTGCGCTTCGTAAGGAGATGGAAGGTGTTACTCCTGATAAGATAACACCTGAGCTTGAAGCTAAGATGGTAGCGCTGGCAGAGAAAGTTGGTAATGAACTCCCTTTTGGTGAACTCCTGGAACCTACTGAGAGGCTTAGAAAGTTTCTTGAAGTGAATGAAGAAGGAGAGCCTATACTTACACTCGAAGATTATATGAGTCGTAGGGATCTTGTAAGGCAAAGACTTGATGCTTATTATAAAAAGACTGGGAAGCAGAAGAAAGGTTTATATAGGCGTCGAGTTCCACTTAAGGAAGCTGTTGAGGAGATAGATGCTGAGCATATTCCAGGTGAAGATCTTAGTCCTATTACCGATATTGGTAAGCCTGTTAAGACTAGGGCTCAGGAGATTAAAGCTGATAGGGAGAGTAAGGCGGAAGCTGAGGATTGGGAAGCTAGGCTTGAAGCAGAGGGTATGCCTGCAGAGCTTAACTTTGCAAGAGAGAAAGTTATTAAGGACTATGTCGAGTTCCTCAGTTCAGATAAGTGGAATAAAGAGATTCATGCTGATTCTGTTAAAGCTAAAGTTGATGTAGAGAAAGAGTTATATAATGCAAGAAATAGGTTAGATAGTATTAGTGAAGATAGGGCTAGGTATTTGCTTTCTAGAGTTTATCAACATATGCCACTTACAAAGGCTGAAGCAGTTGAATGGTTCAAGACTATTGAGAAAGTTGAAGCTATTGCAGATAGTAAGATTAGAGATAAGCGTATGGCCTTTTCTAGAAAGGCTATTGCTAGTCATTATAAAGGAAAACCTGGACATGCTAAGATTGCTAATACTATTCTTGATACGCTTAAGAAGCAGCCTACATTTGAGCTTAAGATAGATCCAAAGCTTAAGGAAGTTGGTGGATTTTATAGTTTTGTAGATAACCTTGTGACTATTAAGAACCCTAAGTCTCTTGCCCATGAAGTATCACATTGGGCTTTCTATAATGTTCTAACCAGTGCTGATAGGGCTATTTATAGACAGCATTTTATGAACAAGTTCTATGATGCTGAAGGTAAGATTAACCCAGAGGCTATTAAGATAGATACAACTGATAGGTTTAATGCTGTTAGAAGTCCGGCTGAAGCCTTTGCAGCTAAGATGGCTGACTATACATATGATAAAGTATTAACGCCTGCTGAGAAGACTTTATTTGCTAAAGTTGCAGATTGGTTTAGAGTTGTTAGGGATAATTTGCTTAAGAGGACCACTAATGATTATTCAGGCGTTTCAGAGTTATTTGATAAGGCGCTTTCTAGAGATAAAAGAACTGGTTGGAATATACTTGAAGGTGAGCCTGATTATGTTAAGAGGGCTTATAGAGATCTTGTAGATGTTAATGCTCAACATGTTACTTTCGACATGCTTGGCTTTCAGCAGATGTATGAACGTCTTGTTGAACTTGGAGAGACCTTTAGAAAAGCAAAGATGGATGATAAAGGTAGACGTATACTTGGTGAGATCAAAGGTAATGATTGGGGACTTGCAGAAGAGGTTAGTAAGCAGTCTATTATAGACTTAGATAATAGTAAAGTGTCTGAAAGGATTTATCGTAACTTAGGTCCTTTTGTAGTATCTCCTATGACGTTTGTAAGAGGAACTAAGAACGAGCGTCATGTCTATAATGCTAATCTTGCTGAGATGTATATAGGACATAAGTACGATCAGCATAGAACTACAATTGATAGTATACAGCTTGGACTTAAGAAAGGTGGAGGAAAGCCTGAGAATATTAGAAAGGTTATAGAGGGTAAGATAGAAGGAAGTGAAGCTGAGAAGCAAGCTGCTATTGAAGTTAGGCAATGGCTAGATGGAATGAAGGAGCGTTATAAAGTATATATGCTTAATGAGTATAAGGATAACCTTTCTAAGAGTGAATATAATGCTCTGCTTGATATTATAACTGGTAGTGATGTTGATACTATTAAGGCTAGATATCCTAAGCTTGATACTGATACTATTGATAGTATTGCTAAGAAGTATGAGGAGATTGATACTTGGGGACTTGATAACTATATTCCAAATGTAGAAGCTGGAAGGTTTAAGATTATTGTAAATGAGACTACAGTTGACGGTAAGCCTTATAAGAAGCTTGTTGCAATAGGGCTTTCTGAGAAAGATGCAGTTAGGAAAGCTACTAGGTACCTTGAAGAAAATCCAGATGTTAAGGAGTTATTTGTAGATACAGACTTCAAGGTTATATCAGATGATAAGACTACTATTACTAGGAGTCAATACTATGCAATGATGAATAGCCTTTCGAAGAAGATGATGGAGTCTATTGATGGAATAGATAAGGGTGTTGCTAAGGAGATGGCAAAGTCTACTCTTAAGAGGAAGTTTAAGATAACACCTACTAATTCATACTCTCCCTTCCTTGAACCAAGACGTGATATATTAAAGGGGGAAGAGAATATATTTCCAGTGCTTAAGTCCTATGCTCATTCTATTGAGAAGAAGATGGCATTAGATCCTGTTATTGATAGTATTAGAAGAGATCTTCCTAAGATGGATAAGTATGAAAGGGCTTATATTCTTGACTATATTGAAGATGTTAAGGGAAAGTATGGTCAGCTTGATAAGATTGTAGATGATGTGTTTAGGACTTATAGAGGATATAGTAGGCTTGTGTCTAGAGCAAGAACAGCTGAAGCTAACTTGAAGCTTGGATATAGACCAGTTGCTGCAGCTGTTAATCTCGCATCAGGTCAGATGCACGCTTGGGTTAAGAGGGGAGCTCCTATATATAGTGAAGGAGTTAAGTTCCTTAATACACCAGAGGGAAGGAAGTTTATAGAGGACATAGAACCATTTCTTGGAACTAATATTATTGACACTGGTGTTGATATTACTTCTAAAACTCCAGTGTGGAAACCGCTAGGTCTATTCCAAAAGCCTGAGCCTCTTAATAGGGAAGTAAGTGCAGCTGCTGCTTATGTTCAAGCTCTTAAGGAAGGTATGAGTCCTGAAGCTGCACAGGTATTTGCTATTAGAGCTAACTGGGCTGAGCAGTTTACTTACAATATTGCAAACCTTCCTAAACTTATGAGAGGTCCTACTGGAAAGCTTATTACTCAGTTTAAGCCATATCTTGTTAAAGAGATTGAGTTTATGTCTAGCCTTTCTGGAAAGGAGTGGGCACGTTATCTTGGTATGCAGCTTGCACTAGGTGGGCCTAGAGCTTATATGATTGTGCTTAAGTCACTTCCAGTCTTATCAGCCTTTGGCTTCTGGGAAGAGGCAGTAGATTATGCTGAAGAGTGGATGAATAAGAACGCACCTTTAGCTAGTAGAGGAGTTGGAGGACTTCCAGGGCTTATTAAACCTGAGTATGCTTTTGATATGAGTGCTGCTGCAAGCTTTCAGTTCCCAGCTGGGCCTATGGACTTTGCAGGACCAGCTATTTCAGATCTTGCAAACCTTAAGAATAATGTTCTTGAGCCCTTATTTACATACGGCCCTTATGCTGAGGACCTAAGAAAGACTGGAGATGTTGCTCCTATTCTTAGACATTGGACAAGACTTATGAAGTACACATTTACAGATGATAATTGGATTAAGGATACTAAGGGAAATAAGTTATATGAAGTCAAGGATATTATTCCTTTCTATTTGCAAAGTATAGCTGGTGTTGAAAATGTAGATATTGCTAGGATTAGAGCTGAAGAAAGAATACTTGCACAGCGAGATATTAGAACAAGAGGTCTTGTCACTCGAATTATTAACGAAGCTATGAAGCACGTTCTTGATGGAACGCCTATGCCTCCTGATCTTGTACAGCGTATGGGGAAGTATAATATAACTGGAGATACACTTAAGCGTAGAGTTAAAAGATCTAATCTACCTCCTGACCTTCGTATTATGCTTGATACAGAAGTAATAAGAAGGCCGGAGGTGTTAGAACAGTTTCCTAATAGTGAAGATTATATGTTAGCTGAGTAACTTAATAAGGAGGTAGTCGAATAACTTAGATCCACCAAAGGCTACCTCCTTTTCTACTTCAAACCTTATATTTTCTACTCTCCAAAGGTAAGGGATTACATCAGATATTATAGTCTCAGTATCTTCTATATCACTAAACTCTTCCTTAATATTACTAATAAACTTAAACACTTTTAAATGAGACTCTCCAGTTATGTCTTCTCTATAATAGCTACATTCTCCATCTCCATCATGATTGCTTTTGCAGAATAGACTATGGATGTTATCAGCTAATGCCTTTAGTCCACTGGGTACAACCTTATTAATAGCATCTTCAAACTCAATGCCTTCCTTCATAGCATTTATTACTACCAGCAAATCACCTTTATCAAGTTTATCTAATTCCATCTTACTCTCCTTTTATCACATAGTTATAAATCCCTAACCCCCAGTTATAAGCATACCAAAAGCTGAGGATAAATATTCCCCACTGCTCGGCCATATAAGTTGTATATAACCAAAAGGGTTGAGCAGCAAGACCTACAACATAGCCATACTTCTTCCACTTATCTTTCCTTGCGACAAGATGGACTGAAGAAGCTCCACATATTAAGATTGCTAATTGACTAAGTGTTTCCATACACCCCCCCCTTTGTTCAAATATTGAACGTAGTTATGAATCCATATTTCTACGACTAGTAAACCTTATTGTCTTCTTATTATTTGAAAAGTCTATAGTAACATAGCCCATGCTTATAAGTGTTTCAAGAATCTTTTCAAGTGCAAACTTATCAACGTCTTGATAGAACTGATTCATAAGATCAATGAATTCCATCTCATGTTTTACTTCAAGTACAGCAATGACTCTTTGCAATACATCAGCAGTATTGCTTTTGCCAACTCCACTGAAAGTATAAGGCATTTTCTTTTCTGTTAATTCTATTATGCTTAAGGCTTTGTCAAAGTCAGCTTTGCTTATCTCTAGCTTGCTAGTCCTAGCTGCACTACAGATCATGCAAAGTTTTAGTAAGTGAGTTGGTCTACGTTCAAAGTATCCTGAGAAACGATAGTCATCAAAAGGAGGATCGCCTTCACTATAGTTCGTATACCAAGGAACATAGGCATCTATGAAATCTTCAGTAACAGTAAACTCACCAGCCATCATACTTATACGCTCAAGATCTTGCACAAGTTCCTTCTGCAATTCTCTCTCTGCCTTGCTAAGGAATGGAGTAGGGACTACTCTCCACTTCTTTTGCTCATATACAAAGATCATTCGACTTGTGAGTCCACCTCCAATGGCATCTCTTGGAAGTGTGGTTTGCAACAGATCAGGAGTAGTTGCTCCGATAAGATTGACCCACACTCCGTTAATCTGATCAGTTCCTTGGTTCTTTGTTCTGTAAGTCCAGACGTCTCTGCAGTCATACCAGTCTGTGAGATCCGCCATAAGAGCTTGGTTATTATATCCAAGGAAAACTGTAAGTTCTTGACTGTATATTGTAAGACTGGCGTGTAAGAACATATCTCCTGTATTTATATTGACTTGTGTATCGTTGCATTGTTGTAACTCACGGATCAGTGCCTCCCTTGTTATACTTTCAGCCGCTAACTTAATTCCCATTTCTCTGAGAAAGAACATACCTTGGCTCATAGCAGTACCCTTTCTACACTTTCCACTAGGCCCTACAAGTACAACATACATATTAGGATATAGTGTTAGTGTTCCCCAGTTAAGTACTACTTTACGCCTAAGACATGCTGCTATTACAGAGATTCCACACCAGAGTCTATATGTATAAGGAGGCTCTGAATTGTTCGTATATGTTATATAACTTTCTAGCCAATCTGTCAACAGACGAGAATTCATCTCTACTAACCTCCACCATACTTTTCTTATTAAGATTCATACCAACTTCAAGACTGATTGGTATAGAGAAGTTCTGCCCACGCCAAGTTAGCTCAGACTCAAGGCTTTCTTTTATAAGAATTAAGCATTGTGCTTGCGCTTCCCAGCTATATTTTTTATAGTTCATCTGGAAGATAATGTTGTCATGTACTTGCAGGAGCAAGTCAACTGGTCTGAACATTTCTTGGTTATAGTAGATGTATATAATCCCACGTCTATTGATAATCTCTGCCACAGATGATTGAGGAATGAAACTGTACGCACTTTTGAAGAGCTCTTCTCCCCATCTATCCAGAAATAGTCTCTTGCGACCGAACAAATTCTCAAGTGTTCTATTCTTGGAAAGCTGGTGTCTGACCCAAGCATGATAGTTCCGTACACCAGGGTAAGCCTTGTGGTATCGCTCAACAATAAACTTTGCGTCGGCCTCAGGGATTTCATACAGGAAGGCAAACGTCTTATATCCGAGATCATAGTTGAGACCATGATTTGCTTTCTTACCCCAAAATCTTTCGCTAAAAGTTCCACCACCGATTTCGCTTGAACCTGCTTCATCACTTATTTCCTCCCAAGATTTTCCGAATATAAGACCAGCTGTTTGCTTGTGTAGGTCTATCTTGTTTTCAAAAGCACTCATCATATTTGGTTCAGGGCTTATGTATGCTACTACCCTATTTTCAGCCTGGCTTAGATCAATATTGTAGATCATAGTATCATCATCTGCAATAAGATACTTTCTAAATTCCATAGGAAGGTTCTGCATATTAGTGCCAGTGCCAAAGATAGTTTCGCTACTACTAAGCCTTCCACTTTCAGTTCCAACTGGATTGAAGCTACACCTTAGACGTTTATCAGTATCAAGAGTTACGTCTAGATAATGAGACTTAAGATATGTTAGCGAAGTAATTTCCTGTAAAATTCTTGCTTCCTCATATCCTTTTCTGCTAAGTCTTTTAATAGCATTCTTGTCGGTAGTGGGACGCCCAGTCTGTCTGTTAAGGTAGGGTTTTTCTCCCTTGATTTTGTAAAAATAGTGCTGAACCTGCGCAGGACTTCCAGGATTGATATCATAGCCTGTTACCTCCCTTAGTTTCTGTGTTAGTTCCTCTATCCTCTTACCTATCTTCTCAGACTCAACCTTAAGACCTTCTGCGTTAGTCCTAATACCACGTTCTTGCATATAGATAAGAGGCTTTACCAACTTACATTGCACTTCATATGCACTTATATTATTTATCTTATCAAGATCAGACTTTATTCTATCCAAAGCTTCGAAGCATACAGCAGAGTCCTTAGCATTGTATAGCCAGAAGTCCTCTTCAGAACCTCCAATCTTGAAGTGCTTCTTCCCTTCATCTTTGTAATAAGGTTCTTTTGTGTGCATACTTGTTATAAAGTCCAAGCCTTTTGGATAATCTGGATACATAATAGCCTGACCAATCATAGTATCTTCCAATACGCCTTGAGGGTTTATACCATACTTTCGGAAGAGAAAGGTTGTATCGAATACTATGTTCTGTCCGACCTTGACGATCTGTGTACTTTCTATTATAGATGCTATTTGTTTCCATATTTCTATCTCCTGTTCTGGGGTGAAGTAATCTTGCCCATTAGATGTAAAAGGTATACTTATTATATCGTAAGGACTATAAGCAAAGCTTATACAACTTACTTCTTCTCTCATCACTTCAATGTCGAAGGCGACTAGTTTGCTTTCTTGACAAGACTTAAGAAAGGCAAGACTATCAAGATAAGTAGGCTTTATTCTTATATTTCTGATAGGAAGTCTAAGCTCAGGAAATGCACTTTCTTCATACACTCGCTTAAGGTCAAGACCAATAGTATGCATTAGGGTATATTGTCTAAGAGCAGCAGCTGGATGGACTATAGGGATTACTTTTATAACCTTGGTTTTGCCATTAGCACTTATCATTCCTTCAAGAATAGAACCACGCCTTTTGCTTATTGCAAATTTCCTAGTCAACGCATATAAGGCAACTCCACCAACTGCTACAAATACATTAGCGCTTACTTGCATAAGTTCTTCATGCAGATCTTTTTCATAAGCTTCATACCAAGCAGTTGGATAAGCCCTTCCAGACTTGAATTGGATGAAAGTACTTATATCATTACCCTTAGGACGCTCCTTTACTACATTAGTAACATAGCAATCATTCCTTATAATCCCAACTCCGGCAGCTAGCTTGAATAGAAGCTGACCACTAGGACCTACAAAACCCCTGCCAAGCTTTTCTTCTTCACTTCCAGGAGCTTCACCGATGAAGGCTATTTTAGCATTCTTAGGCCCATCAGGATAGCATAAGCGTTTCGTTGGATTTATTAGCATTTTACACCTCTCTGTATGACTTATAGCTTCCAGGTCTTGCCTCATTAACTCGAACGATATAGGCATTTTTATACTCCTCACTTAGGTCGTAGCCAAAAGCAGACATACCAAGATTGCTTGCAGCTAATAAAGTATTGCCACTACCAAGAAAAGGAATCATTACCCTACATCCTTCCCATCCGAAGGTTTGGATTACTTCTTGCACCAGCTCAACTGGACGTTCAGTAGGATGAATTTTTTTATTACTGGGGACTACCTTGAAGCTGAAGACATTGCTTCTGCCTTGTCTAGTTATACTTGGACTGCCTTTTCTTAGGTAAAAGAATGATTCATAAGTATTGCCAAGAGAAGTTGCTGGCTGCATAGTTTGACCACTACTATTCTCTTTATACCAAATAGCAGGGATTCTACTACCCCTAAACCCAGCACGGTGTGCAGATTGATAGACAGGTTCAAACCAAGGATCTTGCGCAAACCAGCAGAGAAGCCAGCTGTTCTCAGACATAACTCGATAGCATTCTTTAAAGACCCTACTTATAAAGTCTGTATATATCTCAGCAGGGACTTCGTTATAGTTCCTTGTTGTCTCTTTTCCATCCTTTTTAATATTATGTAGATCAATGCCATAAGGAGGATCAAGCTCTACAATGTCTATAGTACTATCAGGAATCTTCTTAATGCCTTCGAAGAAGTCTGAGAGTATATAGCAGCCCATAAGGTTATGTCTTTGGACTTCGAGAGGAGTCTCTGCAGTCTTCTCCTTAAAGCGCTTTGCAACTTCAGATAATATAATTTCTTCCTGCATCTTCTTAAGCATCTTCATAGCATCGCTTTTGGTCTTGGCTTCCTTGATGCTTGGAAAGACTTCAATAGCATTAGCCAGCTTTATATCATCAGATAGACCACCATAAGCTATGCCAAGCATATTGGCAGTATCCCTGAGGCTAACTCCAGGTGCATCAGGATTTGTACTTGTTTTTTTACCATAGATTTGTTGCTGAAGAAGATGAATCTCTTTATTTAAGTTGGTAGCTTCAACCCAACTCAGGTCTTTCCTAGCTATATTCTCCATCAACTCAATGCTTCTCATCTCGAGATCGCTAAGAGTATCAGGATAAATACGAACAGGAATATCAGTAACACCAGCTTGTTTGCAAGCTTTATAGCGTCTGCCTCCTGCAAGGAGAATGTATTCTTCACCACCTGCACAAGCTCGAACTGCGAGAGGTTGGATGATACCTTCTTTCTTAATGCTAGCAGCCAAAGTATCAATATCTCCGTATTCATCTCGAAACCTTTCTCCAAAAGTTATTTGGTTTATATCTATTACCTTAAGCTCTATCATTTCCCTGCCTCCGTTTCAAGTGCGTTAATAAGTTGTTCAAGCTGATCAGCTGGAATAGATCTAAGCATACTATCAATGCTTATATCACTAGTTTTTCTTGTTGTAGCTCTTGGCTTATTGTTCTTAGATACTTTTGAAACTCTTCTGCTAGACCTAATGTTCTTTATAAGGCCAAGAAGTTCCTCATCACTCAGGTTTGAAACTGTCGTCTTTAAGTCTGCTAGATCCATGCGTGTCTACCTCCTTCTTAATAAGATCAAGTGCAGTAAGTTGACCACTGAGTAAGGCACCAAGGACTACATCTCCATGCCTTTCTACAAGGTCTAGGGTTTGAAGTAGAAGCATTCTCATTATCCTACTTATCAGTCCCCAAGGTATTACGTTTCTCATTCTGCATTGATCTGCTTCTGTTATTATTATGGAGAGTCTTCTACTCATTTAATCCTCCCTTTGTTCAAAAATTGAACGAAGGGTGTGTTTCAGGTCGCTCAGTTGCGTGATTAATCTCAACCGGCTAACGGCTCGAAAGCCCCGATTTCTAGCAGGGACTAAACTTCACCCTACGCCCCACGCTACGTCTTAGTAACGACTGCCCTCAATGACACACCCTTCATCCTTAAAACTTAACGTCCAACAACAAACTTGCGAATACGGTTCTGCATACCATACTCAGGATCTGTCTCCTCAATGAGGATAGCCCAGCAGGTGCAGCCAATCAGCTCCTGGATGTTGCCTGTACTAGCTGGATCAAGACCACAGGCCTTAAGGAAGTTGGCAATAGCAGAGAGTCTGCTATTCTTCTTCTTAAGGTCATCATTCTGCGTAGGCAGCATCATAACGTGGTTTATATCTTTAGCCTCTGGTTCTCCAATAATCTCCAGTTTAGCAGAAATATACTCTCCACCAGTCTTAGCACTGGTCTTGGTCTGTGCATCCAGAACACGCAGCTGATATTCGCCTTCTTTCACGCTTTTCGGTTCGAACACGTCATCAAAGTTTTGATTTAAGAAACTCATTGTAATTCTCCTTTCGTCGTCTTCGTCTTCGTCGACGTCGTCTGTGTTAGATTGTTTTGTCTTCGGTGTTATACCCTGCCTTCTTCAACAGAGCCTTTATATCCTGTGTTTCATAAGTCTCAAACAAACCTCCCTTCCCCAATCTTGTTCGTGCCTTATACAAGCCAGTTGCCCTAGTGAGAAAGAAGTAGTTAACTCCTGAAGAAGTCTCCTTAGTGCAGGCATAGTATATTTCATCAAACAGGATTGGTATTCTATATTTTAGCTTACCAATAAATAGAGGTCCTACAAACATCTTACCACTCGCTTCATCCTTATCAGTATCTTCATGGCAGATAAGAATAACATCACAAGGAAGACTGGTTATGTCTTTGATAGCATTCTCCAGCAAGACCATTGTTGGGAGATAGTCATTTTGCTGAGGTGTACCACCTTGCCTGCCAGCTTTCTTAAGCGTTACGTTCATAGCAGCACCTGACCAAGTGGTAGCGCTATCAATAATGAAGGTGCCAATCTTATCAAACATACCACCTTGCTTAAGGCGATGATACTCCTTGTCCCAGTTGTTAAAGGCAGAAGGATTCATAGCATCTTCATTTTCAAACCTGTTATCAACATAAACTGTTCCCTTCTCAACTTCATCCCGAACTGTTTTAGTCCCACCAGGATCGAAGCTATGAATCAAGACAGGTTTGCGACAAGTCCTTGCAATGTTTGTCTTACCAGTTCCCATAGGGCCATAGATTAGAGCGTTAAAGCTATTTGTTCTGGCGTTATCCTTATACATCATCTGAAGTTCAGACAATTCCTTTTTAATATCAAGAGCCATTATTTCTCATCTCCTTTCAAGTGAAACACGTGCTTAGCATTACTTTCCTCAGCTGCAGGATCCCACCATTCTTGTTTCATACCAAGTGGAACCTCTTCACATCTACTCAGTGGGTTAGCCCAAGCAAGACAATAGTCATGATATCTACAGCCAAAGTACTTGGTGCAATTAGTAGGATTTTGTGGAAAAGCCTCCATGACTTCATCATCTGGACTAGCATCAAACATACGCTTGGTTTCGAAGTCTATCATATTCATAGTATGGCATACATTCCACTGCCAAGCGTTCATCATGCTAAGGTTGCGTCTTGCTGGTACACGCTGGAACTTGTTCTCTTTCTTCTGAAAGAAAACTCCATTGATCTCTACTCCCCACACCTGCTCAGCAGGATATAAGCAATATAAGACATGGTTATAAGTACCAGTCTGTATTGCCAAGCTCCACTGGTCAGTCCACTGTCTGCTTAGAGTTGTTCCAGTCTTATGCTCGATGCTCCTAATCATGTTATCTTCTTCAACAATAGAATCCATTCTGAAGTGAAGAACTTTGTTTTCATCAATAGGAACAGTTCCTGCGATCTCCGTGTAGATAGGAGTGAACTTGTCGTCCTTATACTCATTACAGTACTGAACTAGTGCTTTGAGTGCATTTGCAGGATTTTTGGGAGCATTGACTTCGTCCAGGAGTTCTGGGAAGTACATCCTATAATGTTCATGAAACTTAAGATAAGCATCTTTTATACTAGTCTCATCATATCCGTAGAGGATAAGATGTTCCATAGCAAGATGCCATGCTTTACCAAACTCAAGATGAAGGTTAGGAGCCTCTGATCTCCAGCCAAGGATATACTCGTAGAAATAAGCACGAGGACATTCCATAAAGGAGTTGAGTTTAGTACTATCAATTATGTTCCAACTACTATGAGGTTGAATCATAGATCCCCCTTCACTTTGTTTAATAAGCTGTCTACTACTCCATCAAGTGTATCAGCATTAGCGATTTCAGAGTAAGGATTGTTAGTATAAGCTGTACAATCTACTTCAAATTCCTTACTTCTCTTGCCTACATAATCTCCAGGCCTTCTTACTTCTACTTCAAGAGAGACAAAAGCTCCATCTGGCAAGCTTGTACAAAGCCTGTTAAAGGCATCTTCATACTCTTTCTTTGTAGGTAGAAACTTCTGAATCTTTAAGTTCATTATTTATCACCTCCTTTATATCGAAATAGTCTGTTCCCCAAAAGTAGTGCCTTATATCTATATCATTCTTAAGACCCATACCTTCAGAGATTAGCTTACATATTATTCTAAACGCCTGATCTTCATTATGTGCCTTTACGTACTTTGTAAAGATGTCGCCATGATAGTTAAATATGCCACGATAGACTTTCTTCTCAATACTTTCTTTAATCATACTAATTTCCATCCCAGATATCCTTAAACAGCCAGTAGTCGTAGAGGTAACAAAGTGCTCCGACTCCGATGGAAGCGAGTAGGA
>ERZ795058.2281-NODE-2281-length-23061-cov-6.334695_pt1 | contig 23061 bp, 20 predicted proteins | sample MGYA00375142_ERZ795058 | MGnify/ENA primary metagenome ERZ795058 (study PRJEB30187, sample SAMN05720210) | activated sludge metagenome | isolation source: anaerobic digester from wastewater treatment plant | place: Japan | collected 2015-04-20 ... | reverse complement strand
CCTGGGCGTCGCGATGAACCTGTCGCACCCGCGCGGCTTCGTCCTGGTGAGCAGGACGGACATCGAGGCCCGGAAGAACGTTCCCATATCCGCGGCCGAGGCCGGGATCAAGCGTGACGCCGGCGCCGTCTTTGTCGACGCCCGGGAAAAAGCCGAATTCAAGAACGCCCGCGTACCGGGGGCGATAAACATCCCGGCCCTGGACGCGGAGGCCAAAACGCCCGGCATGGACTTCGGCTTTCTCGACAGGCCGGCGGAGATCGTCATCTACTGCGACGGCCCCTCCTGCGGGGCCTCGGCACTGCTGGCGGAAGCGATCCGCAAACGCGGATACGGCAGGGTCCTTTACATGCTCGAAGAGGGCCTTTCCGGGTGGGAGGCGAAGGGATATCCGGTGGAGCGGGGGGCCCGCAATGGGAAATGAAAGCGGCATCAGGAAAGCGATAAACAGCACCCTCTACGGCAACCGGTTCACGGTGCTGGTCAGGGTGGCCCTCGGCGCCATGCTGGCCTTCACCGGCGCGGCCAAGATGACCGACCCCGTCTCCTTCGGCCAGATAGTGGCGCGGTACGGCATCCTCCCGTCGGAGCTCGCGCCCTACGCGGCGTCCTTCATCCCGCCGCTGGAGCTGATCCTGGGCCTTGCCCTTGTCATCGGCATCAGGGTGCGCGCCGCGGCCGCCCTCGCCCTGCTCCTCATGACGGCCTTCATCGTGTTCCTGTCGGTCAACGTGTTCCGCGGCCGGAGCTTCGACTGCGGCTGTTTCCCGGTCCATCTCCTGGGCATCGGCCTTGCGGAGAAGGTGGGCCCCTGGCTCATCCTGCGCAACTGCGTTTTTCTCGCCTGCTTCGCCCTGGTCTACCGCGCGGACCGGCACCTCTTCTCCCTGGAAAACTTCATCGAGAAGGTGCGGCTGAACAACCTGGAGAAGACGAAGTACGAGTAGACATTTTTACGAGAGAAAGAGGGTGGCTTCCCTCTTCCTCTCGTGCTCCCCATCACCCCGCTCGCTCAAGCGCCGCGAGAGGCTACGGGCATAACTCGTCGAACCGGCTTCGCCGGATTCGACTCAGACAGAAGCCCGATATGTGTCCGCCCTGGGGGCGGACGTTTTGAGTACCTGAATGTTTCTAAGAAATACTGGTGTTTCCATGAAGCATCATGTTACCTAAGCGCGTTCATATGACCGCACCTCCCTCAATACATATGCCCCTTATGGGTGAGTGGGGTCTTTAACAAAAAGCGGGAGGAAGGCCTCCCGCTTTTTGCGTCTCCCGTTCAATTGCAGCACAACTAGTTTTGCACGTCACACTCGGCGCCGCTGCACGATATTTTCGACATGGCATCGTCATTCACGAAGGCCGTGACCCAGTCATAGAAATACGTGCCGTTGGAAGTTTCCGTGTAGAAGGCCGGTGTCAGGTCTATGGTGTGGTGCGTTCCTGGACCGATGTAGTACCAGTAGTTAGCGCCGGTGATATCGATGGCATCCATCATGCCGGCATTCCATTCTATGGCGATGGCGGATGTGGGATCGGCGGCGGCGTCCTCCTCCGCTCCCCACTGATCCGGATGATGTATATTGTTATCTTTCTGTATATCGTAGAACCAGATCTGGGTCTTGTCCCACTTGGTGGTGTACTGGGCAAACTTATCGTCCGGGTAGTTATCAACAATGGCCTGGACAAGTTCTTTATATTCGGTATAGTCTAATGGTGTTTTGCCGGAAAAAGCCGTTATTGGGGGGAGCTCGAGGCCCCAGAATGGAGATACAAGCTGGATGAAGGGAGTTGGTGCAGTTGGGCCATCACCATCCGGATCATATTCCCCCGCAAACCCTTCCCCGGCATCACCCAGAACATAGGCCTTGGTCGATGATGAATTGAATACATTCCTGATCAGGGGATAGCTCAGGTACGTGGCATAGCTCCCGGCGCTGGAGCCGGTGACAAAGAGCTTGTCCGGCGCGGTGGTTATATTCGCCTGGAGCCACTGGAGGACCAGCTCCAGGTTCACCCTGCCGCGGTGGCGGATGGTCACGCCACCAGGATACGCCGTGCCATAATCTTCAGGATACGTGTGATCCTTCTGGCCGGTCCCCAGGTCCGCCGTGCAGTAGGGGACCCACACCATGGACCAGTCTTTGAAGGGATTGTTCGGGTCCGTGACGTCCATGATGCCGGAGAGGCCGCTCCCTTCCAGGCCGCCCGTGCTGGCCAGGCCCAGGAGCAGGTTCGATTCGATGAGATCACCGCTGTAGGTGTGGTTGTAGGCGCAGTTGGTGATGTCCCAGCAGGCGCCGCCGCCCATGAAGAATATTAAAAGATTCTTGGACTTGCCCGGCTTGTAAAAGAAGGCGAATTCCGGATTGTACTTTGTTGTTTTTTGCGTCGATGCCTCATACTCGGGCGGGCAGGCGCAGCTGGGCGTCATCGGATCGCCGTCTTTATTCGTAAAAGAAAAGGACGGGACGTCTGCAACGGTGATCTTCTGCCAGATGGAATTCAGGTACACGATGCCGAAGCCGAGGAGCTCCTTGGCCTCATCATTTTTCGAAGAGGCATTTTTGCAGGCCGGCTGCAACAGCAGGAAACCTGCTATCAGTGTTATGAGAAGTCTCTTCATATCCAACCCCCGGATTGTAAAGTATTGGTCCCGTTCCAATTGCCTGGTTTTCAACCGGGAAAATTCTCCCGCATCGACATGCTTCAGCATCATCATCATTAAATTGCCGGCCCGTCGCCCGACCTTGTTAACCCGAACAAAAAATCGAAAACCCCGAGCGTGTTTCCACCTCACGGTGTCCATAATATACTGAATTACGGCCCCGCGGGGCAGAAAAAAAGTTTGCGCCGGTCAATTTACAGGGTGTCAGGGTTGTTCATCTTCCGGCACAGGGACGGGGTCATCCCGGTTATCTGCCTGACAACAACCCGGTTATCCGGGCCGGGATCTTTAGTCCCGGCATACGGATCAGAACTCTTCAAAGCCCTCGTTCGCGAGGATATCTTTTATTTTATCGTCATCCCCGGCCGCGGCCGCGGGGGACGATTTTTTCCTGCCGTCCCCATTCTTTCCCTTTCCGTTGCCGGGCCGCGGCGCTTCCCGCTTCGCCATGCCCTCGGCGGCGGACAGGTGGATGTCCCGGTGCTTCCTGCCGTACACTTCGCTCTCCATGGCGTCGCTGATCCTGAACCGACGCACCATGTCCAGGAGCTCCTGCGCCTGGTTGGCCATCTCCTCGCTGGCGGACGCGGTCTCCTCGACGAGCGACGCGTTCTGCTGGGTGGTGTTGTCCATTTCCATGATGGCGTTGTTGATCTGGTTGATGCCCTGTTTCTGCTCCTGGCTGGCGGCCGCGATCTCGGTGATGATCTGGGCCGTGGTCTTGCTGGCCTCGGCGATCTTGCCCAGGGCGTCGCCGGTCTTCCTCACCAGGTCGGTGCTTTTCTCGACCTTGTTCACGGTGTCCTTGATGAGGGCCTCGATCTCCTTGGCCGCGTTGCCGGAGCGCTGAGCCAGGTTGCGCACCTCGCCGGCGACCACCGCGAAGCCCCGGCCCTGCTCCCCGGCCCGCGCGGCTTCGACGGCCGCGTTCAGGGCGAGCAGGTTCGTCTGGAAGGCTATCTCGTTGATGACGGCGATGATCTCCCCCACCTTCTTGCTGGAACTGTTCATGTCGATGATGGACTCCACCGCCTCGACGGCGACCCGGTTCCCGTCGATGGACTGGGAAACGCCCGTGTTGGTGAGGTCCCGCGCCCTGCCGGCGTTCTCGGCGTTCTGGTTGATGGTCGCCGTGGCCTCCTCGATAGTGGAGGCGATCTCCTCGAGGGCCGACGCCTGCTCACTGGTGCGCTGCGACAGGTTCTGGTTGCCGCTCGCGATCTGCTCCACAGCCTGCGCCAGGTTCTGGGAGGACACGATGATCTCGGATACGACTTTCTCAAACTGGTCGATGGCGTTGTTCATGGCGCCGGATATGTCCCCGATCTCGTCGCCGCGGCTGACGCCCCGGTAGCGCACGGTAAGGTCGCCCCGGGCCATCGACGACATGACCGTCTTGCATTCGTCGAGGGGGGCCAGGCGCCGCGCGATGAACAGGTACAGGAACACGGCGCTGGCGATAACGGCGGCGACGCCGAAGATGATCATGATGAGCGCCATGGAGCGTGCATTTTCATTGATATCGGAAAGATACATGGTGGTGGCCACGTAGAACTTGTATTTTTCGTTTTTCACAAAGGTTAGAAACTTGTCCTTCCCCTCCCAGGAGTAGAAAATGATCGAGCCGCTCGGCTCAGTCATCATCTTCCGGCCCCAGTCGTACTTATTGACATTGAGTTTATGGATATATTCCTGGTTTGGATGGGCGGTTACAGTCCCGCTGAAATTTACTATAAAAGGATAGCCGGTCTTGCCGATCCTGACCCCCTTCACCAGCTTCGAGGAGAAGGGGCCCACGTCCACCGGCAGACCGAGGATGCCGACGACCCTGCCCTCCGCCATGATCGGCACCGTGATGAGTATGACCGTGAGGCCCGTGGCCGGGGACTTGCCGATATCGCTGAGATGAATCTCCCCCTTCAGCGCGGCTTTGGCGTTATCGGCATAGACCGGGATCTCCCCCCACCTGATGCCGTCGGCTTTCCCGTCAGCCGATACCATGATGCGGGAATTCAGCTCAGGCGTTGAGACGAATATCTGCTCATATATCCCCTTTTCCTTGAAAAACAGCGCCAGGAGGGGCCGGATGTCATTATACCTCCCTGTCCGCGCGGCCTCGATCACCGGGGGATATTTAGCGAAGAAAGAAGCGTTTTTTATCTCCGTGTCATAGAAATCGAGCATGTTCCGCTCGATTTCATTGTTGAAATTGGTGACCTGGTTCATGTACGCCTTTTCCAGGGCATTGTACGCCACATTGTACGAAGTGACGACAAGCAGGACCGTCAGTATGGTAATCACCACAACCACGATGAGGGAAATTATCACCTTGAGGCTCTTGATTGATATTTTTTTCATGGCAGGCCTCCTGCTTAACCGCATATACCGTTCTCATGAACGGTTCATGACCGATTTTTCTCAATATAGATAGTTGTAATATATAGTATGCCGGTACAATTTTCATAACTTCATTGATGATAAATCTGTAGTCAAAATGATGATTTCTGTGAAAGTGATTTCCCCTACAGCTAATTCAAGCCACTTTATTGTCCATCCAAGCCGGGTAAGCCATTGGATGCGCATGGCTACTACCGGCCCCCCGTCTGGGCGGTTGAGTGTTTCTCAGCAGGGGCCAGACACAAAAATTTTATGAAAAAAATTCACCGGAAGTTGACGATGGAACAATTTTTTATTAGCTTCATAAGGTTTTATGTAAATTACAGAAAGGCAGTTACACCGGGTTTTTCCCATGAAAAGGCATTATAGCGGATCCTTTCCCGCTGTTTATAAAACGGCCGCGCCGCCGCTCCACTGCTGGTTCCTGCTGCTGCTTCTGTCGTGCGATGTAACGTCGTGCGGCCCGGACAGGACCGCCGGGGACAGCGGCTGGATGAATATGTCCGCGGCTTGGTGCTTCAACGACAGGCTCCAGGCGAGCGCGGCCCTCTGTGCCACGGGAACCGCCTGCCGGGAAAACACCGGCTACCGCGGCGCCGGCATCGACGCGGACGACCTTGTCCCGTCGGGCGGCATCGAGGTCCTGCGCGCCGGCACCGTGATCGAGGGGATGGACATCACCGGCAGCGTCGAGGTCAAGGCGCCCCGGGTGACGGTCAGGAACTGCCGGATCCGCAGCGCTGACCGGTACCCGGTGCGCGTGTTCCCGGCCGGCTCCCTCGTGATAGAGCATACCGAGATCATCGGCGCATTCTCCTCCGAGGCCGCGGTCGCCGCCGGCAACTGCACGGCGCGGCGCCTCGACATCCACGGATCCCGGGACGGGTTCCGGGCCGGCTCCAACGTTATTATCGAAGGCTGTTACATCCATCACCTTGCCGCCCACGGCGGGCCCCGCAATAACGGCATCAGGCTGCTTTCCGGAAGAAATGTCCTTATCAGGAACAACTGCATCGAGATGCCCCCCGTATCGTCATCGGCAATCATGATCGCCACCGATAGCGGCCCCATAGACAACGTGCTGATATACGGCAACATCGTGAAAGGCGGGAAATTCATCATCCACTCCCGCGCCGGCAGCCATGTGCCCCCGGTGGAGCCGACCAACGTCAGGATCAACAACAACCGCATGGGAAGGGACTTCAGGCAGGGACTCTTTTACACCAGCGGCACAACAACCTTCAGCGGCAATGTCTGGCTTGACAGCGGGCAGGCGGTGCCGCTTCCGTACTAAATCATGGTTACCCGGAGAGATGCCTCATGACCTTTGAAACGATCATATACCAGAAAAAGGGTGGCGTGGGCAGGATAACGCTGAACAGGCCCGAGGCGATGAACGCCATCACGTCCTACATGCTCTCCGAGCTGACCATCGCGGTGGGAGAAGCGGGGAAGGACGCCGATGTCCAAGTCGTGGCCATTACCGGCGCCGGCAGGGCCTTCTGCGCCGGCGTCGACCTGAAGTCACTCGGCGCGAAGAAGCTGGAGCGCGACAAGGTCGGCGACATCCTCGACATACCGGCACGGGACCTGATACAGGCCATCCGCACCGCGCCGAAGCCGGTGGTGGCCCTGGTCAACGGCTTCTGCTTCACCGGCGCCATGGAACTCATGCTGGCATGCGACATCGTCCTGGCGGCGGAAGACGCGAAGATCGGCGACACCCACGCGAAGTGGGGGCTCCGGCCCACCTGGGGCGTGACCGCGCGCCTGCCGCGCCGGGTCGGGTTCCTCAAGGCAAAGGAGATGTCCTTCACCGCAGAAGCCGTGACCGGACGGGAAGCGGAGCGCATCGGCCTCATCAACAGGGCGGTTCCGGCGGAAAGGCTGGAGGAGACCTTCCAGGAGCTGGCGCGGAGCATCATGGCCAACAGCCGGGAGTCGGTGGCGGCGTACAAGTCGCTCTACAACACCAATGAACGCATGTCGCTGGACATGAGCCTGGAACTGGAATTCGACAGCGAGTTCGACATCAGCGACACCGGGGAGCGGCTGGGACAGTTCCGGAAATAACGGCAGACCGGGTGCCGGGAGATTATCTCCGGGGACCGCCGAACTTCCTGTAGTTTTTCGGGCGGGCTTCGTCAACCTTGAGCTTGAGGCCTTCCAGTTCGTGACCGTTAAGCGATTTTTTCGCATGTTCCGCTTCATCGGTGTTGGACATTTCAATGAACCCGAAGGCGTTGTCCCCGACTATTTTCACTTCGAGGACGCTGCCGTATCCCGAAAACAACTCGGACAGCGTCTGCTTGCTGAGCGACGAACTTAAATTCCCCACATAGAGTGTTCTTCCCTGCATCCAATTCTCCATTCTGTTTTATTTTGTTAATACTATACGTCATTAAGAGATAGATGACAGGAACAATCTACATCGTAACTTCATTAATAATTAACAATTAATACCACTAATAAGCATGGCCTGTTTTTAATCAAGTTAATTAATAAAACAGGACACCCCCTTGAGGCGCGGGATTCGGGCGCTCCCGTTCAACGGCCCGGCTGCCGTTTGAGGCCCCGGAACGTCCACAACAATAAAAATGCTTGACGTTTTAACAAAACAGTCCCGTTGTTTAATATAAATGATGGAAGGATATCATTTCCAATCATCCGGATTTTCGATTTATGCAGGAACCGGGAAGGAGAGCGGAATATAAATCGGGCATTCCATGATTGACTACGAACAACAACACAACAAGAAGGAGTAATAATGGCCACTAAAACAAGCAAAACCCTTAAGAAAGCAGCGTCCAAGGAAGCCGTAAAAATCAAAGTAAGCTATCCGGCAAAATACACTGCCCAGGCAATCGTAAAATATATCGCCGAAAAACACGCGGTGCCCCGCGCCAAGGCGCAGGAAATCATTGACGACGTATTCGATGTCATCAACGCCGGGGTCATCAAGGGCCAGAGGGTCCCGGTCGGAAAATTCGGCAAGCTCTTCATCAAGGTCAAGCCGGCCACGAAAGAGCGGCTCGGCAGGAACCCGCTGACCGGCGAGGAGATCACCATCCCGGCCAAAAAAGCGACCAAGGTACCGAAGTTCACCTTCAGCAAGAGCTATAAGGAAATCGCCCTCAAGGCCACGATCAAATAGCAGCCGGTTCCCGGCGGCAGCCCGAACAGGCACCGCGAGCGGAACAGAAAAGCCTCTGCCCGGGAACCGGGAGAGGCTTTTTTGCGTTACCGGTCATGGAAATCAAAATTAACTTTTCTTTTTTCGCCATTGTGCCATGCTGAAGCCAATTCACTGAGGGGGGGAAATCGCGTTATGGCATTAACGGTCTTGCCTCTGGCACAACTCAAGGAAAGCATCGGCGAAGAGAGGGCAAGCGACTGGCTCAAAATCACCCAGGAGATGATCAACAGCTTCGCCGACTGCACCGATGACCACAACTTCATCCACGTCGATCCCGAACGGGCCAGGTCCGGCCCCTTCGGCAGGACCATTGCCCACGGGTTCCTCACCCTGTCCCTGGTCTCGCGCCTCGCGGCCACGGGCATATGGCTCCCGGAAGGAGTGAAAGAGGTCCTCAATTACGGCCTGAACAGGGTCCGCTTCATCAGGCCCGTGCCGTCGGGATCGCAGATCCGGAGCGTCATGAAGCTGGCCGGCGTTGAGGAGAAAGGGAACGGCAGGGTGCTCATCGCCATACATCACAGGGTCTTCGTTGAAGGCTCGGAAAAACCGGCTCTCACCGCCGAGTGGCTCGGCCTCTGCCTGACGTAACCGTCAGCCGCGCCGGCCGGGCATCACAGGATATTTTTCCGGGCAACGCTGTAGAGGCGGATCTCCTGCTTCTTCCCGCGCAGGGCGAAAGACCCGAGGCCTTCAAAGACATAGTCCCGGTCGGCTCCCGGGGAAAGCTCGCTTTTAAGCTCCTCCGATATGATCAGGTTCCGTGAACGCGCCTTGCACTCGGCCTGGATACGGGAGGCGGTGTTGACCACGTCGCCCAGGAAGGCGACCTCGCGCTTGTAATCGCCCATCTCGCCGATCACCACGCTCCCGCTGTGGATGCCGGCGGAGAAGCTCGGCGCCGCGCCGTACGTTGCATGGTAATATTCGCGGCGCTGCTGGATCCTGTCCGCGATCTGGAAATAGCAGTCGATGCAGTTGTTGTCCCTGATTCCCCTCTTCATGGTCCAGGAAACAATGATCTCGTCGCCCACGTACTTGTATATCTCTCCCTTGCATTCCACGATGGGAGGCGTTGCGTCGAAGAAGAAGTCGTTCAGGAATGAATGGAACCGAATATCGCCGATATCTTCGGCGATGGCGGTGGACGACGCGAGGTCGATGAACATGAAAATGCGTTTCTTCATCACCGGCTTGTGATAAAGGCCGATGAGAAGCCTCCCCAGGGCCTTCTGGCCCAGGAGCCTGTTTATGTTTATCAGAAGAATCACGCCGAAGATGGAAATGATGGCAGTGCCGAAGCTCGGGAGCAGATATGTTTTCACGTCGTAGATGATGGTGCCGGCGCCGAAAACGAGAAGATCCGATATCACGTATGCCAGTATGATGACGGTTGAAAAGATAAGTGAACGGAGGACGGCGCTCACGATGACCGTCACTCTCCTGATGCGGTCGAAGACGAAATACTCCAGGTAGAACGCGGTGAAGCCTATCAGGAAACCGCAGACAACTCCCTGGACGATCGTGCGCACCGTGGGCGCGGGAGAGATAAGCGAAGAAAATGCCGCGCCGAAGGCCATCCCCGCCAGGGAGGGACCGATCAGGAGGCCGAGCTTTACGCCGTGGTAGCGTGATACCTTCATGAACACCTCGCACATCGAATTGGTTCCGGGACTTTACCACGGAAAAAAGTCGGTGTCAATACATATTGAAGAGCAATCGACTATTTTACCACCCGACCGCCGCAGGGGGGGGTGAAAGAAATACCAGTGTTAGGAATGAACTGACAATGCTAAAATATTTTTCGCTTCGTTCGAAAATGACCGCAAAAAACAGATTTGCATCATGACCCCACAGGGGGATAGGGGGGCCATAAAAGACCTCACCCCACCGCCCCCTCTCCTACGGTGAGAGGGCAGGGGGGTGAGGTTTCCCCGTGGGGTGAACAAGCATGGATAATGCCTACTTGAAGAAATTCTGGATAAAGGGCAGCATCGATATGTCGTTGAAGATGGCGAAGCCCATGATCAGGGCGAGGATCACGATGCCCACGGTCTGGACCCGCTCCATCACCTTCTGGCTCATCGGCTTCCTTCTGATCATCTCGATGGTGAAGAAGATGAGATGGCTCCCGTCCACCACCGGGATGGGGAGGAGGTTCATCACCATCAGGATGATGGATATCTTCGCCATGAGGAGGATGAAATCCGACATCCCCTTGTAGTACGCCACCTGGCCGGCGATCTGGACGATCCTGATGGGGCCTGAGAGGTTTTCCCGCACGTTCATCCTGCCCGTGAAGAGCATGCCGAGCCCCTTCAGGTTCAGCACGATCCACTTGTAGGGCTCGACGAAGGACTGCACCACGGCGTCGCCGAAGCCGTACTTGACCTGCACCTGGTCCGGCGCGACGGCCTGGAATATGCCGATGAGGCCCACCTTGTCGATCTCGGCGGTCCCCCGGTACTGCTCCTTTTCGATCTGGAATGATATGATTTTCCCCTGGTTTTCCTTCACGGTGCCGATGAGGCCGTCATAACTGATGATCTTCCGGCCGTTGATCAGGATGGAGCCCTTCTCCAGGTACTTCTGCAGATTCCTCGACTTCATGATCGGGATGGTTTCGCCGGCGACGCCCTTGCTGTCGACAGACCTGAAGCGCACGATATCGTTGAGGCGGGGGGCGATCTCCCTGTCGAAGACCTTTCCCTTCCGCGAGATCCTGAAGACCACCTTCCTGTCGGCATGGCTGTTGACGTAATTCGAGAACTCGGCCTCGCTCGCAACCGGCTTCCCGTCCATGGACACGATCTCGTCCATCTCGCGGAGCCCCGCGTCCTTGGCCGCGCCGCCGTCGACCAGCTCCACCACCAGGATACGCGAGCCGTGGGGCATCACGCCGATCTCGTAACGGCCGCTTCCCTCGTTCTTCTTCGGCGTCACCGGCAGGCTCAACACTTTCCCGTCGCGCTTCACCGTGACATCGATCTTCCTTCCCTCGCTGAACATGACCGCCGCCGATATGTCGGCAAAGCTGCGGACCTCTTCCTTGCCCATCTTCACGATCCAGTCGCCGCTCCGTATTCCCGAGGCATAGGCCGCGGACGCGTTTTTTCCCGACTGCATCTGTTCCGGAATATAGACCTGGTTGGTGTCCTTCGAGTACCCCACCATGTTCATGATGAAGAAGATGATTATGCCGAAGATGAGGTTGAAGAGGGGACCCATGGCCACGGTCACGATTCTTCTCAGGGGATGGGCCGACAGGAACTCGTATCCCTGCCCGGTCCGCTCCTCGGAGGGGTCCTCGCCGTAGAACTGGCAGAACCCGCCGAAGGGTATCGGCGCTATCTGGTAGGTGGTGTCGCCGATGGTTTTCTTTATGATGCCCTTGCCCATGCCGATGGAAAAAGTCTTTGCCTTGATGCCGACCATTTTCCCGCCCAGGAGATGCCCGAGCTCGTGGACAAAGATGCAGAGGCCCAGGAGGACGATCCCGGCCGCGACGTAGATTACATATTGCATTACCGAACTCCCTTTCTTTTTATTTTAACTGTATCATTTCAGCGGTTTTCGTTACATTGTTCCGCCGATAAAACCTGACGCCGTGTCACGGGCCGCCCGGTCTGCGTCAACAATCTCCCCCAGCCCCGGATTGTCCAGAACATTCTGCGTCCCCATGGTTTTCTCGACTATCTTCACGATGTCCGTGAAGGGTATCCGCCCGGCGAGAAAGGCCGCGACCGCCACCTCGTTGGCGGCGTTCAGGATCGACGGCATGGTGCCGCCCCGCCTCCCCGCCTCGTAGCAGAGGGAGAGGGCCGGGTAACGCTTCCGGTCGCAGGCCGCGAAGGTGAGCCTGCCTACCTCCTCGAGCCTGAGCCTCCCGAAGGGATTGCCGCGCCTCTCCGGCCAGGTCAGGGCGTTGAGGACCGGGAACACCATGTCGGTCACGCCCATGTGCGCGTACAGGGCGCCGTCCACGGTCTCCACCATTGAATGGACGACGCTTTCGGGATGCACCAGCACGTCGATCTTTTCATAGGGGAGGTCGAAAAGGTGGTGCGCCTCGATCACCTCGAGCCCCTTGTTCATGAGCGTGGCGGAATCGATGGTGATCTTGTTCCCCATGTCCCAAGTGGGGTGGGCCAGGGCCTGCTGCGGCGTCACCCGCTCCAGCTCCTCGACCGGGACGCCGCGCAGGCTCCCCCCCGAGGCGGTGAGGATCACCCGCTCGATCTCGGCGGGAGCGAGGCCCCCGGTGAGACAGAACACGGCGCTGTGCTCGCTGTCCACCGGGATCATCTCACCGCCGGAGGCGGCCAGCCCCCGTTTCACGATGTCCCCCGCCATGACCAGGGTCTCCTTGTTCGCCAGGGCGAGGCGCTTCGCCTTTCCCAGCGATGCCAGCGTCGGCTTCAGGCCAGCGGCGCCGACGATGGCCGAAACCAGCACGTCGACGCTCCGGCCCGCCAGCTCGATTGTGCCTTCCTCCCCTTCGAGGAATTCCACCCCCGGGAACTTTTTCACGAGCTCCCGGTACTCTGCCGAGGCCGCCGCATCCGGCGATCCCACGGAGACGACGGCCGGGCCGAACTCGCGGATCTGCCTCTCCAGCAGGTCGATGTTGCCCCCGCAGGCGAGGCCGTAAACGCTGAACTCCTTTGACAGGAAGCGCACGACCCGGAGCGTCGATTCGCCGATCGAGCCGGTTGACCCGAGGATGGATATAGTCCTGCCCATACGCCTGGATTGAATCAGGCGACTCCTTTGAGGACAAGGTAGTAGTAGAACAGCGGATACGAGAATATCAGGGCGTCGAAGACGTCCCACATGCCGCCATGGCCGGGGATGATGGAGCCCGAGTCCTTGGTGGACCCGTCGCGCTTGATGGCCGATTCCACCAGGTCCCCCAGGTTGCCCGTGACCGACAGGACGATACCCAGGATGACCGCTTCGACCATGTTGAAAAGCGTCTTGTCGAAAAACGAGATGTAGATCTGGTTCGTGATGACCATGGCGAGGACGCTGAAAAGGAGGCCGGCGAAATATCCTTCCCACGACTTGTTGGGCGACACCGGGAACCCGGTCTTGTGCTTGCCGAACAGGACCCCACCGAAAAGGGCGAAGGTATCGTTGAGCATCACCACCACGTTGAGGATGATGATGTAGTACACGCCGTTCACCAGGGCCTTCATTAAGATTATATGCGAAAAGGAAAACACGATGTAGACCAGGCCGAAGAGGGTGACCCCCAGGGAATAGGCGGCGCCCTTCAGCGGCCTGGTAAAAAGCTGCAGCGCCAGGATGAACGACAGGAAGACCGTCATGACGGCCATGACGACCCTGGCGTCAAAGACGGGGATGTACCTGCTGTATCCGTAGAGCTTGCCGAAGGCGAACAGGTACATGACGATATTGATGATAACGGCAAAGGCCATGCCGGTCTTCGCGTAGGGGCTCCCCTCCTCTCCCCGTTCCGTGATGGAGAAATATTCATAGAGGCACGCCAGGCTGACGATGAGCGAGCAGACCAGGATCGGGATCGCCTGCGCCAGGTCGGTAACGATCGTGAACACGTACACGGGAAGCGCCACCACGGCGCTCAGGACTCGAATAAGGGTGTTTTTCTTTACATCGCTCATAAGCCGCCAAATCTCCTTTCTCGTTGCTGGAATTCGTATATCGCCCGGTACAGGTGCGCGGGCCTGAAGTCGGGCCAGAGCACGTCCATGAACATGAGCTCCGCGTAGGCCAACTGCCAGATTAAAAAGTTGCTGATGCGGGACTCGCCGCCGGTGCGGATCATCAGGTCCACCGGCGGCATGCCGGCCGTGAAAAGTCGCTTCTCGATGTCCCCCGTTGTCAGCCGCGTTTGCCGCTTCCGTTCATCGAGCCAGCCGTTGACCGCCTGGACGATGTCCTGCTGGCCTCCGTAGTTGAGGCAGAAGTTCAGGACGAGGCGCTTGTTCCCCTTCGTTTCCATGATGGCGTTCTGGATGGTCCGCAGGGAGGACGACGGCAGGCGGTCATGGAGACCGGAATGCCTCACCTGTATCCCCTTTTCCTTCAGGGTCCCGATCTTCTGCCGGAAGAAGTAATCCAGGAGCTTCCAGAGGCTCAACACCTCGGACCGGGGCCGCCGCCAGTTTTCCGTGGAAAAGGCGTAGAGGGAAACGGCCTTGATGCCGAGGTCGATGGCCGTGTCCATGAGGGGCTCGATGATCTCCGCGCCGCGCTTATGGCCTTCAGACCGGGGAAGGGACTTTTTTTTCGCCCACCTCCCGTTGCCGTCCATGATGATGGCCACGTGGGAGGGAACCTTCTTCCTGTTTATGAGGGACTTGTAGTCTTTCATTAAAGTATCGGAGCCGTATCTTATGACCCCCCTACCCCCCTGGGGGGCATGATGCCGGCGCCCCCTCGGGGGGCCGGGGGGTCTTCAGTGACAGTCCGAATTATATATTCAGTATCTCTTTTTCCTTATTATCCGTCAGCTTCTGAATTTCGTCAATGTATTTATCGGTGGTCTTCTGGATTCGCGCAAGGGCGTTCTTGGAGTCGTCTTCGGATATCTCCTTCTCCTTCTCAAGCTCCTTGACCATGTCGTTGCCGTCGCGGCGGACATTGCGGATCGCGACGCGGCACTCCTCGGCCTTCTGCTTGGCGAGCTTCACGTACTCCTTGCGCCGCTCCTCGGTCAGGTCCGGTATCTGGATCCTGATCAGGTTGCCGTCGTTTGACGGGTTCACGGACAGGTCCGACTTGAGGATGGCCTTTTCCACCTCAGCCAGGTTCCCCTTGTCCCATGGCTGTATGACCACCAGCTTCGGCTCCGGGCAGGACACCGTCGCCACCTGGTTCAGGGGCATTTCCGTGCCGTACACGCTCACCCTGATGCCGTCGAACATGGCGGGATTGGCCCTCCCGGTCCGGATGGCGCCGAAATCCTTCTGCAGCGCCGCGATGCTTTTCTTCATGCGGTCTTCCACATCGGTGATGACATCTTCTACCATGGTTTCCTCCTCGTCAGGAAATAAGAGTTCCGACCGTTTCGCCGGCAACGATTTTTTTCAATGAACCGCGGTTGAACAGGTTGAAAACAATGATCGGCAGCCTGTTTTCCATGCAGAGGGTCACGGCCGTGAAATCCATGACCCGCAGCTGACCCTTCAGCACGTCAATGTATGAAATAAAGTCGATCTTCTTCGCGTCCCGGTCCTTTTCAGGATCGCCGGTGTACACCCCGTCGACCCTGGTCGCCTTCAGCAGAACCGACGCCTCCAGTTCCACGGCCCGCAGGCTTGCCGCAGTATCGGTGGTGAAGAAGGGCTGGCCGGTCCCGCCGGCCGCTATGACCGTGCGCCCGTTGTCCAGGTGCGACAGCGCCGCCCGTATGATATAGGGCTCGGCGATTTCCATCATGGAGAAGGGACACATCACCACCGACTCCACGCCCAGCCGCTCCAGGGCGTTCTGCAGGGCCAGCGAATTCATCACGGTGGCGAGCATGCCCATGTGGTCGCCGGTCACCCGCTTCAGGCCCAGGCCGTCGGCCATCTTTCCCCTGAATATGTTGCCGGCGCCGATGACCACCGCCGCCTGGACGCCCAACTGCTGCACCTCCCGTATCTCGCCGGCAATGCCGGAGAGGATCACGGGATCAATGCCGTTCTTGGCTTCGCCGGCCAGGGCCTCGCCGGAAAGTTTCAGGAGCACCCGGCGGTACCGGGGCTCCTGTGTCGGACTGGCTGATACCATGCTAGATACCTATCTGGTAGCGGGTGAACTTCCCAACCTCTATGTTCTCCCCGAAGGCGGCGATCTTCTGCTTTATCAGGTCCTTGATCTTGACGGCCGAATCCTTGATGAATTCCTGCTCGAGAAGGCACACGTCGGCGTAGAACTTGTTGAGCTTGCCGTCTATGATCTTCTCGATGACGTTTGCCGGCTTGCCTGAATCCTTCATCTGCTCGCGGTAGATCTCGCGCTCCTTGTCGATCACTTCCTTGGGCACGTCCTCTATCCTGACGTAGAGGGGATTGGCCGCCGCAATCTGCATGCAGATGTCCTTGGCAAGCTCCCCGAAGCCCTCGTTGCGGGCGACGAAATCGGTCACGGTCAGGAGCTCCAGCAGCACGCCGATCTTGTTGTTGCTGTGCACGTAGGACGCAACGATTCCCTGGGTCACCTCGCGGCCCATCTTCTTGTCCGCCGACGCGAGGCCCTTCTTCCTCAACATCTCGACGGCCTTGTCCATGTCCCCGTTCGTCTCGACGAGGGCCTTCTTGCAATCAAGCATGCCGGCCTGGGTCTTTTCCCTCAGTTCTTTTATCATGTCGCCAGTTATCTCAGCCACGGTACTTCTCCTTCAAAAAAATTTCATATCTCATTACAACAACGGCCGGCGCGCCCGTTTCCGGCGCACCGCCGGAGCCTACTTGCGCGGCTCGTACATTTCGTCGTCCTCGTCGTATTCGTACGACGAACCTGCGGGCGCCTCTGTCGATCCTTCCGGCGCGGCGGCCGCTTCTTCGCCGGCGCCTTCTTCGCCCCCCTCTTCCACGAGGGCCTCCTCGGTGATGCCGCCGGACTGGCCTTCCAGCACCGCGCGGGCCATGACATCCAGGAAGAGGGCGATGGCCCTGATGGCGTCGTCGTTCCCCGGAATCGGGAAGTCAATCTCGTCCGGGTTGCAGTTGGTGTCGACCACGGCGAAAATCTTGATGCCCATCTTCTTGGCTTCCTGCACGGCGATCGATTCGCGCTTCGGATCTATGATGAAGAGCGCGTCGGGCATCCTGGTCATGTCCTTGATGCCGGAGAGGACCTTGTCCTTCTTCTCAAGCTCGCGGTTCAGATCAAGGATCTCCTTTTTCGTCTCCGCGTCCCAGTTGTCCGTTTCCTTCATCTTCTCCAGCTCCTTGAGGCGCCGGATAGAGTTGCTGACGGTCTTGAAATTGGTCAGGAGGCCGCCCAGCCACCGCTCGGACACGTAGAACTGGCCGCACTTCTTCGCGTACTCGACTATCGCGGCCTGGGCCTGTTTCTTCGTTCCCACGAAAAGGACCCTGCCGTTCTTTTCCGCGACTTCCTTCATCGCGGCATAGGCGATCTTGATGCGCTGCATGGTCTTCTGCAGGTCAATGATGTGGATTCCGTTCCTCGCAGTGAAAATAAACTGCGACATCTTGGGGTTCCAGCGCCTGGTCTGATGGCCGAAATGAACTCCCGATTCCAACAATGCTTTCATCGATACTACTGACAATGATAGTACCCCCTCTCATTCATAAGATAGTTTCAGGAACTTCCCTGAAGCCCCCCCCTAAATCCCCCTTGGGGGACTTGCCTGCGGTATGAACAATCGCACCATCCGGTACCCCCCCCTTCGGGGGGGATTGGGGGGGCATAAGGACAGCCCCGATTCATTGCTTTCCTCAAGCGGCCCGCGCGCACGCGCAAACCGGTTGGAAAAATATACTAAACGCCTGCCGTGGGGCCGACGCCTTGTGTGCCGTTATTGACTATTGCCTTTTCACCGTTGAAGGAGGCAACCGGCCACTGCCGATTTTTTCTTCGCGTCCCCCGATCCCGGGGAATGCTGCTTGATAGCCGCGGGTGCGGCCTAAACCTTCCTGAAGATAATCACCCCGATTACGAGGCCTATGATCGAGGAAAGGTTTATCTTGATGCTGAAACTGATGATCTCAAGGTTAAAACCTATCGGGCCGGTCAGGCTTTTCTGGATGACCGACAGGGCGGGAACGAACCCCGCCGCCAGCGTCCCCAGCGCCGAACCCAGAATGGCTCCCACCAGCATGAAGGTGAGCAGATATCCGAAGTTGTGCTTTTCGAACGTCATAGGGCGTCTTGGGAACTCCTGTACATACATTTCCATGGAGGGTTTTTGTCAAGAGATTTTTAGCTCCCAGCCCCTGTTCACTTTACCAGTATGGATAGTCTGTCAGACTTTTCACTAATAGTTTTTGAATTTTCCTTTATTTTGCTGTTTGTTGTGGCAATACCGTCAGCCATAGATGAAATTATATTTATTGATTCAAGTGTTTTTGCCATTACATCCTTAATTTTTTCAGATAATTGGAAAATATCATTAGACAGTTCATCAATATGTTTAACCTGGTCTTTAACTTTATGCAATTCATCAGTCTGATCATTGACAACCTTTTGAAACGATACTATACCATCTTTAACAGTTCCAATCAACGAAAAGATATCTGAAAGTGCTGTATTGGAATCCTGTGAAAGAACAACAATGGAATGTATATCCCGTGCAATGTTTGCAACACGCTGATTGATCATTCCTGACTGTTCAACGGTTGCTGCAGCCAATTTACCAATTTCATCCGCCACAACGGCAAAGCCCCTGCCTGCCTCCCCTGCCCGGGCAGCTTCTATTGATGCGTTCAATGAAAGTAGATTAATCTTATCTGAAATTTCATCTATTACAGCAACAAATTGTTCAATTTCATGGCTGCCCTGCTGGAGTACATTCATATTGCTGATCATAGAGCTCAGGGTATTCTCAGCATTTTTTGCTCTTGAAACAATGGTTTCAATAATGCTCAGAAACCGCTTGTTTTCATTAAGGAGTGCTGTGTACGCGTTCTCCATTATAATCATATATTCTTGCGATTTTTCCCCCTGATCTTTTTGCTCCTTCAAAGCATTGTGTAGCTCTTCCAGCGAACTATGTAATCCGGAAAACGAATCCTGAATGTGCGTTGTCATTTCAACCTGCTTTTCTGAAACCTCTGAAAATGTTTTGCTTATTAATTCAAGTTCCTTGCTAACCATGATGAAATCATTTGACATAACATTGACGGCATTAACTATCGCCTCAAAATGTGAAGCTTTTTCCAATGCCTCTGCTTCACTGACTTTTTTATCTTCATAAAGTGATTCAATATTACTGCGCATAACATTTATTCTGTCAGCCAATGCAAAAGCCATAAAAAGAACAACAAAAGCCGAACCCATTTGTATACCCCATTGTGTTACAAATATTGTTGGCAATACCCCAAAACTTTTTAATGAAAACATCAACACACCTAACGCTAATCCTAAAAATCCAATCGAAAAAAAACGAGCAATACGGGATTTTTTTATTAATGCATATATCAAAAAAGAGAATATTATGAAAACAGCAGCTATTGTAAACCCGGTAGCAATTTTTATTGCAATCTCATACCGTAACATTAAGCTTATCAAGGCTATTATTATCCCCGGGATAAACAGTACGATACTATGTATCAATTTTATTGCATTACTTTCCCATAATACATCGGTAGCTCTTAATAAAAATGCAGCAGTCATTATTATGCATAACGCCATAAAGAATGGTACTGAATGATTAGACCACCATATTCTTTCCGGCCAGATATATTGAAACGCATATCCATTTAAACACATCTGCAGAAAAATCCATGAAACAATGAAAATCACATACAAGAGATATGAAATATCTCTGATTGATACAAACACAAAGAAATTAAAGAGCGCCATTATTATCAGTAAGCCATAAAAGATCCATAGAATCGGCTGCTCAACATTAAGATGGTTCATAAACCCCTTAATGGAAAATAGCGTTGCATTAAAATTCATTGAGCAGCTTGTTTTAACCTTAAAGTAATACGTATTGATTCCTGGCTTGATATCAAGTAAATAGACAAAAGCAACATCTGTTATTTCTCTTTGGTGAAAATGGAAAGTATCACCTCCAATAGTTTTTCGATATCCGCCATTTTCTTCAGGTCTGTACAATTCAATATAATCAAGCAAGGGGTAAGAAATTCTTAAAAGCGCTGTATTGTGTGTGGTTGAAGTATTGTGTATGCTGAATGTAAACCAATAGGCACTATCAGCAAACCCAAAGTTAACCGTTTCTTTTTCAGCACTCTGCCATTTATCAGAATTTATAACATCATCAATCAACATCCTGCCTTTGCTTATCTTCAAGATAATTTAATCTGATTGGCGCACTATCTGGAATGTGAGCATCCACAGTGATAGCAAAGATTTTTGTATTAATTATAATAAGCAACAATACCGCAACATATAATTTTTTCATTTGCAATCCCTTATTATCATAATTCAACAACCACATTCATTGATGTGTTCTCAAGACAATAAATTAAATATGTAAATGAAAGTTAATATTATAAATTGTAAGACCGGAAAACCAGGCACTCAGCACTTTGTAAAGACTTTTTGTGATTGCACAAGCTGCCAGCAAGCGGCAGCGTGTCACCCGGCCTCACCTGTTTGCGATTTTGGATATGCTTCACATTGAATGATTAATACACCTGTTACACTTTAAACTCCTGGACGATCATCTCCAATTTTTCTATTAATTGGTACATACCATTTACAATATCGTTAATATCTTTAACCAGTTGCGTTAACTTGTCAGAAACAGTATTTATACTTTGTAATGTATTACCCGCATCGGCAATTAGCTCCGATTGCTCCTGTGACGACTGTGAAATATTTGTTATCAACACATTAAACTTCTGAGCAAGACCTACCAACTGGTTCATCTCTTTTTTCATATTTGCAATCAGCGCCGATGAATCCTCAACCTCTCTATTGACTTCAAACATAGCTCGTGCGGTATTTGAAATATCTTGGATTATCCGTTCGGTCATGCTGGATATTTCTTTGGTGGCACCGCTTGTGCGATCCGCTAATTTACTGACTTCATCAGAAACGACAGCAAAGCCACGACCATGCTCACCAGCTCGTGCTGCCTCTATTGCTGCATTCAATGCTAAAAGGTTTGTCTGATCTGCTATCTCCTCGATTGCTTCAGCTATCTCATGCACCTTTTTACTGGACTGGCTCAATGATTCTACCTCTACAGAAGAAACCTTAACCACCTGCCCAATTCTATCCATGCCTTTGATTGCCTCTTCCATTAACCTGCTACTTTCATTGGCAGTATTGGTGGCGTTATCTGCCAGCTTCTGAATATTTTCAGATTCCCGTGCATTCTTTTTAAACCACTCCGTCATGGTGTAAATAATATTTGATGCTTTACCTGCTACGTCCAGTTGGACATTCACTCCTTTCTGTATTGCATCGGTACTTTGTTTGATTGTATCACTGTATTGCGTAAGCGATTGCGATAGCTCCTTAAACTGCTGTATTGCCTGTCTGAGATTTGCTACCGTTTGCGGCTATGCGAAGTTGCCCGAAGCGTATGGCAATTTGGGTGAGGGTGGTACTCCGCCCGAACCGCATAGCCGCTGTTGTGTGATCGTGCCGAGGTGGACATTCTTTCAAAAACTGTTTCTATCTTCATCTTAAAAACTCGCCCGTCTTTTTTCGCCGGCGCCATGGACGGGCGGAGGCGATTGTATTAAAACACAATTTTCACATCTTCTTTATAGTTCTGCAAAGTTCCGTTTAGGCTGGCTGTCCAACCGTCAATAAATACTTTGCCGTTTTTAATGGCGTTTGAATAATCGTCACTCGTAATTTTCTCGCTGTTGGTTATGTAGTAATGGTTGCCGATTTTGTAAATGCAATCTTTTACCACTTCTTCGGGAACTTGTGTTGGCTCGTCTAAACCAACGGTGAAAATCATATTGTAAATGCGGCTTAAAGCATCCGTTTCATTTTCAGTTATTGATATTTGTCCTTTGTCATCTACTTTCAATGTTGGAGCTTCGACACTGTCAAACACTTTAAAGCCAATATCAGGAATTTGTTTTTTGTCTTCCTCAAACAGACCTGTTTTGCTGTTTTCTGCTTCAATGTCATTAGCAATTTTTTCTCCTGCTCGCTTCAGACGTTCAATAGTTATGCTTGAAATTACGGGTGGCAAGTTATTCTCCACACAAAACTTGTAAGCCGGTTTGTCTTTTGCAATGGGTTCATCTATTTGGCACAATATAAATTTACGAATACCTCCGTCTTCTGCATTGAGTTGAATCACTGCGTCTCCAGTTGTGCCTGAGCCTGCAAAGAAATCAAGGACAATGTCTGCATTTAATGTAGTAAGTTTTAATAAATATTTTATTAAACCTGTTGGCTTAGCAAAACTGAAAGGGATTTCTAGTTCATTTAATTCCTTTGTGCTTTGTGAGTTGGGAAAATCATAAATAACATCTTCGGGGTGTAAGGTAGCTGCAATATCTTCATCATAATATACTTTAGGGTAGATATTCCATTTTGATTGATTACCATTTTCATCTAATAAAGGATTTTGAGAGGAGCCTTTCGTAAAAATGAGAAGATGTTTTTGTTTTAAATATGTATCAACCGACCAACGCCAAACTTTATCATTATTAGATATGGGCTTTACTTTACTGCCATCATCTTTGACTTCAGGAAAAACATCACCTGGTGGAATTATTAAACTTCCATCAGGTGCTTTTATGTAATATCTTTGATTTGGTCTACTATCCAATGAGGGTTGATACAAAGATGCACCACTTTGTTTGTATTTTCTGCCATCTTCTTCAGTGAATTTATAATCATTTTCATCACGCTTTTTTTCAATGCCAAACTCAGCCAAATTATTAATGCTTTTTGCATAAACTAAAATAAAATCTTTCGTTGGACGAAAATATGTCCCTTTGTCGGATGTTCTTTTTGCAATTCTAGGAACAACTGAAACTAAGTTCTCCTCCCCAAAAACATCATCACAAAGTAATTTCAAGTTGGCTTGTTCATTATCGTCAATACTAATAAAAATTACACCCTCTTTGCTTAAAAGGTCTCTTGCCAATAATAGACGAGGATACATAAACGCCAACCAACCATTATGGCTCTTTTT
>ERZ795058.2278-NODE-2278-length-23090-cov-14.879922_pt1 | contig 23090 bp, 25 predicted proteins | sample MGYA00375142_ERZ795058 | MGnify/ENA primary metagenome ERZ795058 (study PRJEB30187, sample SAMN05720210) | activated sludge metagenome | isolation source: anaerobic digester from wastewater treatment plant | place: Japan | collected 2015-04-20 ... | reverse complement strand
AAGTCTCACATTTTGATGTGGGGCTAACGCCCACATCAATACGAGGAAAATAAGGATTTCTGCAATGAAACTGCTTTCAATCATAAAATGCATTCTTGTATTTATTAAAAAGGTTACCAGATTAAACGGGATATTCCAATCGAATACGACGGCAAGTCAATATAAAGTAGCATTGCCACTGTCTATTTTATTTGCTGCGCTTGGTTTTGTAATTCCTGAATATGCGGAACCGCAGATGGCAGCTGCTATCATGACTGTAATAGCCCCTATAATCGCCAGAATTGCGTTGTGGCGCGATAATTCGCATGCACCCGTAGATTTACCCGACGTAATGATTGTAAAGGCACAGCGGGCAAAAGAGACGGTCTGGCGCGAATTGCACGGGACACTGCTTGATGCGCGTGAAGAGGGGTATAGTTTAGCGTCCACTGATGACGGCACAGTATACGATGTTGCTACTGGTAAACCCAACGGTGTAAAATTGCGCGTTCCTAATCCTGCTCCAGATGGCATGGTAAAGGATTTTGTAGATAAACTCAAACAGAACAAGGAGAATAAAACAAATGAGTAAACTTCAGGAAATCTATGACGTAAAACTTCAAGAGTTGAACAGCATTAAAAAACTGTCTGTTATCAACGCAAACATTAGGCGTATCAATAAAATCCTCGAAATAGTAGGGGACAGGTACACAAAACTGGTTGAAGAAAAAGAAAGAATTGAAACTGAACTTGGGCTAAACGTTGAAGAACAAGAAGAAACAGAGTAATCAGGAGAAGTGCATTATATGCAGGGCACTGAAAGCAGACACAGATGCAGATGTATCGATAACAGTGAAGGGTGATATTTTGCATATGTGTCAGAAATGTGTGGATGGCGTAGTCTTACTTGGGATAGACTGCGCCATCCCTCATTTTAGGGGATGGTACAGGAAACTTAAAAGTAATGAAACTGTCATTTAACAGATATGAAGTATTGCAAATACTGTTCAGTGGGATTGATCCATACCAAGAGTTACGCCTTGATTTCAATGGACATGAATTGAAAATACATGCGTCTTGGGGCGATTATGTTGTAAGCGCATATGGCAAAGGTAATGGCAGATTAATTATAGAAAACTATGAATTAAGAAAATTGTTACAGTCTGTAGACACGCAAATTATAGAATTAACGTGTTCAGACTCCATAACTGTAAGAGGAATAAAAGAATGAAACCTGACTTCGGATATTACAGATCATGTGAAGATTATGTGAATGGTCTTAAGGACTGGTATAAAGCTGCCGGCAATCCGAAAATACTTCTTGAGATCGGATCTGCAACAGGAGATTCAATAGAGATATTCCACGAATGTAATAACGATATCGTTATAGTAAGTATAGACCCATGGGATTGGGCGACGCCAATGCTCAATCTTAGTAAAGAGGAAACGTATGAGTTTTTCCTGAACAGGACAAAAGACTGGAATGTAATTCCAATAAAAGAACACTCGCACAATATTGTCAATTTATTTCCGGATAACTTTTTTGATGCTATATATATTGATGCAGATCATTCATATTATGGCGTTAAAAAAGATATTGAAATGTCATTACCTAAAACAAAAGGATGGTTAGGCGGACACGATTACAGTGAAGAATACGGGACCGTCAGAGCCGTTCATGAGACGACAAATAATGTTCAGGTGTTTAGTGATACAAGTTGGTTGATTCATAAGGATAATTTATAATGATTCGATTTAGCATGCCTCCGCAACGCGAATTTTCTTTATATCCTGAATGCAAGGTGCATAATCCTGTTCAGGAGGAAGACAGGACAAGGACAGCAGTTGTAACCATAGCAATGGGAGAACCATTAAAATGGATGTTCGATATAACGCTACCGTCTATTGAAGCATATGCGAAAAAATATGGTCATGACTATGTTCTTATAGATGATGCATGGAGAAAAAATAACGGGCATCCGTGCAAATATAAGGCGAACGTCTGGTATCTGCTCCAGATGGAACGATATGATAGAATCCTGTATGTTGATTCTGATATTTTTATTCAGGACTCAGCACCCAATATATTTGATTATGTGCCTGAAGGAACACTCGGTGTATACGAAGAGGGGTGGCACTGGAACGGATCACCAGACAGATTTCTGCATAATGATTTTATAGATTATGTGAAACATTACAATACTCTGATGCAATCGAATAACGATTATCCCGTCGCAAAAGAATGGGACGGCAAGTATTATAATGCCGGAATGTTCGTCTGCGATAAATGGACCTGTCCACATATACCTCCTGCGCACGGGATTATGCACATACAGGATCGTATAACAATAAGTGAGGGCGGTGACTTTTATGATCAGCATTATTTTAATCTTATGCGAATAAAATATGACATTCCTGTTACGTCATTGGATATAAAATGGGATTTCTTCAGAACGATGAAGAATCAATCATTAAGGATTGAAGACGCATATTTCATTCATTACTGTGCCCACAGTAAAGAGTATCTTAAATCAGATATTGCATCAGGACTGCTTACTTATCCGTCAGGTGAACCTCAAAAAAAAAATAGAATCATGATGTATACCGTAGTAAGCGGGAGTGATTATGAGGCGGTGTTTTCACTTATAAGACCTTATCATGAAGCATATGCCGCAAAACACGACTACGACTATACAGTAATTAAATCATCAGACAGCAATATAAAGAACCCTGCATGGTGGAAACTGGACGGGAAAAAGTTTTTTGATGATTATGATTGCATAGTATATCTTGATGCTGATGCCATGCCATGGCTTAACGCAAAAGATATAGTAAGCGTGGTTCCAAAAGGGAAATTTGGTGCATTTAATTCATATACACTGAATTACATGCAACCACCATCATCAAACGTATACAGATCGTTTGTAGATTGGCAGAAGAAGAACGGATATGCGCATGAAAATGTGAATACATTCTACATAAATTCCGGTGTATTCGTGTGCTGGAAAGATTCAGCTAAAATACTCGATTGTAAATATGAAGATGTGCATATGTATTTTGAACAGCATGCGATCAATCAGAACCTGTATGATAACCCGCATTTGTATTATGAAATAGGGCGAGAGTGGAATTGCGCACATCTGCACATGTACAGTGCAAAAAGGATTGGTCATAAATCAAATATCATTCATTTGAATGGAATAAATGTACGCAACAGATATTCATTTCTCAAATCATATATTGAAGATCACAAGGCTTATCAGTAGTTTTACTGTTTAACGCCTTCCGTTCTTCAGTAAGATTTTGGGATACAACACCAGCGTTTCTTATTGTCTCCCAATACCAGTATCTTGTTTTATCTATAATTACGTCTGGTTTCGGAAGATGCCCATCCTTTAACCATATTTCAATTTTGTTTTTATTGACACTGAAGTAATACTCAAGGTCATTCATAGTAACAAGTTTGTTGTCATGCATAAACGACTCCATAAGTCTTTTCACTGCTACATTAAGCTGGATGGTTGCGCTTAACGCATCTATCTGTGTTTTAGTCCACGTTGTATAATTCGTTGCGGGTTTTCTGTGACCCTCGGTGAGAATACCTTTTCTGATCCATCTGTCTATAACAGACAATGGCAGATTAAGATAATTAGCAACATCTTTTTTATTAAGCCTTTTTTTTCTTATCCCTTTTGCCGGTGCATAAATAGGCTTTACATTATCTTCTTTAGTTTCAATAACATAACTGTCATATTGCTTAAGGAGATCTTTTAGTATAGATTCATTGTCCATTTTTAATCTTCTGCTCAATTACAGTTAATCTTTTCTGTATGTCACGCACATCTTTGGATAATCCATTTGATGTTATCTTTTCAATCCTGCCTACAGCATCTTTCAAAGATGGCGTTATAAGCTCTATTTCCCTTATTCTGTTAAACATCTCTGACTCATGATCATGAATATGTTTCATGTCATTTTCAACATGGTTAACGCGCTGTTGAAGTATCCCGTAGCCATAAGCGATAGCCACCGCATTTAATAAAAATGAGACTGCAAGTTCTATTGTTAAATCCATCAAAGGCTCCTTAACTCAAGCACGTTAATAGGCGATTCAGGTCTTATTTTCCCGGCACACATATTATACCAAACACCACCATGAAAATAACACAATTCAAAAACAACAAGATTTTTTGTGTGTTCTGGTGTTACGCTGTCATTTGTTATTATTTCAATTATTTCTTCCTCAGACATAAGCCCGTAATGATAAAGATGCGCTGCAAAGATTGACGGATATCCTGTTGTAACTGTTTTCAGTCTTTCTTTTACAGGTTCAAGAAATTCCGGATAAGCCTCGAAAAATTCTTTATAGCACCAAGAAGGGCTGTATCCACGGCTGATACATTTATATTTCATCAGTATATTTTTCAACACCCATGGCATGGTCAGATGATTAGGCAGATCTATTTCATTCCAGTTAATTTCAGGTAATGCATCACTCATAATGATTTCTCCACTCGTAATTGTTCACGACATCTTAAAGGACCTGCTGATAACACAACATCTATACCATTAGCAGGGAATGTTGCATATTTATGATGCGGTTTAGGAGACTGAGCAACTATATATCTATCTGTAGCATCCGGGGTCTCCCACGGCATTGTTGTCCATATGGGATAATCACTGTACATTTGATTATTAGACCGTATTGTAAACTTACCGGAACATATATTCAATGCTTCTTTCAACGATAATCCAACAAGATTAGGAACCGGATAGTCTGCTAATTGTGGAAGTGAATCAGTTCCATATAAAATCACCTGTCTTGTCTGTCCAGTCGGGATAATTCTTTTATCAGGTATCATCTGATCTACTATAAGGTTTGCTTTGCCGGGCTTGCCGTTCCAATACAATCTTGCAACAAGAGACACAGGATTTTCAAGATTTGATAATCTTTCTTCTTCAGCGTTACATATGTCATCTCCATAATAATGCCCGACAAGATTATTCATCATAGCCATGCCATCAGTCAATTCATCGTTAATACATACTCTTAATTTATACCGTTGAGCTGGGAATATCGGACGATGCCTTTGTCTCCAATCAGGCATTTGAGCACATATTGTTCCCGGTTGAGTATAATTGCATAACTGTCTGTATATCAAAGAGTGAAACACATTTCCTGTTGCCTGACCGCCAGATGGCAAATCAATTACTTCTGATACATATGTTCCTTCAATAATACTCCAATCAGGATATTGTGCCTGAAGATATTCTTTAGCCTGCTGCAGAGTCATTCCTTCAACGCATGGTATTCTGTAATCAGGATATTTGTTCTCTTTTTCTGTGCCATTCACGCCAACAGACAGGCAGAACTCATCTGATATTCCTTTATTAGGATTATTATATACATGTGCTTTTACTGCGCCCTGTAATGGCAGCTGATTAATAAATCTTCCCGGTGCAACATAATGTTCGTGCGTATTAACAAGCAATGTTTCATTATTTGCAGTGTTCAGATCAGGAAATTTAAAGTCTATCTGATTGCACATTCTCTCGACTTCATCAGTGTGTGGTTGTTTCAATCCATGCTCATCTTCATTTCCTTTATCCGTTATGTCAGCACCCCTTAAATCAGGTATATATTGACATGCAAGCGGGGCTTCAAATGGAGTAGTTGCCACAACAACAATGAATACATGGAAGAATTGATATGTAACGAATGTATATGCATCCTTAATCTTTATTTCTTCAGGAGTAACAGTTACATCAGGTCCTGTTGTTTTGCCTGTGTTCATATTATATTTATATGCGCTGGTCCACCAGTTCCTGTAGATAGTTGCTTCATTGATATCTATTGCATGTTTACAATGTGACGGCATGGATGCATTAACGCTGTTAAAATTAAAACTGTATTCAAAATCATGCACCCGTTTTGATATTTCATTGCTGTCCTGTATCCAGTATCCAAGATGCTCTACTGAAGGTCCACGCCTGAATTCTTTTGCCGGAGATATTCTATACTGTATTGTTCTGCCGCCAAGAGATTCCGGGAGTTTTAGAGTAAATGGAATAGTTCCAACGTCTCTATCATATGGTCCGAACCTTTCAGCTGCATTAAAATGATCAACTGGCTTATCTCTATCAAATGTCCATGTCATTTGATTCTCTATCCACGCACGCGCAATTAAATAATGATACACATCAAATCTGACTGGATGCATTTCCCAGTCCCAATATTCGGAGCATAATATTGCTCCATTGAGATATAAAATTTCACGTTTAACCGGATAATCCCATACTTGCTCAACTAGTCCTTCGGCAAGACCATATGTCCCGAATTCTCTTCCCCATGTAACATCATTGCTTGTAACTCCGGGCGGTTCTGTTTTATAAACAAGCCCAGCAGGATTCATATTATTTTCAATATAATAATCAGTATAATCAATATGTGTAGTAATGGTTGGTGTGTCCCAAGTTGCCCATCCCACAGAAGGCACTTTGCAAAATTTAAATCCAATATCAAATTTAGACATATTTTCTATTGGACCTACAGGCTGAATAGTGCTCCACACTTTTTCTACCGTGTATGGCTTCATCGAAGCGTCTAATCTGTTAAGCGCGCTTCCAGTATATATATATTCACCATCAGGTTTATTCGGAACATTAGGTCCATCATCTACCATTTGACTGTTTACTGGAACGCTGAAATTTACTGTGCTATGTGTTATGCCACCTACACTTCCCGGGATACTAGTACATGTTTCTGCATGAACGACTTTAGAGAGAACTCCATATGAAGGAAGACCGGTATAAAGAACATGCATGCTATTTATTATTTCCTGAGCAGTTTTTATTATTTCTTCCCAATTATCCTGATCTTTAATATATGCGTCATTCCATTTATAGAATTTATCGGGAGGTTTATATGCTCCAATTCTCCCCGTATTGATATATTGATAGTAATCCATCCATCTATATATCATTCGTTTCTTGTACTTGTTTGAATACATATCAAATCCAAGCATATGCCGTTTGATATTATCCGTTAAAGATTGAATGAATATTGCGCCTGCAGATATTCCTTCCTGTGTATTTACATGTTCTGCCACAGGATGAACAGGAACTCTTTCCCACGGCAGCATCGAGAATCTTTCAACGCCTTCAAGTGAAAAATAATGTTTGAATACAGAACCCGGTCTATATGAGAATGGTTCTGACGGTATAACATCTCTTCTTGCAGTTATATTTTTAGATGTTATTGCCCTCCATAATTGGGCAAGTATTACAGGGTCTTTCATCGCCTGTCCACGAACGCCTACCCACGCTTCGTCCCACCAGTCACAAAGAAATTCAAACGCATATGCAGGTTCTCTCGGACACAAAAATGGCATTACACTGGGATAACTTCTCAGATATACCGGTAATGCCTGTCTGAAATCATTGGCACCAAATTTATACCAAGTTTCTATTTTATACCCGTATATAGCATACGGGTCTGATTCAATATCAATTATTGGATCATCTGAATCACCATTGTAAATTATCTCAACATCTTCATCTACAATCATCCCCTTGATATAATTATCAAAGGCAAGTTCATTTGTTTCATTTCCATAATCTTTTTGCGGATAACACCATGGTTTTCTTGATATGATGATACGAAATATCCCCGGAGGATTACTCCATTCAATACTATGCGGATATGGTATAGCATAATCAACTGATACTCTTGCATCGGATACACTATACAGATTGACACCATGCCCGCTTCTGGTGGCTTTCATTGCTCTTCCGTAATTAACCATCCCACCGCTGTAACAGGACAGAAACATATCCGGGAAAGGCATTATCGTTCTATGTAATGTATCCCTCAATTTGCCTACTGTTGCACCCGGAATTCTATGACCCAACAGACCAAGGAAAGAAGTCACAACAGGAGCAGCCATTGATGTTCCCGGATAATATGTATATCTGTCATTTGTAATGGTTGACAGTATATTGTCTTCAGAATCGTATGCTCTTGTTTCCCCGCCGGGTGCGTATATATTTGTATTTGTTATTCCGTAATTCGAGAATGATGAATGACCTGCAAGAAAATTGTTTGAGTTTACTGTTATGTTATTCGGACTATTAATATTTGCAGGGTTAAAATTATAATAATCATTATTTTTTGAACTGTTTCCGGACGCACATACACAAATACATCCTGCATTCAATGCATATGTCCAAGCAGCTAAAAGATGCATTGGAGGGTCAAATTGACCGCCCCACGAATGATTTATTACCTTTGCTCCATTATCAACTGCATAATATATTGCATCTGCCACATCAGGTGTATCAAGAGTAAATATTACTTCTCCTTTATATACAAGTCCGTAGAACACATTAATCGGGATTATCTTGCATTTTTGTGCAAGACCTGTTACGCCACGACTGTTATTTCCGACAGCTCCTATGATCCCGGCAACGTGCGTTCCATGATCTTCTGTGTATGTGGCGCCTTGATATGTAAATGTAGCAGGATCTCCATTAGGAGCAGTTAAATCCGGGGTGAAAGTCCACCCATAATTACCGTTGCCGTCCTTCCACATATTCTCGTTTAAATCAGGATGCATATAGTCAACGCCGGTGTCACATACAGCAACAACAATATCACTGCTTCCTGTAAAATAATCCCATCCGATTTCAGCGTCTACATGCCCCTTTACATCCTGATACCATACCTGTATGTTCTTATTGTACGCCCACTGTTTATTGTACATAGTGTCGTTAGGAGAGGAAAGCAAAAAACCATGCTTCGCTTCTTCAACATATTCAACATGCTTTGAATCAAGCAAACGATCCATTTCATTGTCGTTTATGTTTCCGTAAAAGTGCGTATGCCTGTCTGTAGGATTCTTCCTTTTTCTGTATCCTACTTTCGATGCACGTCTGTGTTTGCACTTGCTGATAAGCGTTGACCTCTGTTGAGCGGTAACGCCATCTTTAAATTTAATAACGTACCTTTTTTCCGGAAATTCAATATCTTCAAACATAGTATTTTATCCATCACGTGAAAAGGTCGTCATTCAGCGTAAAATGGTATGCCTGATTTATTTGTATATTTATCTCTTGCATACCAACGCTGTTGCGGATACACGTTAGTCCATACTTGATCGTCACCTTGCCCTGCAACACCGAGTATTTCTATGCCTGTATCTGGTCCGCACCAAAATACCGCACTACTGCCTTTCTTATTTCTTACTGGTGGTAATTGAGCAACATACTCTATTGTTTCAGGTTTTGATACGGAACCCAAAACTGATCCGCCCTTTGATTCTATAATAATATTGCCGCCCACCTCACGAATAGAAATGCCACCACCGGGCTTTAATCTGGTCATGACATATTTTTTTATCTGATCAACTTCTGATTTGTTCATGTCGCGCTTAAACTCGTAAGAAAGTCTTCAGCCCCCTGTATAATCGACTTCTCAGATGTTGACGGGAACAGTAACCCGAAATCAAACGCAGGATTGGATCTGAACCGTCTTGCACCATAATAACTAAGACCGGGCTGCTTTCCAGCCACACCAGCCATATTTTCTCCCAAAGCGACACCTCGATCAGCAGGAGGATATCCTGTCTCTGGATCAATTATTTCTGCAACATTAGTCCAGTATAGTTCATTTGCTACAAATTCAAATTCAAACATATAAGTATGAACATCATTTGATAATCTTGATGATGGAGTGCCTATGCATTTGAATGAAATTGAATTTATTTTAACTGAATATGGAGAAAATCCATACCATGATGCTGAGTTAAGACAATTCTGTAATCCAAGCATATAAAGAGGATTTTTCGTGCTTGCCCTGTAATTCATTCTGAACGTGATCATAACTGTATCACGCTGGTAATTGCCTACTGCCGTTATAATCTCATCCGGTCTTCTTGGATGATCAGGAGGATATTTATACTGAAGAATGATATCATGTGACACAGGATTGCCTATTGAACCACCTAACCCGAAGCATCCCTCGGTTCCCTCATACATCTTACTTGACTCAACCGACCCTCCTGTAGATGACCCTGTTATATACATAACGCTATTCGGATCATTCATTAGTGATGCCGTATCAACGGTTGTAATGGTTATTTCCCATAACCAGCCCGAAGACATCTTATCTATAGGAGCTGATACTGCGCTTCCTACCTGTCGTGTTAACTCAGACTTTCTTGCTGCGTCAAATGGCACGGCTGCACCGCCGGCACCTCTTATCTCCTGATTAAATATATATCTGGTGAAATACTGCTTAGCAAGTTCAGTGGCGAGTTTTGCGGTTTCTTCTATGATACGAACGTAATATGTACCATATGTTCCTGTTGTTACTCCATCAGGACCACTGATAGTATATGTAGACTTATCGACTGAAATGCCAAGTATTTTGTTTTTTCTGCTACTGTCATTCACCCAATTTATTAATGTTTTTTCTGCCATATATATTATTCCTTAGAATGCAAACTGTTGCTCACGCAACAATAAATCAAGATGCTGCTGTTGCAGCATGAGAAGTCTTCTTTGCAATTCAACACTTTCAAATTGAGCAATCTTCATTTCATGCATTTCTCTTTGTTCAGGAGACATGCTGGAAGGCTGTTCAATTTTGCTTAATGCATTGTTTAATGCCATGCTGCTTGAAGATTCTCCAGCAGATTTTACTGAAGCAGACTTGACATTCATCTGTCTGTCGTACCGGTCCCATTCATAGTCTGAAATCGCAGTCATTCTTCTATTAAGTTCACTGGATACAGATTCCATGTGTTCTGAAATATTTGACTGCATCTTTTCAATCAACCGACTGTTTATTGAACCAATAAGTTTTCTTGCTTCTTCGCCCATTGATGGATCTATTTCTTTAAGATATTCATTGAACATTTCGCTGATACGCATTTGAGCATCAGCGTCCATATCAATTATAGCATCAGCAAAGTTTTTCCCTATCCTTGTCAGAGACTCTGTATCACCAAAAGACAAAGCAGCTTCTATATCTTCTTTGAACCCTTCAAATGTTCCTATTTCAGAGAATAGCTTTTGCTTTAATGATCCGGAAGCTATCTTCTTTGATTCGTCAAGTATATCTTTTACCTCTTTAATTCCTGATTCATCATAGTATTTAGATAATGCATCAAACAGGTCTTTCAGATCTTTAAAGTCCATGCCTTTTACTGTATCTTCAATATTTCTTTTTATAGAATCATATAAAGAAGAGTCATCAAGAGACGCAGCTTCTTTAAGCATATCAGCTATCTCTTCAAATGCACGCAACCCCGGCAGCAGATTCGCGTGCATATCACGAATAGCCTGTTTCCTTTTATCTTCTGCTGTCTCATACTCCTCCATTACTTTAAGGAAATCAGACATTTTCTCGTAATCAGCAGTCCCGTCGAAAAATCCTTCTGCAAGACCAATATAATAACCATTTATCATTTCATCGAGACGTTTACTTGTCTCATAATCAATATCCTTTGTAAGTTCACTAAAGTCTTTTGCAAATTTTTCTACTGCAAAACTGTCTCCTGTCTCGTGAACTTTATTAAACTCCTCAAGCATTTTATCAAATATGCCAATTTCAGGACGTGCCGCATCACTTATTGATTTGTTATACGATTTCTCTATATCTTCAAACATATTAATGATATCGTTCTTGATATTAATTGCATCTGTTATCGCTTCGTCAATTACGCCGAGATTCTTTTCTTTCTGCATTCTTCCGAATATTTCTTTTCCGTCTACTATCTTAATGTCTATATCTTTGACTGCTTTAGTTACTTGATCAATAAAATTAACAAGCTCATCTGTTATTTCATCAGTTGTATTAATGTCTTTTAAGAAACCGTACAATATTTCCAGTTTCCGTTTTTCAACAGGATTATCTAATTTACCAGATAATATAGCCTTATAATTTCTGAAGTAATTTGATATAACATCTTCTTTTTTGTCATATAAATCCTTCTCAATAGATTCAAATACAGTTGGATCTATTTCTATTGCTCCTATAAGATTATTCTGTATTATGTCTTTATACTCATCGATTTTATCAAGTACATCTTTGTTGAATATTCTGTCTTTAACTGATGCAAATCTATATGTTTTATTGTTTATTATTTCTATTTCTTCGCCAATAGATTTGCGTAACTGCTCAATGGTATCAAGATAATCATCTAAAGACATTCCTGCAAGATTTTCACTGATACTGTCACGCATCCTTGATACAGTATTCATATCTCCTGATTCAAACGCCAAGCTTATATCTTTTGCTATTTCTTTGCCTATCGCAATGCCCGGTCTATATTTCTCAGTAATCTTTTCTATTGCTTCAGCATGTTTCAGCATTTTATCTTCAACAACAGATACACTTGTGGAAAGCATATCAACTGAACGAACCGCTTTTTTTACTGACGTTTCTTGAGGATTATATAATTTTTCCGCTCTTACTTTAACGTCATATCGCATATCATCTAAAGCATCTTTAAATGTATATTTTTTTGATATTGTGCTGACAAATGCTCCTATGGCATTGCCAAGCAGGTTAAAGCCTTCTACCACGTAAAATAAAGAATTGCCAAGTGATTTTATTAATGTTGAAATTATATTTAACGATGGCAAAATATCTTTAAGCAATTTAACGAAAGGAGACATGGCATATTTTATTTCAGAAAACATCTTCTTTACGTTTTCATCTTCTAAAGAACGCAGGAATGATTTTATTCCAATATACGCCGTGCTTACAGCTAATGCAAATGGTCCGAAAGCAGAAACTAATTTTGAAAGCCAACCGGAAAGAGTTTTCAGTATTCCACCAGCAAATACAGATTTTAATGCAGTTGTAATAGGCGTAATAACTTTTGCGAGTTTCCCTATAATTGCGGAAAATAATATTGCTGGTTTATTTATGAACGAAACTATTGATGACCCTATTTTCCCTAACATTTCACCTGAATTCTTAAGCATGTTAAGAATATTTATTCCTGCTATACCAGCAGATAAACTACTCATCCCTCCTTTATTTGATGCTTGTCTTGCAGTATAAAACATTACAGATGAATGAACAGGCATAGACCTCTCTGATACCCTTAACAGTCTGGTGAAAGCGCCCCCTGCTTTTACTGCGCCTAACGTACCTATCCCAAGCAGAGCAACGCTTAATGCTTTCCCAAGCAAAGGCATTTTTTGAATAAGACTTGTTACAACCTCAAGCAGTCTTGTCAATCCTTCTATCATAGGTGTAACAAAAGTTGAAAGGTGTTTTCCAAACTCAACCATGAACTCTGTCCATGCAGTACGAAGCCCCCTCAATCTGTTTATGAGAAGTCCCGATGTTTCTCTTGCGTAATTCATTGCAACACTCATGCGTTCCTGTGCAAGTCTTAATATTGCAAGAGATTTGCCAAGCAGCGTAGCATTTCCTGCTTGATCCGCATAACCCATTGACAATGCGCGCTCTTTAATAATGGCATTTGAAATACCGACGCCCATCCGTCGCAGTGATTCTGTTCGTCCGTAAATGGCAGTCTGCAGCGCACGAACACCTTCAGTAAGAGGTCGTCCCCAGAACGTCGATAAATCTACTGCTACCTTTGAAAATTCTTTCGCATAATCCTTTGCAACGTTTTGCGATTGACCAAGTCCTGTAAGCATTATCTGAAACTGACCAACCATTTCAATCAGTTCTGTTCTTGTGTACCTTGCCTTTGATGCCATATCGCTCATGTCTTTAATAATTGAATCTGCTGATCCATTAAACACGAGCTGCGCATTTGACACTGCTTTTTCATATTTAGCGAAAGCATCAGTCATTTGAGACGCCATTTTCCGTACACCCAACGCAACAGTACTGTACGCAATTGCGCCAAGGAACATGTCCTTGTCCATTTCCTTTATTTTGTTTGATGCATTTTTTGTTGCTTCACTGAACCCCTTAACAGATTCTGTAGCTGTATTTACAGAAACACCCATTGTTTTAAATGTTGCTTCTGTTTGTTTAACAGCGTCAGATGCCTGTTTAAGTCCGCTTTTAAGTTTCTGCGGGTCAGCAGTAAGCTCAACACCTATCTTGCCTATATTATGTGTTTCACCACTCATTTTATGAAGTTCCCTGCACCAGCAGTTTTAGCTCGAAGCATAATTATGCGTTGCATATATTCTTCTTTTGTCTGCTGATTCTTTTGTCTGTGTTCAACAGGTTCTTCGTGGCTTAACCATGCAAGATTGACTATTTCTTTTGAGGCGACAGCATTGTATTCAGCGTCTGCAAATGCCATTTTAGCAATCAATATATTCTGATATGCTTTTCTGGTTAATTGCTTAACAGATAACATATACCATTGAAACAATTCCCGGACATCCATGTTCCTGAAATCAGATATATGGAATAGTCCGGGAAATGCCATGGCGATATTAGCTGCTATCAGCCTCCAATCTCGTTTTTTGAGTTCTTGTCCTCTTTAGTGAGAGGAGTAAAAAACTCCTCAATAAGCCACATAGCAAGCATTTGCACTTCAATAGGATTGAGAGGTTTGATTGCATCAAACTCTTCTTTGCCTATCAGTGCTTTAACAAGAGCATTTGCAGTCTGTTCAGTAACAGTTTTTTCAGCAATGTCACGGATAGCATTGTACATATCGAAGGAGAACGTAGGAATCTCATATTCGTTCCCCTTCAATGTAATCTTAAATGCGCCAAACAGATTCTCGTATTCCTTCGGATTGTACTTCAGCATAAACGAAAGCTCCTATTATTGTTTTAGCCGTACGCATCATTTTTAATCGTGCCGGGCACAGCCGCCACATGCAACTGCACCCGACACTTTATGAAGGGGGCTAAGTTAGTCATGTGCCGACAGGCGGATTATATTCTTTATCTCCAAGAACGAGCAGTGTAAAGTCAAAATTAACAGGATCGTACGGCAGCACCTTAAAATCAACTGTCCAGATACGCTGTGTATTAAGACTGAACTCAACGTTAAAGTTAGGAGTAGGCACGACTTTTGGCGCAAAAATAGCAAGGTCGTCGTCATTAGATACTTCTCCTTCGATAATAGGACGAAGAAGAAGAGATGGAGGATTGTTTGTGACGTCAGCGCCAATAGGCACCTGAACTGACTTTGTGACCTCATCATAGATAGGGAACAGCTTCAGTACTTCATCCATCTCCATTTCAGTGAAGTTACAAGAAATGGTTGCTTCACCACCAGTGAAGTAAGATGCGCGTGCGAAGCTCCCTGTCTGGTCTGCTTTTGAGTCAAGTGTCTCAAACGTAAACGTAAGAGTAATTCCTCCTTCCGTAGGAGGCATAACCGTCTCTACATCAGACTGTCCTTCACGGTGTTCAATCAAGATAGCCTGCATCGGTCCGACATTTAGCGGGATTTTATTAGCCATAGATTAAGTTCCTTCTTCTATACTGTCAATTCTCTGACAGTAGAATTTTAGATTCGCATTAAAAACGAATCTGTTTTTAGCGTCAATTGCGATGTACCTTGGACCTATCACAGAGATGTTCCCGCAATGGTAGATGCAACCATCCCCGTAAATTTCCGCGCCATGTATATTCCTGATAGAGGAACAAACGTCCATGGCGTAAGTATATGTGCTTCTATACGAATCTCCGACGAATCGTAAAGAAAATCCGAAAGTAGCATGAGTCTGTTCTTTACTCCATTCATCATAATTAACATATGACTGTAATAATCCTACAAGCACGCCGTTATTTATTTTAGCGGTTTTATCAGGTATATACCCGACAAAAAAGTTTGCCCCACGATTAAGGGAATCGCATTTATCCATTATATATGAAGCAAATTCTTCAATCATTCGGGATATCTTTCAATGCGTCTCTTAATTCACGGGCGCCTACTTCAACCCACTTGTCAACAAGTTCTTTGTTACTTATTTTTGATTCAAGAAAATACGGACCAGAACCCGGTCTTGTCCAGTTGATAGGCTGAGGAAGATCCTTCAACCCTTCATGCACTTTTAATGCATAATCTACATCTGTCCCTGAATCATCACCTACAAACTTGCCGCCATACGACAATTCAACTTTCGTTTTATTTATCTTCGTTATTTCTTTTGATTTACGTAATGCGCCTGTTAATACAGGAATAACAGGTTCAACATTATCGACATCATAATGAATCTGTTCTGCTATTTCAACTAAAGCATCAGGAATGCGTTTCATCATTTCATCAGTAAGATCACGCAGCTTTACACTGACATTAAATGTTTTCCTCATCTCAGGGAATATGTCTATTCCTTCAAACATTACTTAAGAAGAACCTCATAATATTCATCGTCAGAAGAATCAAAACTGATCCTATGTATAGCCTGTACCGGTATCAGTTTGTTTCCAAGTGAATCACTTATAAAATCTGAATTTATGTTTATCTGTTCTTTTGTAAACAGTTTTGTATGGCATATTACTTCAACACCATCCATTCCGATAACTCTTGTCTCGTGATTCTCTATTCTGCACGGAAGGTCCAGTTCAGTATATTCCGGTTCGTAATATTCATCTTCTCCAATGTATTTATGAAGTGTTACTACCGCATTATAATACATCGATATCATTGCATTGGTCTTTCTTTTTGTGCAAGAGAAACATGCGCTGTATCTTTTCTGTACTGTCCAAGCATGCTTTCAACTACAGGATCAATGGGCACCTTGGCATCGCCTGTATATCGTTCCTTTACTATACCTGCGAATAATACACCCTGTGCCTGTAACGACGTCCTTGATTGCATGCCTGATCCGCCGTTATAGATAAAGTTTGCCTGAGTATATATGCATAAATCTCTGGTATATGGATTTACTTTATCCATATCATACACGGAATACAGAACTGTTATCGCTGTATTAACAAGCCTTGTTATAAGGATTGTGTTTCCTACATCAATTGCGGAAGTAGGATAATGCCCTGCAATATAATCTTTAAACCCTTGTACATCAGCCATTGCATCTAATTCTTATTGGGCACGGTCGGGGCAATAGCCGACCGTGCCCTGTTTGAATGTGATTATACTGTGAGAAACGAATCAGGAAGTACTGCAGCGGGTAATGAGTTTATCATTAACGATTGCCCCGCCAATGCGGCACCGTCCTGTAGCATAATCCGCATACGCAAGAACATCAGTTCCGAACTCAACTTCAAGGTCTTTACGAATGCCAACACGTCCTGCAACCTGATACGGAGCAACGAAGTACTTAGTCGCATCAGTAAGGTGAGATGTAAGCACAACTTGAATATCGAAATCGGTTCCCTTGAACCCGTAAGTATCAGGGGAAAGTGCACGTTCGATACGTTTGCGAAGTCTATGCGGTGCAACAATCACGAATGTAGACGCTACATTAATACCGCCCCAGTTATTCGCATTATCGATAATCTTGAAGATGGCTTCATCAATCGTATTTGCGTCACGGGATGCGACATAGTTGTAGTCATTCGCAGACAGCCCACCGGGCGTAGGACTTTGCCAACTCGTATCGTTGTCTGCTCCTACAGATTCGATCATGCCGTACAGTGCCTGTGCAATGCACAGATTGTATGCATTGGAGATTTCACGGAAATTATCATCCATGTCCCACCATCGACCGTCCTGCAGAAGAGTGCGATCCCAGCTGATTCCACCGCCGTACATGACAAAAGGCACACGCATTGACGTGCCCTGAGCCTGTTTGAGTTTAATCCGTTCACCGGGCTTCAGTTCCTCAAAATAGACACCAGAGCCAGCGCACGCGATATCGAACCCGGATTCACCACCTGCCCCGTCGCCGCTACGGAAATCAAGAATTTTGAATACCTTAGACCAGCCGATATCAGGTGGCACCGTTTTACGCAACTGTTCAAGCCACGGATACGCTTCAGCAGGGAAATCACCACGCACTGTGAAGTGATCAATCTTTGATTTACTCCATTCACCTGTGAGGTCTGTCTGCAGCCTGTAGAAATGATGCAATGCATCAACAATCTGCTTAGTTCCTTCCGGAGTATTCCAGTCTGCCTTACTCCAATCAAGTATTTTATTAATCATGTCACGGCTCCTTCATCAGCGATAATAACGGGAGAGCCTAACAGGTCGCAAAGAACCCATTTAACATCTTCCCCTGTATCAATTTTCTCAAGAGAAATCGCTGTGTAAAATGTACCAACGCCATCAACATCATTCCCGTTTTCTGTCATGATCCATTTGCCGGCTTCGATTGAGTATTCAGCGCCCAAAATAGCACCTACTTCTAAGTCTCCTTTGCACGGCAGCATTATTTTGTCTGCTCGATAGATCACAACCAATTCATCGCCGTCTTCTGCGTCATTCACGGCTATACCGCAACACGCCCCACATGACACAAGTGCTCCAGCTTTAACAGAAGCTGGAACATACTCTCCTTCGTCCCAGATAATTTTCATGGAGCTGAATCTGTCAGTGCGAAGTTTGACGATATTCGTATCAACTTCAAAGTTCTCTAACATAATTAGTCTGTCTCCTGTTTAGGGGGTCTACCCCGTTTGGATTTTTCTGCCTTCTCAACAGACACCGTGTCTGTTGTAATGCCTTGGGTTTCAGGAGCACACCCAAGTAAAATTGATACGCCGTGTTCTCCTTCTACACGGTGTGTGTTAATCTTGGGCAGATTAACTTCTCGTTCAAGGTCATCAAATTCGTCTACCATGCCGAATATTCTCCTTCAACTGTTATAAGTCTAGCATAATCAACCACTTATGTCAAGTCACACGAGGGTTACTCGTAGTCCAATGAGTATATTTTCTTTTTCTTATGCCGCCGAGCAATTCAAACAATCCGTACTTAGGATTAAGATTCGCTTCATGATTAGGGAGGTACTCCGGTGAATGTTCAGGCATCTCAAGAAGAATTGCATGACCGTATTCCTGATTAGCATAGTCAAGCCGTACAGCTGCTGGCATAACATAGGTTGCACCCGATGAATCGCTATAGGGATTTTTTCCACTAATAGGCTGAGGATTCCCTATTTCATTTACTAAATAGTAATCATTTAAAATGTCTGTTTCTTCATCAGTATTCGTATAATAAGGAAGCATTATTCTGTCTGCTTTATAAATCACAAGGCATGGTTCATTCATTCTCGCTTTTTCAAGAGCAACTCCCCAGACGCTTAAATACGCTACTGCACCAGAATCATATACAAGTTCGCCTGCCTCAACGTCATAAGCAGCTGTTATATAGCAGGTATCAAACCATTCGCCACGCAGTTTAATGATATTCGTGTCAAAGAATATATCTTTTTTATCCATTTGATATTCTCCTTAGTTCATTCGGAATCAACGGATTGACATCATTGTCGTCATTTAATTTTGCAGGCTTTGCTATTTTACTTTCTTTACGGACATCCTTCACAGGATTAGTTTCAGTTGCGCCTAACAGTTCCTTGATTGTGTTAAGATCTTTAACGACATCCTGAACCTGCGCCCTTACAAACTCATCCACTTTAGACGGATCATCTATTTTATCCAATTGTCCGAGAATCCGGTCTTTTGCACGCTGCTCTATAAACTCACGCATCTTTGCGTTTTCAATAGATTTAAGTTCAGTCTGAAGAGTATTAACAGAAGACACCTCAACAATTTTGCTTCTGTAATTTTTCACCTGCTCAAGCAGACCATCAAGCTCATTGTTTTTTTCCTCCTCAACCCTGCGAAGTTTTTCCTCAAGACGTCTTGCATGTTCATGCTTTGTCTGCAACAGTCTCTTCACTTCAGAGTCAACTGACGGAATACTAAGTATTTCTTCAACAGACAGTATGTCAGTTACACTTACATTGTTGTCTTTCATCCATTTCCTGATTTCATCAAGATTCATTTTGTCGTCCCTTCGGCTTTCATCGCCTTTTGTGGTGGATTCAACACCAGTTGAGGTAAAGTATTCAAACGCAGCTACGAGTTTAGCATGAGGAAAACCCGGACTGTCAATATTACTGTTACTTAACGCAATAGCATTAACACTGGATACATTATACACCTCGTCACCTTTAATTTCAATTTCAGCTTCCATGCTTGCAATGTCAAGATCCATTTCTTTCCATTCGGGATAAATAAGGATGGCTGCCACTGTATACGACATGTTTTTGTCATTGATGAACCTGCGTCCAACCACCTCGCCTATCTGGTTGCGGGCTTGTCCTTTACTATGCTGGAAGTATGCAGGGATGCCTATGCCTATAGCATCTGCAACACGCTTTACTGTTTGTTTCATATACAGAAGAATACGTTTGCCCATAGTGCTCATCCCTTCAGCAACACCTTCGTGTGCTATCACGAATGTTCTGATATCAGGGGTCCCGTATTTTTCTTTTAATTTATTCATCCTCGACTCACCGACTATATCAAGTATGTCATTTTTACTGAAGCTGTCGGTTGTATAAAACATTTCGATAGTGCTTTTAATAATGTTTTCCATAAGCGGTACACCTTATTTTAGTGTGTCTTTGTCCCCCTTCTTCTTGCCTATATTCTTTACTGCACCTGAATTTTCTTCTGCACTTAACATGCTTGTCTTCCGTTCAACCTGCACTTGTTCACGGTCGCCTATTTCAAGTATCTCGCGGTCAACATCTGTCACCTCATTAATTTTACTCAACAGGGTACGTAAACTCAATGCACCAGCCAAATACAGATTAAGCAATCTGTCTGTCTGTTCAGTACGCTGCTCCAGAATAACGCTCGGACTCGGTATCGTGATCTGTATATTTTCAGCGTTCAGTTTTGTGCCAAGCGATTCGTTATACTTGCTGAATATAGTATTAAACAGATTCTCAAACAATGTCTCAAAGCGTTTTCTGTCGATAGCCACATTAATGTCAAGTGCTTCCATCATAGCATAAGCAGTAGCACGGTTCACCATATCACTGCTTAACCCCAGAAAATAAATAGGAACGCCTGTAGCACCGCTTATACGCTGGATAGCAGAGTTTATTTCATTCAGCAAAACCTCTGTGCCGCCCGTATCAACACCTACAACACTGTATTCAGCAGTGCTTACAACCATTGTGCCGATAGACCATTTCTGTTCCATCAACTGACTGTTCAGTGATTTGGCTTCATTAGCCGTTTCAGTTTTGAATACAGGAGTCGGATGCGCAAACAAATGGTTCACCTCACGCAAGTCACGTTTAGCCGCACTTACAGTTTCAATGTCTTCCAATGCGCCTGCCACCCTTGATACACCCTCATTAGGATCATAATACCTTGTTGCGCCAAACATAGCAAATACAAAATCATCAGCATCAATGGTTGTCGTCTCTCCTGAGACATTTGTATAAGATACGGATTTAATTACTGAGTCATTCGATTCGTCCATGTTAATCCTGTACTTATACTTTGAATATGGCAAATGCCTTATTGTATAGACAGGCTCACCATCCTCTGCTTCGGAATTGGACCCGGACGGAATTGATGAATCAATGTACAGCAACAGCCGTCCCTCTATTTCAGCTTCAACTGCAAGGTTATACAGGAACCCCTTATCAAGATTATTCCATTTAATAACTTTTCTGGCTAGCTCTATTTCCTGAGTGCCGTCCACACCCTCAATTGCTCTAAGGCTTATGCCTCCACCTATCAAAAAACTGGATCTGCTGTCAACAACATTCTGTACAAGATAACTTCCGGCAGGGTCTTTCCCTGTGTATTTATTTGCTACATTACGGATTGTTGAATGTACACTTCCTCCTCCTGTATATGGAGCCCATCCGCTTGGACGTGATGCATCAATAAAAAAACGTGTGTTAATCTTTTCTTTGTCCATGACAGTTATATCCCTTACCGAAAAAAGGTTTTACGTGGTCTGAAATTCCATTTGGCAACACTTAAAAAACCACGCTTGTCAAAATCCCTGAATACTCTAAACGCAACTCCACGCATAGCGTCAATTGCGTGGTCCATGAATCTGACCGGTTCATCAAGTAATACTCCATCTTTACCCCTCTTCCATCTGTATTCCTGAAGTTCCTTGATAAGATTTGTGCTTCCGTCACGCACAAATATTCTGCCGGATTTCAGTATATCAATCCCCTGTATAATACTGTTCACGCCTTTTTCCTGACCTGTACACCAGAACCCGGAATTCGTTATTTCATTGATCCGGTCCGGATTCGCACTGTCCGCTATAATCTCGTATTTGTCGTCACGTACAAGAAACTTCAGTTTGGCTATCAGATCAGCATTAGTAACCATGGTCTCGTACATAAGTTCCTCAACGTAATAGTCCCGGTCGTCTATGATACCTACACGGACTAAAGCAGTTGGCGCATTAAATCCAAAGTCCAATCCAAAGTATATGTTATCAAATCTGCTCTGCTTGGGATAGTCCTTGTCACTTACTATACGCCAATTAGTAAATATCAGGTCATCTCCTGCTACAGCCCATTCACCTTTACGGTAAATAGCATGCAGCGTAGGATTATTCTCTACCAACTGATCGAGTTTAGCTCTGTATTGCGGGTCAATAAACGGATTGTTGTCAATCGTACTGATGAATACCTTAGACTGCGGATCACGATATTCTACAAATCTGCGTCTTATGCTGCTGTTAGCCCCTCCTACAGGATTCAACGTAAAGATTATCTGATTATAATTCTTTGGCGCTCTCAATCTCAAACTCAACTGTTCAATGTCCTCAACAGTCAATTCACTTGCCTCTTCGCACCAAATAAATTCAATGTCCGTGATAGACTTAATCTTCTCAGGGTCGTCCATGCCGGCAAGTAACAACAGACTCCCGTTGTGAAATTGAATGAATCCGGTACTCTTGATCTGACGTGATTCCTTCGTGAGACCCATGTCATTTAATACAGCCACTATCTGATCAGAGCAGCTCTGTTTTCCTGTGCGTGCAACTTTACGGATCATAAGTCCTCGAACACCGGGTTCGGTAAGACATCTGTATATACATTTCTGCGCAGCAAAATAACTCTTTCCTGCGCCTGCGCCTCCTACAAGCACAAGAAACCGTGTCTCATCAAACATCAGCCGTCTGTAATCGGGAATCACCCAACTCGCATAATTACGAAGATCAAGATTATAATTAACTTTACTCATTT
>ERZ795058.2276-NODE-2276-length-23135-cov-10.814558_pt1 | contig 23135 bp, 22 predicted proteins | sample MGYA00375142_ERZ795058 | MGnify/ENA primary metagenome ERZ795058 (study PRJEB30187, sample SAMN05720210) | activated sludge metagenome | isolation source: anaerobic digester from wastewater treatment plant | place: Japan | collected 2015-04-20 ... | reverse complement strand
CTCATGCGCGGCTGCGAGCTAAAGGTTCACGCATGACCGCTGGAGGTAAACGCAAGGGGGCCGGAAGGCCCCCGCTCAACCCGGACGACAAGCCGGAAGCAGTAACAATCAAAGCGCACCCGTCTGCCGTCGCTCACTTCAAGGCGTGGTGCGTGTCGCGCCAGCTCTCGCACCGGGAAGCGTTCGAGAAACTGGTGCGCCGCCTGAAACCCTAACAAATCTCCGATTGGATACCTCGTGTTCATCCAACCCTTCCCGGCGCGGCGCTAACCAAAAGGCAAAAGGTTCATCGAAAAGATTCTTTTCGGTGAACCTTTTTACTGTGCGCTTGACATACGCAAGCGCCTGTGTACCGTTTCAAATCATGACGACCCGCTACCCCCCCCCCACTATGTTCCGCATCACCCACGAGTGAATACAAATTACCATGCGCAATATGCCGCCCAAAGAATACGATAAAAAGCCTCGCGGAAATTCAACCATGCAAGACACAGACACGAAGCCCATCCCGGCCACCGAGAAGATCGGTCACGGAAACACCCAGATCGAGGGGTCAATCGAGAACCGGGCCAACCGCTGGAGCGAGGAAGTCTGGGCGGCGCTGCGTTCCGAGAACGACCGTCGCCTCGGTCGCGCCTTGTATGAGGCGTGCAACGTGCGCGAAATCATTGGGGACGTTCTCCGGGAGCACTTCGCTAACATTCACACCCAAAGAAAATGACAGCATCAGACGACATTCTCGCCGATCTCGGCTTGGCCCTCGGCTACGCCAACAGGTCCGACGTGGAGCGCGCCCACAGTCTCGCGTTGCACACTGATAAACAGTTCGAGGATGGCGGCGTAATCCGAGCGGACGACATGATTGAGCTAGTGGGCTGCTCAGACCTGACGCTGCACAAAGAGACCTCGCTCCGCGACGCGCTCCAGCTCCTCGGCTGTCGAGAGGCTGGGGAAATCCGCAGCGCACCCAAGCACTGATTGGCCGTTGGCCTAGCCCTCGTCGTCCTCGTCGTCCTTCTTGAGCTCCTGAGTCGCGACATCGAGCACGTCGATGGTGTGTTTGACCTGCTGGAGGGTGTTATTCTGGAGGCCGTCCGTGATTTTCTGGATGATCTTTTTGCCTTCCTCGTCCTCATCCCCGCCTCCTTGGTCCGCTCGGACAATCATCACGCGAATCTTATCGAAGATGGCGACAACGGACATGCCTTCGATGATCGCCCCGGTGAACCGAATGTAAGGCAGGAGGCGAATCTGACCGTTCGCGTCCTCGACGCGCAGACAGGTCTGCGGGGTATTCTGGTCGGTGTAGGGGAGGGCCTTCGTGACATCGCCCGACTGGAGCACCAGTGACTCAGGCGTGAGAGGAGTACGGCCACGCTGCGACGGGCGGAATACATCAGCCGGGTTCACGTCGTCCTGTTGAGGCACCGGCTTGCTGGCGCTGGCATCAGGGGGAGGTGGCGGTGTGGGCATGAGAGGGAGCGGTGGTTAAATTTCACGAATCGGCATCGGAGTGGCGCCACGCGCCACCCGGCTGCGCATTGCACGGGCCTCGCCGAGCCTTCTGGCGTTTTTCGAGGCCATCCCGAGGCCAAGGGAGCGGTAGAGAGCTTTGCGCCTCGCATTGGCGTCCCTGAGCCACCTACGGACGGCCGCAAAGGAGAGTTTCGGGCTGCACCCGGAGGCGACGAGCCGGCGCGTAATGCGGGCTGCGTGAGATCGGGAGGCGTTGAGGATGGCAAACGTGGTCGATGAGGCGCCAATGACCTGCTTTGCGACCGCCTCAACCTGTGCGGGGGTGGGCGGGGGAGGTGGCAGCGAGGCGCGGGCGTGGCGCCCGCGCCCGATTCGGCCCGCTGCGATGCCGGTCCACGAGGCATTGAGCCGGCCCCGGAGATCGTCCGGGAGCGTGCCAAGGGGGTCATGGTCCGGGTCGAATTTCTCGGGCTTGGGTGGGCGAATCAAGCCGCTGATTGCGAGCTTGGCGCGCGGGCCGCGCGCCCGGCGCTTGGCGGGGGGCACTTTTCGCGCCTCGTAGAACTCATTGGCTGCGTCGAGTCCAGAGGAGAGGGCGCGGCAAGCCTCGTCTGGTATCTCGGGGAGCATGGCAATGCCCTCGCGGTCGAGGTCCACCCGGAGACCGGCTTTGGCGAGGCGTTCCGCGAAATCGGCCTGCAAGAGCCGGTCAACATCGACGGAGGCGAGCATGGCCTTTTTCTCGGAGACGGAACGCCAGCGCCACCGGGTTTCGTCCTCTTGGCAGGCCGCGCAGTTCATGACGATGAGGTGGTGATGCAGGTGGGGTTCGCGCCAGCGGTTTGTGAAGTGGGTGAAGTGCGCGGCCACGGAGCGGCACAGGGCGGGGGGCGGGAGCTGCCAGTGCTGGGGTGAGAGCAGGGACTCGATGACGGGGTAGGTGGCGCGGAGGGCGGCGCTCCATGCGCCGCGCACGATCTTGGAAACTGGCGAGCGTGGGGTAGCCGCGAGGCTGACGGACTTGTGAGCGGAGAACGTGAAATCCCAACCGGCGCGGCGGATGCCGGGCTTTGGGCGGGCGGCCAGAAGGTTGAATCGGGAGGCGGGGTCGCGGGCGGCGAGTACCCGGAAAAGGGCCTCGGGTTCGACGATCTGCCCTTGCGCCACGCCGCCGAGGTAAGAGCAGCCGCCCCCGAGCCAAACCCCTTTGCGTTCATCCGGGGCGAGGGCGTCAGCGAAAAGGTAATCGACACGGGCGAGGGCGCCGCGCAGTAAGACGATGCTCAACATTTTTACCACAGAAAGCCTCCATGTACGGTAGTTCGCAAATATAAATTTCTACGGAAAAGTTGGAAGAATTGAACCGAAAGATTCATCGGAAAGACGCATCCGAAAGCATCTTCTGGAAGGTTCTTTCAAAAGAACCTTTTGTAAGACACGCACAGCTCCGCCCTTGCATCTTTTCATGAAAAGATTCTTTCCCCGCAGTTGCCGGCTCAAATTCCGGCGCGCCTACGTTCCCGGTCAGAGCATCATTTCGACCGGCGTCCGCAGAACGAGGCGGATTTCCGCCTCGGTGAGCGCGTAGGGGTTGCCCCCCGCAATCCCGAGCTGGGACAGGATGCCGGCAATATCGGGTTTTTCCGCAAACATGCGGCGGTACTCGGCCAACGTCGGGACGAGCCTCGTGCCTTCGTCGCCGTAGTTGCGGGATGGTGTGGACACCAGCGCCACGGCGGCGACCGGCCAGAAGCCGGAGCCGTAAAGGAACGCCCGGAGCTCGGCGAAGCTGGCCCCTGTTGTCACCACGTCGTCGAGCATGAGGACGGCATGATCGCCAGCCGGCGGCGGGGGAGGGGATGGCCAAGCGAAGGCCGGGCGGACGCGGAAGCGGTCCCAAGCATTGGTGTGCGTGCGATGCTTGTTTGAGGTCTGGCTTGGGGCCTTGCGAGCGTCGAGGACCGGAATCCCGGTGCGTTTGGTCAGGACGTGGGCAAATGCAGCCGGGAGCTGGTTGGCGCCTTGGGCGCCGGGCGCCGGGAGGACGGCGGCGAGGTAGTCCGGGCGAGCCTGAGCGATGGCCCGGTCAATGGGCCACCATGAGAACCGATCAGCGAAGCCCATGACGATGCGGAGTGCGGCGTCGAAGTCGCCGCGCTTGGCCGGCTTGAAGTCCGGGGACGCCGTGAGCTCGGAAACGTGCGCAAAGACAGCGACCGGGGGGAATGAGTTGGGCCAGTTCTTATAGATTGGTTGCATGGTCTTTGAACTTTTCGGGCCAATGCCGATGCAAAAAGGAAGCGATTGGAGCGCGGGCTGGCGAAGTCTCGCCGGCTTAAAAAAGCCCCATCTGCGTAGGCTTTGAGGCGCCACGCTGGGCGGAAAACCCCTTGCCGTCGATGGTGGTGTGCAGGGTTGTCGGCAGGGACTCGATGGGCATGGCCTCCATCACTCGGGCGCGGGCAATGGCGCCAACAAGCAGCCCGGCGACGTACTCTTGCACGCCGGGGGCGATGGACTCGCGATTCCCGGCGACGTTGAGGACAGCCGGGTTGACGGCCATGAGCCACTGCGCCACCGGCTCAACGAACTCCTCATACCCGGTTTCAATCCGGCAGATGCGGACGACGAGACAAGGCCGGCCCTCAGTCTCGGCGCATTTACGGGTGAGGTGCGAGCCCCCCGAGATGGATTTCCCGAGGTTGAAGATGATCGTGGCGTCGGCGTCCCGGACATTCTTCCGGGTCCGTGGCTCATACGATGAGCCGGGGAGAGCGGTCAGTGTGTCGTACTTCGCCGGGATGGGTCCATCTTCGGCCCTGCGGCCCTCGGGGCACGCGCCACCAAAGGCGATGCCGAGTTGGATTGCGGCGTCGAGGCCACCCCGGTCTGCGCCGGTCTGGCCCCCTGAGATGATGCTGGTGAGTTTAAGCATGGTGGTGGGGTGAATAGAACGAGGAAATGCCGGGATAGTCGGTGTGGAGCTTGGCCAAGGCAGCCTCGCGCCGCAGAACAGTGCTCTGCAAGCGTTCGACCTCGGCGGTGGCCTTCTTGAGCTCTTCACGAGCAAGTGAAAGGCTATATTCTGCCGTGCCTTTGGCACGAGCAACGGCCATATTCCGGTCGGTGAAAAACATGTGCTCGAACATGAGCGCACCGTCGTGAGTGACATTCGGCCAGCCGATGGCCTCGCAGTATTTTTCAACCACTTCGCCGTCGTGGACGGTGTAAACCGGGATGGATGCTTGAAACTCATCCTTTGTCGCGAGCAGCTCCCGGACCTTGGCCGGGGCAGATTCCAGCGCGTTGTGGTACTGCGTCAACTCCTCCACACCGGCATAGCCATACCTGCCGCCCCGGTTCACGACTGAGCCATCGGGGCAAATGGTGATGATCTCCGTCATCAAGGGCGAGCCGATGCACACGCCCCGGCGCGTCACATGGACAATATATCCGGCGTCGATGCCGAAGTGGGTTCGTAATGCTTTCCATCCCATAAAAAGATTCTCCTAAAGATTCATCGGAAAGATTCTTTTCAAAGAACCTTTCTAAGCGAGGGGTTCTGGTTGCGGCGCGCAGAGGCGAATGATGTCCGCATCCCCGCGCTTCTCGGCATTCTCCTTTGCCTTCGCGTTCCAGTTTCGTGCGAGAGCTTCCGCAGAAGGCATGACCTTCCGCCCGGAGATATGCGTGCAGCCGGGCACCGGAAGAAGCCGGGCACCGGAACGCGTCATAACACAGGTCGGGCGCTGAACGATCTTCTCGGGGGTTGAGCAGACCGGGCAGGCCCAAAGCGTGTGAGGCTTCACGGGCGTGGCGATGCCGAGGACTGCGGAGGCATAAGCTGGGTCGCCGAGCTTTTCAGCTCGTGCCGCGAAAGCCTCCATGGCCCATTCAATCCAAGCGACCTCAATGCCGAGCTGGTCGGCTTGAGGCACCACGCCCATGGGGTAGCCGGCAGTAAGAGCCTTCGCGTGCTCACACCCCTGAAAAATCGCGTGTGGCCCATACTTCTCCGACGTGCGCTTGGCCGGCCACCAAAGCGGCTCGCGGAGATCGCACGGCTGACTGCGTGCTCCGACGGTGGAACAGATTGGGCAGGAGGGGAGCGATGAGGGTGCGATGTACATGGCGTGCGGTGGTGAACCCACGGTAGGAAAACACAAACCGAGGTCAAGAAGTATTTGACAGCGCCACCCGCATCCGTCACACTCGTGTTTCCCGTGATGCCAACACCTCACTCAAGACTCTGGCGATGGCTGAAACTTCCAGCCCTCGCCATCGCAGCCGTGATCGAGGCCGTGCTCTGTGTTGTGTGCCTGCTGCTGATTGTCCTCCAGTGCCGGCGTGCAGCCGGGCACTTGATCGACTTCGTTTTGAGACGGTTTCCAAATCTGGACTTCTGACTCAGCTGAGATGATCGCGGCGATTGGCGAGCTTCTGGGCATGGCTGCGCGACATCCGCCGCACGATGTACCAAGTGGTATCGAGGCCGAAGAGGTATCGCACCATGATGCGCGGATTGGCTGACCATGCCTTGGCTCGCCAGAATGGAGTCACTTTTGCGGGATTGAACGGCAGCTCGTAGGTGAATTTCCAAAAACCGATCTTGCCCGGAGCGTGGAGCAGATAGCAGAGGAGTTTGATCGGATTCGCCTCACCGTACCACCACGGCGGAACAATGCCGTCCGGGGTGATGGGGCAGGGAACAACATGGACGTAGAGCCATTTCCCATCTGCGGGGGCGAATATCACGTTAAAGTCGCTCAGGTTTAGAATCTGCTCGGGCGACACGATGTAGCCCTCTTTGTAGGAGATCGTCCGGCTCTTATCCTCCCACGACCGCCCGGACGAAGAGGTTTCCGCGAACACGGCGCGCGCAATCAACTTGGCCGACTCCTCGGCGCACGTCGGTGTGGCTGCGCGACAGATGAAGAGGTTTCGGAGATTGGAGAGTGGCGCGATAGCCTTTTCCCGGCCACCGAAACGGCGGATGAGGGCGTCGTTGGATTGCGAGGCCAGAGCCGTCGAGCCTTGAGCTTCGCGGATGGTATCGACCTGAGTGTCGGCGTCGATGGCGAGACGCTGGGCCTCGTCCTTTTCCTGACGGACCACGTTGCGGGAGTCCCATGTCCGGGAGGTTCCCTTGTTCTCGTCGAATCGGTTTTGAATGATCTGGTAGATGATCTGCGAGATGATCGTGTTGATGTAAACGCGCTGCAAAGCGTACCGCTGCGGAATGGAAACGGTGATGACCTTGCCCATCGTCACGTCTGTGAAATTCACCGTACAATCCCGACAGAATACCTCGGCGATTGCGGGCTCGGTGAACGGTTTCAGGTAGGTATCGAGCGTGCCGGCGACGCCGCCCAACTGATCGGGCGGCTGACTCCAATAGGACTCGTTGAGCTTCTGCACGGCGATCTGAACTTCTGGCGAATCGAGCAGGGGCCGGTTCTTGGGGTCGTCGGCGAGGTTCTTTGGCAACGCCGCGCCAACCCGGACAAGCCACTGGTGGTAGGTGGCGCCACCGGGCATGTTGAGTGCTTTTTCCTGCGTGTCCTTCGCGGTGTTGGTCAAGAGCGAGTAGAGAATATCCAGCCCCGGAACCACCCGGTTCGATTCATCGACAGGCCGGCCCTTCGCAGCCAGAGCGAGCTGTGCCTTTTCGACGGCCTTGAGGAGGCGAATACCGTCTGCGATGGCACCAGATGCCTTCGACGAGAAAAAGGCGTCCGGCTGGCCGGTTTCCGACGCCTGCTGATACGTCTCCGAGATGATCTTGGCGTAGGTGTCGGCGGGGAAGTCGTAGCTGAGGATGTTCACCCGGTTGACCGGGCGCCACGCCTTTGCGGCGGGGCCATTGGGCCGGACCTGCAACACGATCACGTCAGCAGCGCGCCCATGGCGCTCCAGCATGGGCTGCACCTGCTGGTAGCAGTTGCCTTTCTGATCGAACATGGCGCCACCCCACGGGAATTGAGCGAAGCGGGAGAGACGGAGCGGGTCAGCGATGCGGCTCAACTCCAGCCGGCGCTCGTTGATTTTCGACATGCAGACCGCAATCTGGCCCTCCGCATTGTTCAGTGTTTCGCGAGCCCGCTGCCAGCGTTCGCCGGCCTCATGGACATGCCTCGGGAGCGAGGGGGGCAGGACTATCTTTCGGTCCTCCATCAGTGAGGCCATACTCGACTCATCGAGCAACTGCGCGAGCATTCGCGGGTCCAGCAGGTCGCCGTGTTTACTGAACGTCCGGGCGAGCTCCTTGATCGGGTCTTTATCATCCAGCCCGTAATGCGAGGGGCTTGATGCCGTCTCGGCCATGTCGGCGGCTTCGGAGATGGATGATACGCCCATCTTGCCGAGGATGGCGTATTGGCGGAGCAACTCCTTGCAGAGAATCAGCGAGAAACCTTCGACCGCCTTTCGGTACTCCCCAGCGAAAACCCTGTCGCGTGTGGCGACCGCCTTCTTGAGCTGGGCGTGAAGCTCTTTCGTCTGGACTCGATACTGCTCCACCAACTGATCGTACATCTTCTGCGCCCGACTTCCGCGCCACGACTTGAGCTCAACGCCGCGCATGTGGATTGTCTGCGTCTCATTTATAGGATTGAGGACGATTTGCGTCTTTCCTGTACCTGTCGCACCCGTGACCTTATCGCCACGCGAGGCGGCATTGAAGTCCTGCTTCACCCCGGCGTAAGCGCGTGAAATGTGGCTCCCGTAGTAGCGATAAACCGGCCTCGTCTGCTTCGGACAAAACCCGACATAACCGAAGAGGCAAACGAGCGACGGGTAGAGCCAAAATTCGATCTTCATGGCGACTGGCGCCCTGAGCACCGGCCTCTGAATTTGCCGGATGGCGAACTGATTGAGCGGACGAATGACCGGCTTCAAATCCGCCTGTGGAACAACGTGGAGCATTTGAAGCCCGGCGTAGCCAAGCAGGAAGGCCAAGGCGACTGCGGTGGCCTTGGCGACACGGACCGAGACGTACTGAAGGTATTGGAAGAGTGTCATGCGTGGAGGGGTACTTAAAAAAGATTCTTTTCGATGAACCTTTTTAGGGTTGCCCAAAAATGTTTGAAAATGGCAGAGTGTTTCCAGAGAACCAAGAACCCCCCCCATGCAAGACCAATTCCCGCTCGATATACCAATTATTAAGACATCCGCATCTGCATTCTCCCAATCGCGCCTGCTTGCATCTTGGAAGGCATCCGGGCGAAGCGAGGCTTCGTTTCTTGAGGCGCGCCCCGTGCCCCTCGACGACGGCGAGGAATCGAGGCTGACGGCAGCAGGCGTAAACATTAAGACGCATCGGGAATTTCTCCAGCGGGCCAAGGCGTTGCTGGGTAGCGCCCGGTTTGCGGAACTGACAGGCGACCTCCGGGAGCGGGCGCGTGAGGCGAAGATGAACCCCGATTATGCGGGGGCGAAGATTCGCAACCCCACGGCGGCAGCGACCGGCCTGATCTTAAAACGCATCGCCGATCTGCCGGCGCCTCCCCCGGCAACGGTGCAGATTGTCAGCGAGCCGCCCCGACCCAAACAGCCAGAGCTAGACCTCAACCTCGCCGAGCTATCGGGCTACGATAAGCGCATCTTCAAGAAGATCGCGACGGCTAACGCCATTGCGTCGAAAAGCGCGGAGCAACGCGACAGCATCGCTTTCTCTGCCGGCATACTCGTTCAGACTCTCGTGCCCTACGAAGACCCCGGCGACGTGACGGTGTGGCGCCGGGTGATTCTCAACCGTGAGATGATCATGACGCCCGGCCTCAAACGCTCAGAAAGCGGGGCGTGGGGGCCTCGTGGATACCCTTACGGGTCTATCCCCCGGCTCATCCTCATTATGATCGCCACGTCGGTTATCTGCACTGGCGAGCAGCGGCTACGATTCGGCTCATCGTTCTACGACTTCGCCAAGCGCCTCGGCGTCTCCAAAAGCGGGCAACGGCTGGAGGATTGCCGCGAGCAACTCTATCGTCTGCTTTCCGCCTCCATCCAATTTCCAATCGACGAAAAGCGAACGCTGAGTGATGGCCGTACCGCCCGCGTGGTAGGCATCCAGCGTCCTGACCCGATTGCGAAAAACTTTGCCCTCGGTTGGCTCGAAAAAGAACGCGCAAGCGGGCGTAACCCAGCCCATCCCGACAACGGGCTTTTCGACTCCTACATCCAACTTTCCGACTCGTTCTTTGAGGCGGTTCGCGCCCACGGCGCACCATTCGACTTCGATCTCGTCCGCGCCATCGCGAAGTCTCCTATGGCCCTCGATCTCTACACTTGGATTGTCCACCGGCTCAATACCCTGAATAACAGCGGCAGGAGTGAGGCGGTACTCCCGTGGGAAGAGCTGTGGTCGCAGTTCGGTGGCACGTCCGACGTGCGAACATTTCGTAGCCGCGCCAAACACTACGCCTCAGAGATCGCAGCCCTATGGGGGCAAGGCGCCAGTGCCCTCAACCATAGCATTACGCCCGAAGCCCTTATTTTGAAGCCGTCCCGGCTCCCCGTCCCTCCGAACAAAAGCCTGCGTTTTAACAACCAATAGCAGCGGTTCCAACCCGCCTGACCAAGGCGGGCTGCCCATGCTCTCGCAGTCTCAATAAGGTGGTGACAATCTGCAACGCCCCATAGTTAGAATTCAGATAACGCTATCACCAAACAGCTTATAAAGCCGTCGCAGTCTCAATAAGGAAAGATTCAACGCAAAGAATCTTTCCGTGTAAAAAGGACCGGGGTCGGCACCAACGCAATCGAGCTGCATTTATCTGCAAGTTTCAGTAAACGAACAATTAAATGGAAAGTAAGGGAAATTACGAGAACCCGAGGCTGTGAGGTGGGGGAAACACTTACAAAGCATTAAGCATTACTAAATCGAATCTTATGAATCATACTATCACCAGTGGAAAACCCGGATTAGTGACAATCTGCAACGCTTCCCGTTTTTGAGGCCCGAAATGGTGACAATCTGCAACACTTTGGTGACAATCTGCAACGCCCCTAGTGACAATCTGCAACGCTTTGGTGACAATCTGCAACGCCCCCTTTTTGTAAGTGACTGCACACCAAGCCCCCTGTGCATCCGGTTTTTCCTATTATGTATTATTAAATACCATTATCAATTATTAAATACCCTTACGTCCGGTATTCTCCGCGCACGCGCACGCGCGCACGCACGCGAGGGCTCGACTAACGCAGGGGATTTGCAGGGGCGTAGGGGCCTTAGATTTTCCTGACCATGCCGAAACCAAATCCGAATCGCCGCAAACGCCCATCCAAGGCTTTCGCCCAGACCTCCCGCAAAACGCGGGGCGAATCCGAATTTGCCACAGCCGGCCTCAAAAAGGTTCGCGGTCGCCGTTCCCGGCGTCGCTCTTGGGGCCGCGTGATCGACGGCGGGCTCCAACCCATTGCCGGCACGCCTCCGGCGATTGTTTCCATCGGGCCGACGCAAACCCGCTCCGCAGGGAATTGGGTGATCGCCAATGGCGTATCGGTTCGCGATAAGCTCGTGCAGGGGTTTTCTCATGCCGACATCTGGCGCTGGGCGCGTGAGCACGGAACACCGAAGCTCGGGCAGTCAGTCAGCTACCAGACCCTCAACCTTTGGCTCCGCCGCTACCGGGAGTTTCTTGGGATTCCGCGCCGGGGCGCGGCCACGGCAGCCCAGATGCGCCAACTGCAACAATTCGCCAAGCAGATGGGCGGAGGGCGTGCCCCCCTGATCGACGTGGACCTCACACCCTCACCGAAGCCGGCGCAAATCGCTTATTCCGCGTCCACCGGGTCCGTGGCAGGGAAACCCCAAGCCAACACCTCCGAGGCCCTTGGTGGCGCTTCTGGCGAGAAGGAAACCCCCGCCCAACGCCGGCAGAGGTTGCTGGGGCGTGGAAAGTCCACTGCGGAGCTGGCAGAGGCCGCGCTCAACGCCGAAATCGAGAAAACCAAGAGTGGCGCTTCTGGCGAGTGTCACAGATGCTAAGAGGCGACTGGAAACGCCTTGACGCGGGAAATGGTATGCTGTTTTCATTCGCACCATGTCATCACCGCAAGAACTGGCCGACTGTCGCTTGATTGTCCCCGGAATTGAAAAGGGTTCTCAGGGGAAAAGTACGATCATGGCATGTATCGTCGAGTGGCTTCGCCACCGCTACCCCAAGGTCCCGATCAATGTTTACGACCCGGACCATTTGCACATGTCGCTGTATCGGGCGTTTGGCCCCAGCGGTGGCTCTCGCTTTCGCCCGGATGAGCCCCACCGCATTGAGCGGCTGACAATCAAGGGGGAAAAAGACCTAGCCAAGCTAGACACCGTGATCGACAACCTCATCGACGCACCCTCATCGGTTTCGGTGCTCGACGGTGTTGCGCAGGGGTTCGAGGAGCTCTTTGGCGTGTGGTCTCGCACGTTCGATTTTGCCCGAGTCCAAGAGGACCTTTCGTTTCGAGTTTTGTACGTGCTCCCGGTGACATCCGAGCCTTCGACGATTGCGCAGGCGGTGCAGACGATGCAGTCCCGTGGAAACACTGCCGATTACCTCATCGTGAAGCGTGTTTCTCGCACTGGAGGCATCACCCCATGGGACATGCCGGCGAACATGGCGGCCCGCGAGGTGGCGGAATCGGTCGGTGCCCGCTCCGTCAGCATCCATGAGTTTTTCCAGACCGACTTTGTGGGCCTGAACCAACCGGAGCCGAACGACCGGGACGAGCTTCCAAACAGCCCCAAAAACACCATTGCGTCCCTCGCAAGGGATAAGCGAATCAAGTATATGGACCAAGCTCACGCCTCGCAGACTTGGGCCGAGATTATCAGCGCACTGGACCAAGTTGCGGACGTGATTTTGCCGCCTGCGCTCGCTGCTGCCCAGAAAGCGGACGCGGAGGCGGAAAAATCTCCTGCCACCGCCAAAAAGAAAGGGGAGGGTAAGTGAGCACCACCGCCGCCGAAGTCGGCGCACAATCGGCTGCACAGCAGCCGACCACCCCTGAAAATGCGGCGCTGCTCTTGGAGCGGTGCCAAGGGAGGCTGAACGCGCTCTTGGAGAACGCCGGCCCTGAGTTGAGCCCCGTCTTCAAGCAGTTTCGGGAAGAGCTCACGGTGGCCACGTCGCGCACCGTGCAAGAGTTTGCCGAGCTACCGAGCGTGGCAAACGCGCTCAAAGCATGGCACAATGCCGGCCTCCCCCCGAATGACATCACACTTCTGATCTGCGACGTGGCAGCCCTGTTGGATGCCCGCGCCGTCAAGCAGTACAACGACCTCGCCAAGCTGGTCGGCATGGCGACAAATGCCACACTGGCGGTGGCGCATGTCTTCTCACGGGCGGCTGATGAGGCGGCAAAAAATCGGGAGGAAATCGCCCGGCACACTGCCGATTTCAAATCGCTCGCCGAACTTGTCCGGGCCAATAGCGCCACCCTTGCCAGCGTGAATAAGGGGCTGCGGTTGATCGCCGACGCCAACGCACAGTTGGCTGGCGTCATGCAGGTGCATTCGGTGCGCGGGCGCGTCCAGCTCATCCTTGCAATTTCGGCAGGCGCAGGCGGGGCCTTTCTCCTCGGCTTACTCGCCGGACGGATTTTTTTCTGACCGTTCAAATCCAACACACACCGATTAAACTAAACTAGCACAATGACATCGTTATATTATCTCACCCCTCTGGCGGTTTCTTCGTCCGACTTGCTGGCCGCTGCAAAGCTCGGCGTCGGCATCGCTATTCTGTGGGGTTTGGGCGCGTGGATCGCGTCTCAGTTCAACAAGATGCGCAATGCCCGTGATGCCGATGAAAAGAAAGAGGCGCTCATCTGGTTTGTGATCTCGATTATCGTTGGCTTTATTGCGCTGGCTGCGCTGGGTACGTTGGCCGGTATGGGTCTATCGACCATGCTGTCTGCCTCGCCGAGCCTGACGGGTTCCTCGTCGTAATGCCCGTCCCACATCCATGCGCCCAGCCTCTTCGGCTTGAGCCGAGGTTTTTCTTCATCCGTGGTCCCTTCCATTACGGCGCGAGCCTGTTGGTGGTCACGGCTGGAAGCCTGTTCGTGGGTGTGGCTCTCTTGGCCCTGATGGTGATTAACCGGGACTCGTCAGGGTGGTGGTGGCGCTTGGGCCTCATGATCGTCCCGCCGCTGACGCATTACCACATCCTGAAAAAGTACGTGGAGGGCGCGCCCCCGCACAGGTTGGAAGATGCAATGCGGTGGGCGCTCAGGCTCAAACTGTCGAACCTCGCATTCTTCCCGACATTCTTCCCGCTGGTTCCCCTCCCGGTTCCCGACGACGAAATGACTGTATGGGCCGGTACACTACCGCGCCTGTCCGGTCAGCCTGCAAGGCCCTACGACCTCGATGCGGACCAATTCCTGAGTACGCACCCCTACCTCCGAATGAAGGACTCCGAAAGCTGATATGTTCTGGCTCATCTTCGGCCTGATTCTGGCCATCCTACTCGTTAAAGTGGCCTACGCTGTCATTCCTGCCCGGTGGCTCGATAGCCGTATCGTGCCACCGGGGTTCTTCTCGGATGGGCTCATTACATGGGGCACGATGCTGACCAGTCGGCAGCATATCGCCCGAGGCCTCGAACTGCGTGGGTTGCCCGACATGGCAACCGCCGACGACAAATCCCTCGACGCCCTCTATGACGCGAATATGCGCCTGATCGCGATGGTTCCGCCCGGCGACGCCGTGCAGATTCATTTCACGGTCGAAGATGACTACGACGGACCTCTCACTCGGTACGAGGAGATCACCCGGAAGGCTGCGGAGCAGGGCGCCCCGCCGTGGACTTTGATGCACCGCGCGGCCACCTCGGGACAGTTTCGCATCATGTCTCAAAGGGGCGCGCTCGCCCGGCAAAAGGTATTCCTCTACTGGTGCCGCGAGGTCGATGCGGTGAAGGAGATGGGCGGAAAAACAACCCTGCCCAATGCGAAGCGATGGGTAGCCCAGCAATCGAAGATTTTGGGCTATCAGTTGGAATCCGTCGCCCGCCTCTACGGGTGCGACCCGGCTGGCGTCATGGGAGACGCCGAGCATTGCCTCCACATTCGGAAATGGGCCAACCCCGGACAGACGGCCCGCTGGGGCAAGGGCATCGAATCCGTCGCCGACATGGACCCGATGAAGAGCATCGCGCATAACGTGCTTTTCTCCGACACCCCGCCTTTCAAGACGGCGGATGATCGGATTTACCTACGGATGGGTGGCGCCTATCACACGTTTTTTGTCATCTCCGGGCGCTCGCGCACCACTGATATGCGCAAGACCCGCGATCTGCTCGATGCCGTGCATCACGGCATCCACATTTGTATGACAATCCGCCCGCTCAACTCCACCACGGAGGTGGAGGCGGCACAGGCGGAAATCAAGCGGCTGGAACTCCAGCGCAGCCCGAAACAGGGCAACGTCGAGGCGATAGACACGCAGATTATCGACCTCAAGGCCCGCATCCAAAACATTTCCAGCGGCGTCAGCCTCCCAACCGAAACCTTTTGGGCGATTCGCATTCATGGCCCGACGCTCGACATCCTCAACGAGCGCGTGACCTCGCTGCGCACGGCACTGACTGCGATGGACGGCTTGCGCTACATGGAGGTGAATCACCCGGAGGCCGCGCGCCGCATCCTTTCGGAGATGTGCCCCGGCTGGGCCGGCAGCGAGTATCGCGGCAATGATATTTATTGGGAGTCGGCCAACCTGTGCGATCTCCTGCCCATGTCGTCCACGTTCACCGGCTGGCTCGACGAGGCGGACGCGCTCCTGCCCGGTCTGCGGAATTCCATCATCGGCGTGCGCCTCTACGACCGCGCCGGCACGCCTCTATTTTCGGCCAACATCGGACGTACTGGTTCCGGCAAAACCTCGGATGGCATCAACATCGTTTCGCAAGCCGCCCATCGTTTCCATGTCAGGAAAAAGAAGGACGGCCCGATCACAGGCTTCTCAGCCATTTTTGACGAAGGTCTGGCATGGCACACGACGGCCTCGATGCTCGGGCTCAAGAGCATCATTCTGCGCGAAGGCGCCACCCCGACCGTCAATCCTTTCGACACCTGCGGGCTCCCGCGCACAGGTGCGCTCTACTCCGAAATCTGCGCCATCGGCATGTGCCTCGTCGGCCTGTCCGGCGCCAAGGATGTGGACGAAACCCGGCGCGGCCTGATCGAGGAGTATGCCCGCAGTATGCTCGACGGACGAGCCGAGGACTGGCTGGAGGCCAATCCAGCCCGCGAGCGTGAGCTTGCCCGCGAGTTGTGCGCTGTGCTCGCTCTGAAAAAGGGCGTGCTGCGTGAAGAAAGCGATCTGGCGGATGCCTACGTTGCATTCACCAACCTCTCGGACCCGGAGCGTCAGAAGTACCTTGGTGTGGTCACCGACGCACAGGTCGCGGAGCTCATCATGGAGCCGACCGCCCGTGTCATGCTGCGCGATTACGTCTTCACCCGGCTCAAGCCGAAGGACCTCCCTCAATGGCACCAGCTCGGGGCCAAGATGACGCATGGCCGGCTCGTGCATCACACGAGCAGCGATGTATCGGAGCGTCTGCGCGAAGAGCTCGACTTGCTCGCCGGGCGCATCAAACGAGGCAACGCGGGCGGCGTGCTCGGCAACTTCCTCGACGGCGTTTCGACCATCGAAATCGGCTCCCCCGGTATCTACGTCGAAACCTCATTCCTCCCGAAGGATTCCATGCTCCGCGAGCTCGGTCCTCTCGTCATTCTGGGCCGCGTGCGCCGGTTCATCATCACGCGCCCGCGCAGCGAGTGCAAAATGGTGTACTTCGAGGAATTCGCCAAGCTCTGCGAAATCCCCGGCTTCGAGAACGTCACCCGCGAAAACCTCGCGCAGTTCCGCAAGTATGGCGTCTGGTTTAACACCAGCTTCCAAGCCCCGTCACAGGTCGATAAGATCAACCCGTCGCTCACCAACCTCATCCTCGGCCAGTCTTCGCAGTTCTGGCTGCACTGTATGCCGTCGCCGGATGATGTGCATCGCACGGGCGATTCCATTGGCCTACCCGACCCGGCACGCCGGGAAATTATGGGCTACAAAATGTTGCAGGACCAGCCGGCTGACAATAAGGCAACTTACATGCAACTCTTCGCGAACACCGGCAACGGGACCGTGGCAACGGGCACCGCGCGCATTACCGCGCACCAATACCTGCTCTATGTCGTCTCGTCGAACGGCGAGGTCTTCGACAAGCGACAAGAGGTCTTGCGCACGTATCCCACCGCCTTCGAGGGCGTCCTCGCGGAGGTGGATGCCGCACAGCGGGCCAAAAAGGAAAAGGCCGCAGCGTAGGCCACACAACCCCCCTTCAAACGAATCCCGATCATGCAAACATCCCTTCGCATCTCCCTCATTCTCGTCTCTGCCTGTGCCCTGTGCATGGGCGGATGCCGCTCGTACCAAAAGGGCGTCGATGTCGGCTACGCACAGGCCAGCTCCGATCTCGCCAAACGCGAGTACTTCGCAAAGCAGCGGGCGGAGGAGCGCAAGAGCAAAGGCCGTACCGCCTACTACGTTTTCGACGAGGCCGGAAAAACCGATTCAGCGGGCCGCAAAAAGGCCACGGGCTCAAAGGCCATCGTGCCCATCGTTGAGCCCGAGCCCGTGCCGTAATTCAAAAGCACAGCGCCACCAGCCACCCCAAAAGCCAACCACCACCATCATGCACCACTCAACTTCACGGCTCCTTACTATTGCGGTCACGCTTATGCTGGCTTCCTCTGCACAGGCCGGCTCGATCCAGCGGGGGCCGGGCTCAACCGGCACGTATCTCAGTAAATACGCTACGGGCCTGAAACCGGCGTGGGACGATGAGGAACGTGCCAAGAAATGGTTGGCGGATGGCTGCTTGACCATCGGGTCACAGGTCAAACTTGTCGAGTTCGGCTATTCCCAGAGGGTTGAGGACGGTCGCTGGATCGAGCCGGCTAAGGCCTACTGCCATGCGACACCCCCACCAGTGGGCCGGATTCTGCCCATGACCGACACCGTTTTCGGCACTGACCCCTACTACGGCTATGGCGATACGGGAGCTGACGCGGAGACAATGGATATACCAAAAGCCTATCGGACGGTGCCCCTTTTCCCTGCGACCATTCCTTTTAATCAGGATTGCGATGGCAATACGATGCCGAAAGCCTTTGGTCTCAACTTCAACATTCCGGTCGATGCCAATGGCATTGCAACCAGCCCTACGGGCACCTTGAGCGTTTCGGTAAACTGGGACGATTACGAGAATAACAAGGCCATTGTCGTCATGTACCCACTGCGCCGGGCGGACATGGTGACACTGAAAAGGACGACGACATACGGCGCAGGCTACGTGTTCGGCCTGAAAAACAATATCAAGGTGGATTATAGCCCGGAAATTGGCTACAATGTCACGTACACCATGCGCTATAACATGGTTTACGATGCGGCGGACATCCTCACCGAGAGCCTTGGCGCCGGTTACATCGACGAGTTGTTGGAGCCGATCAACAAATATAACACTTCGTCGCCCACGGCATTTGAAGACCTGAGAACCCCCGGCCAGTATTTCTTTGGCGCCCTCAACCTCATCAAGCCAGTGTCGGAGGTGCCGGCTTTGGCCAGTGCCCCCCGGTTTCCGAGCTCAAGCCTGTACAGTCAGATTTCCTCGGCGGACACGAGTGCGGCTTTGCTTGCGGGGCTCAACACCGGCAAGCTGGCGAGGCAGTATATCCCCGTTGGGGACTGCACGAGCAGTAGCGCGCTCACGCTTCGCCCGGACCTTCTGTCCGCCAAGTTAGACGCAGCGATCTCCGCACATCGCACGCTCAACCTGAACGGGACTTCTGCTGTCTGGCAGGATTTTCGCGCCGGCAAGCAGGTGGTCGAGATGCCGAAACTCAAGAGCACAACAAGCACCGATGTCTCTTGGCTGAAACAGACCCTCACGCCGGGGGGCTCGTATGATGCGCCAAGCGGATGGACCCACTACGTCGCCCCTGACTCCGTTACTCCTCCAGTGATGCTGGCCGTCGGCCCACTGGAGAGTTTCTCTCATGCGGATGCGGATGACCCATCGAGACCGGATATGTTATTCAGCAACCGCTTCGGACTCTCCCATACCTACCTAATCAATCGGCTTTCGCTGGGTGGTATAGAGGACAGCACACTTTCGATGCAGCCCTACAATGGATTCCTTGTCCCCGGAAGCAACACGTCCGGCGTCCCACTCATGTGGCATTGGGGTCGGAGCGATAAGCGTTTTGAAGACGAAGGCTGGACGGGTGATTGCTGGTATGATCGCCTGCTCGGACCTCGCCGCGACCAAGAGCATCACACACAGACCCTCTCGGGCGTTGAGCCCGGCTATTACCTCGTCCGTGTCGTAGGGGTCCGCTGGATTCATAAAAATCATATTTTCAGAGGCGGCTTTGAAAAGTATGGCCTCGGCCAGACGTATTTTGTCGTGAGGCTTGGTGTGGCCACCCACGAGCCGACAATCCCGCCGCCGCCCCCCAAGGGCATCCGCGAGTTCGCATTTGCGAACGTGTCCACCGCGAACGGTGCCGCCCTCGGCGCCGATAAACTGTTCACCTACGACACCACGACCAAGAAATTCGTGCCCACCGCCGTCGCCCGTCAAGAAGCCCTCAAAAACGGCGACTTCCGCGAGCGCGTCACCTTCGACGGCCCCATGACCCCCGAGGAGGCCGCAAATTGGGATGTGAAGAATTCCGCCAACTTCTGTTACAAGCTCGTCAAGGAGACTGATGCGGAGACGGGCACGGGTGGTTCAGGTGGTGGTGAAACAGGAGGCGAAACGGGTGGTGGTGGTGAAACGGGCGGTGGACGTGGCCCCGCTGGCGGTTGAGCTATTTCTCGATCATGAATACCAAATTCAAAATCGTCAGTGTTGCCGTGGGGCTCCTTGGAGCCGCCACGATTGGCTATGGCGGGTTTCCGGTGTCGATTGTGGCGTCTTTGCCGGATGTCAAGCAATGGATGGTGGAAGAGGGGCGTTGGGTCGAGACGACCCAGCAATGGACCAAGGAAATAAACAAACTCAATGAGCAGATTCAGGAGGTGAAAAATGTTTACGAGCAGGCGCAGGTGATTTCCGCGTTTGTCGGCGACCCGAAGGCGGCGCTGCAAGACCTCAATCAAATCCAAGCCATCTGCGGAAACTTTTCGGAGATCGGCGGTGAGGGGACGAGCTTCGGCTCCTCCATGAACTCATTGGGCGATCTTGGGGCTGCCGGTGGCGAGTTGTTCAGGGCTGGCTCTGGGCTCAATAACACGATCAGCGAATTCGATTCGATGGGGAAGCCGCGCAACGTCTCCCTCTATCAGGCGAGCGCGGCAACGGCGCGACTGGCGGACAAGACACGCAGCCAGCTGAATAAATCGCAGAAGGATATGGAGCGTTCGGACAAGCGGATGGACGCCGCACTGGACCGCCTCGCGGCCCGTGGCGATGAAGCCGGTGCCACCGACATCGCCACCGCCCAGCTGGCGGTGCAGCGTGAGGCCGCTGCGCAGCAGTCGCAATACTACCGGGCGCAACTCCTCCGTCAGCAGCAGGAGGAAGAGTCCCGCAGGCTTGCCGCCGAGGAAACGGCAAGGGTGACGGCGGCATCGGAAGATGCCGACCGGCTGGCGGAAACGTCGGTTGCGAATCTCGACAAGCAGCGGCAGGCGTCGCTCAAAAAGATCGCAGACACTTATGAGGAGCCGAAGGACGTGGCGCCGACGAACGCGAATCTGAAACTCTGGACGAATCCGGATTAAGCGCAGCGATCCAAAACGCCGCAGATAAACCAAGGAGCCTGACTATGGGATGGATGAACATAAACCCGGAGCTGTTTTTTACGCCTCTGGCTGAAAGTGCGGATTTTAAGCGCATCGCGTTTCTCTTCCTCGTCGTTGGGCTCGGGTTCCTCATCGCTGGGTATTTCCTTCAAGCGCGGGACGCCCAGACTGCGGACCAAAAGAAGGCCGTGCTGATGAAGGTGATGGTCCTGCTGGTTCTCATTCCACTAGCTCCGTCCGTCGTGGGGCTGGTCCGCTCGGGCGCCTATTCGGTGCAGACGCAGATGCAAATGAATCCCCCACAGGTGGCCTCCCGGTGCATGGCGATGGCGCTCCAATGCCCTGAGCTCGATTCGATCCTCAAGGCGGTGGGTTCGGATGCTGCGGATATGGAGGGGACGCAGGCCCGCGCAGCCGACCGTTACGGCTCCACGTTTTTCGGGCGGTGGATGGCGGGACTTTCCGGGATGATGGACGTGCTGAAAAACCCCAAAGTCCTTTGGCGCTACCTCCAAAACCTACTGGTGGCTACGGCCCACATGGTTATCAAAATGGTGCTGCTGGCCATCACCTACGTCTTTTTCTCGTTGGTGATGATCGTGGTCGGGGTGCTCGCGGTCTTCATGTCGATCATGCAGGAGTTCATTTTGATGATGGCGGTGATGATGCTGCCTATGTTCCTCGGTTTTTTCATGTATCCCGGCTGGGGGCAGCACGCCCGGACTTTTTGTCTGCATACGCTCGGCGTGGCGACGTGGCCGATAGCGTGGACGTTCGGGAATTTCGGAACGATGGCGCTGTTCAACTTCACGGCATCGTCATTGTCAGGCGTGTTGCTCAACGCGGCACCGGGTAGCCTGAATTGGGATACAAACCTCGCCAACACACAGGCCATGCTCGACACGGCCTCAAAGGGCGGCGTGGAAGGCGCCACCACGATGGCATCCATGAGCATGGAGGTCATGACGGGAGCCGTAGCCCTGTTCATTGTGCCGATTGTCAGCCTGTTCATGCTCATGGTCTGGGCATTCTACGTGTATGTGAAACTGCCTTGGTCGTGGAATCAGGTGCTTATCTCAGGGGCTGACATGGTGGGCCAGTCGATCATGGGCGCCATGAGCACGGCGGGCAGCGCGTTGGGGCGTGTGGCTCAAACGGCTGTGCAGCTTGGGGCCGCTGCCGCCACGGGTGGCGCTGCTGCTGCCGGTGGCGCTGCTGGTGCAGCGGCGGGCGGGGGCGCGGCGAGTGCGTTTGGCGGGGGCGGCTTTCGCGGGGCGCTCCAGATGCTCGGCCAAACCCTGATTCAAAACCGTCACGCGGGTTGGGACGGCACGCTGGGGCAAGCACTGAACGCCCTCGGCGGCGGTGGCGCCCCCAAGGGCGGGAACGGTGGTGATTCGCACGCGGCGGCGATGGAAGCCGCCGACAAGGCCGCAGCGGCGGCGAAAAAATCTTGAGCATGGAAACGACGATTACCCCGGAATATCTCGCTCGTCTGGCCTCACTCCCGGACTATCTGAATAGCCAGCTTTTCGGGCAGGCGGCGGCAGTGGCGGAGTTCTCCGGGACGTTTCGCCGGGCTGCCCTGAACATTGCGGTCGAGCCCTGCCGTCCCCGGTCGTTCATGTTGCTGCTGGGACCGACCGGCACGGGCAAGACCGAGATCACAATCCTGACCTCCCAGCACATTTGGGGGACGAAAGCTATTGCCCGCCTCAACATGGCGGAATTCTCCGATGAGAATGGCGTCTTGCGCGTGCTCGGCAAGGGGCGCGAGTACCCGGACGACGAGGGGCAGCTCGGCGCAGAGCTGGCCAATCTCGAAAAGACAGGGGGCCGCATCGTGCTCTTGGACGAGATCGAGAAAGCGCACCCGCGCGTCGCCAAGCTGTTCCTCGGCATGGAGGCCGCAGAGGTCACTTTCGGCAACGGTCGCAAGGCGGACCTGAGCAAGTATTTCTTCGTCATCACGTCGAACCTTGGCACCGCCAAGGCGACGCAAATGGCACTGGATGGATTGTCTCGAAATGAGTGTGTCGAACAGCTCTTTGCGGAGTGCGCGAAGTTCTTCAACAAGGAGGTCGTCGGGCGCTTCACGAAGATCATCATGTTCGACGCCCTCCATCGGGGCGTGCTGGCGCGTGTGGCGGATAAGTTCATCGACAGGGTGGTGGCCATGATTCGTGCGCATCCCTGTTTCCCGGATGCCTCCATTGAAATCACCCCGGAGGCGAGACTCGCGATTCTGGCCGCTGGTAAGGACGTTTCAATGGGGGCGCGCCCGATGCGCCACAGTGCCGAAAACCGCATCGGCGAGGCACTGGCCGACTACCTGATCGCACAGGGGGGCGCGTGCGCCCCCGGTGCGGAGATCGTCGTCTGTCTGGCATCCAGCCTTACGGAGGATGACGGCGGCGACGACGAGACGGCCGCAAGCCGTGGGTTTGCGGTTGTGAGCAAGGCTGAATGGGCGAACCTGCAACGACGGCCGCTCGCAGCGGCTTGAACGGGGCTTGTTCGGGGGGGGCGGCGCCCCGAATCACCCTAGCCGGAACGGAGACGGCACCCGCAAGGGCGTGCGGACGGTCGGCACCCCGACCGCCTCACGTCGCCTCCGGCCCCAACGGGTCGGGCGATGCCGCGAGTGTAGGCCCCGGTACGCTGGACTCGGACGGACTACCATTAAGTTACCGACGCTCACCGTGCGGCGTGGCGACGGTGACGCTCTTTGTTAAGTACGTTGCCGGCGCTTCGGGCGGAATGCGTCTGCGATGGCTTGGTCCGCGAGTCTGGCGGCTTCGGCAGCTCGCTCTGCATTGAGTGGGCCGTGCGAGGGGCTACGGCGAAGGCCAGCCCG
>ERZ795058.2270-NODE-2270-length-23160-cov-7.491971_pt1 | contig 23160 bp, 24 predicted proteins | sample MGYA00375142_ERZ795058 | MGnify/ENA primary metagenome ERZ795058 (study PRJEB30187, sample SAMN05720210) | activated sludge metagenome | isolation source: anaerobic digester from wastewater treatment plant | place: Japan | collected 2015-04-20 ... | reverse complement strand
AAGGAAAGGGAGAAGGAGTCGCATCTGTTATTCGCTCCCTCTCCCTTTAAATTAGAGCTGAAATGTCTGCTGCCTTACCCGAGGTATTTAAGCAAGGGGTTGGCGTAAAGAATGACAAGCGAAATGACCAGCGCGTAAATCGCGATGGATTCCGTCATTGCCAGGCCGACCATCATGGTCAACATAACTTTCCCCTGCGCTTCGGGGTTCCGTCCGACTGCATTGGTGCTGCCGCTGGTGGCCTGTCCCATTCCGAGACCGGTTCCGATCGTGCCCAGACCCATCACGAGTCCCGCCGCGATCAGGCTGCATCCGACGATGATAGCCTTTGTGTAATCCACCGTTCCGGCCGCTTCCGCCGCCATCGCCAGGGGAGCAAGTACCATGACGAAAGCAAAACCAACCAGAATAGCTACAACTTTCTTCATTTTTTCCTCCTGTTGTATTATTGTGATGTAAAGGCTTCGGCCGCTGTAAAATCCAGAATTTCTCCGATATCACCCCCTTTTACCAAATAATATCGTAAATATCTCCACTGACGGGATATTGTCAAGAGTTTATTAAAAAGATTAAAACAATTGACGACTGCGCAAGACTTCCATATAAAAGAAAAGTTAATCGGAAACCGGAATGCAGCGGAATGGAAAAGTCGGTCAGGGAAATTGCGAAGCGGCTGCAGGGAGATATTCCCCTTACGCCGAGGCCCTTTCAGCGCATCGGCGTAGAAGCCGGATTCACGGAATCGGAGGTTGTCGCAGCCGTCAGGGAATTCCTGGCGGCAGGGGTGATCAGGAAATTCGGCGCCGTCTTGAGCCATCGCGAAGCAGGCTATTCGAGCAATGCCATGGTGGTATGGGCGGCCCCCCCGGAGCGCGCCGCAGACGTGGGCCGCATTCTCGCCGGTTTCCGGGAGGTGACCCATTGTTACGAACGCGTCCCCGCTTTCGAGGGAAAATACTCGGTCTTCAGCATGATCCATTTCCGGGGGGCATTACGGAATGAAGTTCTGGAAGAGATGTCGCTGAAAACCCGAATCGGCGATTACAAGGTGCTCCGGTCCCTGCGGGAACTGAAAAAAACAAGCATGGTTTATTTCTGACAATGGAAAAAGATCCTTCAATCCTCTTCAGGCGCGCCGGGAAAGTCATCCCCGGCGGGGTTAACAGCCCGGTTCGGGCGTTTCGGGCGGTGGGCGGAGAGCCCCTTTTCATTTCCCGGGCATCCGGGTCGCGGGTGTACGATTCCCGAGGAAAAGAATACATAGATTACGTGGCCTCCTGGGGTCCGATGATCCTCGGCCACGCGCATCCGGCCGTGACCGAGGCCGTCGCCCGCGCCGCACAATCCGGGACAAGCTACGGTGCGCCGACCGAAGCGGAAATCGAAATGGCCGAGATCATTACCGGCGCCATTCCCTCTGTGGAAAAGATCAGAATGGTGAACTCCGGAACGGAAGCGGTCATGAGCGCCGTCCGGCTGGCAAGGGCGTTCACCGGCAGGAAGCGCATCGTCAAATTCGAGGGATGCTATCACGGACATTCCGATTCCCTCCTCGCGAAGGCCGGTTCGGGAATCGCGACTTTCGGTATCCCGGGGAGCCCCGGCGTTCCGGCCGAACTGGCGGCGCTGACGATAACGCTGCCTTTCAACGACGGCGGCGCCCTGCGTTCGGCTTTTTCCTCGGCGGGACATGAAATAGCCTGCGTAATCGTCGAGCCGGTCCCCGGAAACATGGGCGTAGTCCCGCCGAAAGAGGGTTTCCTCGAAACGCTGAGGGAGACTACGGCGGCCGGCGGCAGCCTCCTGATTTTCGATGAAGTGATTACGGGTTTCAGGCTCACATTCGGAGGCTGCCAGAACCTTGCGGGAATCCGGCCGGACCTGACCTGTCTTGGCAAGATCATCGGCGGGGGGCTTCCCGTGGGAGCTTTCGGCGGCAAAAAGGAAATCATGGATCGCCTCGCTCCGGAAGGTCCTGTCTACCAGGCCGGAACCCTTTCGGGAAACCCGCTGGCGATGGCCGCCGGGATCGCGACGCTGAAAACTCTGCGCGACGGCCGTATCTACCCTGTCATCAACAAGCTGTGCGAAGAGCTCTGCAGGGAGCTGCGGGGGCGTTTCCGGAGAAAAGGCATTCCTGTCCGCATCCAGCAGTACGGTTCGATGTTCACTCCGTTTTTCACGGCCGAAGAGGTTGCGGATTATCAGACGGCGGCCCGGTCCGACACAGGCGCATTCGCCGGGTTTTTCCGGGAGATGCTCGCCGGCGGGATCAATCTCCCGCCGTCCCAGTTCGAGGCGTCTTTCATTTCGGGCGCGCATAGAGATGCGGACATAGATGCTACGATCACGGCAGCCGACCGCGCACTGGCCAAAATTTAATGGGTTTTAAGTTTCAGGTATCAGGCGCAGTTCGGATTTGACCTGAACCCGATACCCGAAACCGGAAACCTGAAACCCAGTGAATGAGGATATATGAAGAAGGCGTTAATTACGGGGATTACCGGCCAGGACGGCTCCTATCTGGCGGAATTGCTGCTGTCCAAAGGTTATGAAGTCCATGGTCTCATACGTCGCGCAAGCACATTCAATACCGACAGGATAGATCACTTGTACAAGGATTTCCACGATCCACAGGCAAGAATGTATCTCCACTACGGAGACCTGTCCGTTTCGGGACAGCTTACCGACCTGCTCTATTCGGTGCGGCCGGACGAGATCTACCACCTCGGCGCCCAGAGCCACGTCCGGGTGAGTTTCGACATGCCGGAATTCACGGGTGACATCACCGGGCTCGGCACTCTCCGTCTTCTGGAAGCCCTGCGCAAATCCGGCATCAATTCCCGCTTTTACCAGGCCTCGTCCAGCGAGATGTTCGGGTCGGCGCCGCCCCCCCAGAGCGAAACGACCCTCTTCGAACCGCAAAGCCCCTATGCCGCGGCAAAAGTCTACGCGTATTACATTGTCAAGAACTACCGCAAGGCCTACCGGATTTTCGCCTGCAACGGCATCCTTTTCAATCACGAGTCGCCCCGGCGCGGAGAGACGTTCGTCACCCGCAAAATAACCCGGGCGGCGGCGCGGATAAAATTCGGCCTCCAGGACGCACTCTACCTGGGCAACCTTGAGGCAAAGCGCGATTGGGGCTACGCGGGGGATTACGTTGAGGCGATGTGGATGATGCTTCAGCAGGACGAGGCGGATGACTTCGTGATCGCGACGGGGGAGACGCATTCCGTCCGGGAGTTCGCGGAAAAGGTTTTCGAAAAACTCGGGCTCGACTTCCTGAAATACGTGAAAAGCGATCCGAGGTATTTCCGCCCGGCGGAAGTCGACGTCCTGCTCGGAGACGCCCGCAAGGCCAGGAAGAAGCTGGGATGGCGGCCGAAAGTGAATTTCGAAGACCTGATCGACATGATGATCGCGGAGGACCTCGAGCTGGCGAACAAGGAGAATACCCTGCTCAAGGCCGGACACACCGGCTGCGGCCAGGTCGCCAGGATAGGCAAATAGGCGGTCGCCTGATGAATTTCCTTTCCTCCAGAATCGCGGTCACGGGCGGCAACGGCTTTCTAGGCAGACATGTCGTCGCCCGCCTCCGCGAGAAGGGCGCCCGAAACGTATTCACGTTCCGGTCATCGGAGTTCGACCTGGTCGACCCGGAGCAGATCCGGAAGATGTACGATGCCTTTTCTCCCGAAATCGTGATCCATCTGGCTGCCAGGGTCGGCGGCATCGGCTTCAACAGGGAGAATCCGGCCGTTCTCTTTTACGATAACCTGATGATGGGCGTCCAGACGATGCATGAGGGCTGGCGGCGCGGCATCCGGAAGTTCGTCGCGCTCGGCACGATCTGCGCGTACCCGAAATTCACCCCCGTGCCCTTCCGGGAGGAAGATATCTGGAGCGGCTATCCGGAGGAGACAAACGCCCCGTACGGCCTTGCGAAAAAGATGATGCTTGTCCAGGCCCAGGCGTATCGAAAGCAGTTCGGGTATAATGCCGTTTATCTGCTGCCCGTGAATCTTTACGGTCCGGGAGACAATTTCGACCCACGGGTTTCCCATGTCATCCCGGCCCTGATTAAAAAGTGCGTGGATGCCGTCCTCCGGTCCGAAAATGAAATCGTAGTCTGGGGGACCGGCGCGGCCACAAGGGAGTTCCTGTACGTGGAAGACGCGGCCGAGGCGATAGTTCTCGCGGCGGAAAAATACGACAAGGAGGATCCGCTTAATATCGGAGCCGGATTCGAGATCTCGATCAGAGAACTACTCGATATCATTGTAGAATTAACCGGTTACCGCGGCCGGATCAAGTGGGACGCCTCCCTGCCGGACGGACAGCCTCGCCGCATGCTGGATACATCGCGGGCCTTCCGGGAAATCGGTTTCCGGGCCTCGACTGATTTCAGGGAGGGATTGAAGAGAACTATCGGATATTATAAACGGATTTCGGATGCGGGGCCGGCCTGAAGGGATGCCGTTTCCGTTTGACTTACAAAGGGGTTTATGTTAAAAGCGCGAGGTCCGATCAATAAGGAAACGAAGAACTGGATGATCCAGTTGGCCTACGCCAGCAGCGTGGGATTTGCGATGGTGCTGGCGATCTTCGGCAGCCTGTTTGTCGGCTCCTGGCTGGACCGTAAATTCGGCACGGGAAACAAGCTTACCGTCCTTTTTCTCGTGATCGGGGTCGCCGCCGGTCTGAGAAATATTTACGTGCTGATTAAAAGAAACTTCCCGAACGAGGGAGACGAGATTAAAAGGTGCATCAAGAATGAGCCGCACCGAAAAAGACCCCCTGCAAAAAAAGCTTGAGATCCGCAACTGGATCGTTCTTGCGGCGCTTTCCGCGGCAGGCTGGCTGATTGTTTCCGTACCTTTCGGCTTGGGGATCCTGCTGGGGGGATTGATCAGCATCGCCAATTTCTACGGTCTGTATCTCAGCCTGCGCAAGGCTTTCAGCAGCGTATCCGACAAGAGCAAATCAGTCATCATGGTCCGGTATTATTTCCGTTTCGCGGTCACGGCGGTGATCCTGTATTTCCTCATGACGCGGTTCGAAATAAGCGTTATCGGACTCGTCCTCGGTCTTTCGGTTGTGGTAATCAATATTCTCCTCACGACTTTGATCGAGCTGTCAAAAAAAAATGGAGTCCTTAGGGTCAAGGAGGTAGTTTAGATGCATCCGTTATTATTCCTGGACAACCCGGTTATGCCCCCCCACGTCACTTATGCATGGCTGATAATCGGCCTGCTTGCTTTTCTGTCGTTCCTGGCGACAAGGCGCATGGATATCTATCCGAACAAGGTGCAGAATGTAATGGAAGTGGTCGTCGGCGGCCTGGAAAACCTTCTCGTCGAAACGATGGGCCCGCACGGGCGGAAGTACTTCCCCCTGATCGCGACGCTCGGGCTGTATATTCTGACATCAAACCTGCTCGGGATTATCCCCGGTTTTGATTCACCGACCAATAATCTCAACACTACCGTTTCACTGGCGCTCACGGTCTTTTTCATGACCCATATCGTCGGCGTCAGCATTCACGGCATCAGTTATCTCAAGCATTTCATGGGACCTTCAAAATGGCTTGCCCCCCTGATGATACCGATCGAAATCATCAGCCATCTTTCCCGTCCGCTTTCGCTTTCGATGCGGCTCTTCGGAAACATCATGGGAGAGGACATCGTTCTCGGAGTCGTGCTCCTGCTAGTACCGCTCCTTGTGCCGCTTCCCGTCTTCGTCCTGATGATCTTTACTTCCATCATCCAGACGCTCGTCTTCGTCCTGCTGGCCATGATGTATATTGCGGGATCGATGGAAGAAGCACATTAAAACTGTCATTAGCGATAAAAAAAGCCGGCGCAAGCCGGCTTTTTTTATATTCAAATCCTAAATTCGAAATTCTAAAAGGCCAGTCAATACGTTTTCGGCGGAGGATAAACCATGCATTATGAAATGCAGATGATCCCTGAATTTCCCGTCCGCTTTGCTCCAGCTGTATGAAAAACACTGCGGCCGATTTGCCCTTCACAGGCTTATCTTTTGGTATTTCAGCAGGTTACATTAAATAAGCGCAGGTATATGTTTTGCTTTGTGCCGCACAGAACGATCGTGAATCGGTTCCGCAATGCCCATTCCAATCCGGAGGTTCTAACATGTATAAAAAAATATGTTTCGGTCTTATCTGCGTGATCCTGGTACTCAGCGGGTGCGCGCAGGTTCAGGAAGCATCCAAGACGAAAACGGGACAGGGCGCCGCCATCGGCGCCGCGACGGGCGCGCTCGCCGGCGCAGTTATAGGTCATCAGTCGGGCCACAAAGGCGCCGGCGCGGTGATCGGTGGATTGGCGGGAGCCGCTGTCGGCGGCGCCATCGGACATCAGATGGACAAACAGGCCAAGGAGCTTTCGCAGATTCCGAACACAAAAGTTGTAAGGGAGGGGGACCGGGTTGTTGTTACAATGCAGGATAAAATCCTGTTCCCGGTAAACTCGGCAACCCTGAAGCCCGGGGCGCAATCGAATCTGGGCCGGATGGCGGGGGTAATGAGCAAATATCCCGATTTCAATATCGTCGTGACCGGCCATACCGACAGCACCGGCTCCGACGGTCATAACCAGGCCCTTTCCGAAAGGCGCGCCGGTTCCGTAAAAAATTTCCTGATCTATAAAGGCATACCCAGGGAAAGGATCACGGCCGCGGGCCTCGGCGAATCCATGCCGGTCGCCTCCAACGCCACCACCAAGGGCCGCGAGCAGAACAGGCGCGTGGAGCTCGAGATCCGTCCGAAAGCCTGAAGTCAAATAGAATCTGAAGGTGAGATGGTGAGAAGCTGAGAGGGCGAGGAATAACCGTTATCCCTTTCACAAAAAACTAGGGACACTTCCCATATTTTCAAACTAGCGTAATTTCTGAAACTCAGTAAGCTCAAATTTTATTTTTTTTACGGTTTTCCTGTAAGATTAAAGAATGGAAGAGATATTTTGTGAAGTTGCGTGATGCGAGGTTGCGAAGGGTGATTGCCTGACAGAAAAGATAAGACCCTCCTAACGTCGCAACTTGTCAACTTCGATCTTTAAATCAGGGCTGCAGGAGTTTGAAGTTCGTCGGCGGTTCGGTCCGGCGGACTGCCTTTGTATCGAGAAGCTCGAAGAGAACCGCCTCCATCACATGCCAGACCTTTACGCCCGAGCGGGTGCAGCCGGTGACTGTTTCACCCTGCCGGCCGCAGGCCATATGAAGATGCAGAACCGGGTTTCCTTCTTCATCGGGGAAAACCGTTCCCGTCCCGGCCGCCTCGTGAACCTCAGCCAGGACACGGGTCATCGGCGCGACAGGCAGGTCCCTGTCATTCCGGGGGCCGACGACGAGTGTGCTCCCGCCGTCGGCGCCTCCGAGAATGATCAGGGCCGCAGCATTGATCTTCTTTCCCCGGGCAAAATCCTCGATGACCTCATGAACGATTTCCCCGTCTTCAAGACGGATTACAAAAATCCTGCCCGCCCTCGCTTCCGAATACCGCATTTTCAGACCCCCCGCTCGTCTTTGGGGGATTTTACCTCAAACAAACACCAAATTCCAAATCCGAAATTCGTAAGAGTAAGGAGTGAAGCGTAAGAGTAATGGGTCCATTGAGTCCGTTGGGTTTATTGCGTTCGTCGGGTCAAAAAAAACGATAGATATTGGCATCGGGCATCGGCGTGAGGTTATCTTTTGCACACCTTACCCCTTACGCTTTACGCCTCACGTCTTTATGCCACCCGACTTACGCCTTACATTTTCATATCTCTATCGATCTGGCCTTTTCCAGCATCTCTTTTGCCCTGGGGAGGATATCCCGCGCGAACTGCCGGATTTCCGGGATTTTGCCTTTTTCCGATATTCTATTCAGCACGGCAATATCGCGCCCATGCTGCCGTATCATCATCTCACGGTACTTGCGGTCGAACTCTCCCGGCGGCATGAGTGTCAGCCGTTCTATTTCTTCCTTGTGATACGAATCTATCCGGTTCGGAAGAAAGACTTTATACTTCTCGGCGATTTTTTTCAGATCCTCCTGCAATTTCGAATGGGCTTCCACCATTCGGCGGCCGAATTCAGTTATCTCACTGCTCACTCCCCGGTGCTCGGACGCAACCATTCCGAGTCTCACCTGGAACATGTTAACTCTGGCCAGACCCACGAGGAAATCGTTCTCCAATAACGACAGCCTCAATTCTCCCGCAGCCGGCCCGACCTGGGCGGGACTCAGGACCAAGTGACACGTGAAAACGGCCACAAACAACAAATATCTGATCATATTATTCATCAGACACAGTTGAACGAAGGCTTTTCCTCAGTATACATATGTTTTTTCCCGCTACTACGGCTGAAAGCCTGATTTCGAACTAAGACGGAGGATGAAAAAAGCCGGCCGGGCAACGAAAACGGTCCTGCGCCCGGCATCCCCGCCCGGAAAATCGGGATTTTCCACCTGAATGTTTGAGAATCTTGACGAGAGGACGGAGGGACATACCAAGGTGGTCATTAAGCCGAAAATGCATTAAAATTAAACCAGGATCAGGCATCGGGTATAGCGCGCAGGAAAAGGAGATTTATACAGCTCAGCCCGTTCGCTCCAATGCCCGGTTCCGAATTTCGAAACCGTCTTGAAAGGAGAAAGATATGGATTTCAAATCCCTGCTCGCGGCCCGGAGGTCGATCCGGGACTTTCGCGAAGGCGATGTCCCCCCGGATCTCATTCAGGAAATCCTGCAAGAAACCGTGCTTGCTCCGACAGCAAGCAACAACCAGCCGTGCCGCTTCATAATCGTTCGCGACAGGGAATTCATGAAAAGGCTTTCCGACGAGAGCAAGAAAAACTTCCTGGCCGATATCGAAAAGAATCCCGACTCCCCTATGAAGATCTACGAACCGGTCCTGCGAAACAGGGACTTCAATGTGTTTCATAACGCCCCCTGCCTGATATTTTTCGTCGGGAGCAAATCCGTGCGCTCCCTGGACGTCGACTGCGCCCTGACGGCATCCTATTTCATGTTCTCGGCGGCTTCGCGAGGGATGGGAACGTGCTGGATAGGCATGGGAACTCTGATCAGAGACAGGAGACTGCTCGCGGAAATGGGGCTCCCCGCCGATCACCGGATTGTCGCGCCGATCGTCCTCGGGTATCCCAGGGAGGTTCCTCCGGCTTCGGAGAGGCGAGAGCCGGTCATCCTTAAGGAGATTCAGGCCGGATAAGTCCCTCCCGGAGCATTTTTTCATATACTGCCGGATGTTTTTTCTTCAGGCAGTCGGAGCACAATCCGTGACTGAGCACGGCTTCAGATTTTTTTGTGATCCGGTCCGTCCATAATCATAAACATCGGCGAAACCTCCCCGGACTTTATTGGACGGCCGGAACCGACGTCGGACCTATAGCTTGTCTATCCTGTAACCTTTTCCTGTCAGGATTTCAACTATTCCCTTGTTTCCGACGATTCCAGCAGCAGTTCCTGCTCTCTCTCGTTGAAACCGGAAAAAATTTTCACCTGGTATCCCCGCGAAAGCGGGTATGGGCGTTCTAAAACAGTCTGTTACAGGATTTTTTCTTCGAAAGGGTCCGGCACTATAGTAACCATGCTGCCGCCGGGCGTCCGCCGGAAGATCTTCTGGACCCGGAGAACGTTATCCGGAAGCTGCAATATGCTCGCCTTAAGGAAATCCCGCGCGAGATCGATCATTGCATAGGTCAGCGGACAACCCCTTTCCTCTCCGCCGTTCAGATGACCGGGGTTGACAAGAATGGTCCCGTTCCTGCGCTGGATGCTGGAAAGATGAGTATGTCCGAAGAGGAAAAGATCGGCCTCGCCCCGCTGGAGGATTTTTTCCGGATTCGGATCATGGCGCAGATCGTTGTAATGGGATTCGGGGGTATGGGTAAGAAATACTTTCCAGTTCTCTATTTCGATCCACCTGCGGTTATGAATGCCGGGATCGCGGTAATACGATTCGTCCCAGGTGCCCGGAACCTGGAACAGCGGGTAACCTGATTCCTCCAGAATTTTTGCATCATCAAAATAATCGCCGAGATGAATGGCCGCGTCTATCCTCATATATTTCATGCAGCCGAGCAGCATCCGGAGCGCGTCGTGATCCTCGTGCGTGTCGGAGATTACTACAATCCTCTTCATCTGATCTATTAACCTGTCTGAACAGCCTTCTTGTTATACAGAAAAGGCCGGGAGAATTACCCGGCCAGTTCTTTCAGTCTATTATCTACACGCAAATTTTTCTTACTTTTTACTTGCCGGCGTTCATCACGTACTGATGGATCGCGTTCGCCGCCTTCCGCCCCGCCCCCATGGCAAGGATGACGGTGGCGGACCCGGTCACGATATCGCCGCCGGCCCAGACGCCTTTCCGGGTCGTCAATCCGGTTTCGTCTTTAACTGCGATGTACCCCCACTTGTTGGTCTCCAGGCCGGGGGTCGTCTTCTGGATCACCGGGTTCGCCATGGTGCCGATCGCCACGACGACCGTATCCACGTCGATCGTGAACTCGGACCCCTTCACCACGACGGGACGGCGCCTGCCGGAATCGTCCGGCTCGCCCAGCTCCATCCGGTTGCAGACCATCTGCCTGACCCAGCCCTTCTCGTCCCCGATATACTGGATCGGGTTGGTGAGGAGCTTGAACTGCACTCCCTCCTCCTTGGCGTGGTGAACCTCTTCAATCCTCGCCGGCATCTCTACTTCCGTCCGGCGATAAATGATGTAGGCGTTGTCGGCTCCCAGCCGCAGCGCCGTCCGCACGGAATCCATCGCTACATTACCGCCGCCGATGACCGCCACGTTTTTCCCGCGGGCGATCGGGGTGTCGTACTCGGGGAAGGCATAGGCCTTCATCAGGTTGGACCGGGTAAGGTACTCGTTCGCGGAGTAGATTCCGCTCAGGTTCTCCCCGGGGATGTTCATGAACGTGGGCGCTCCCGCCCCGACTCCGAGAAACACCGCTTCGAAACCTTCGCCGAAGAGCTCGTCTATCGTTTTGATACGGCCGATCGCGGCGTTATTGACGATTTTCACCCCCAGCTTCTCCACGTAATTCACCTCGGCGTCCACGATCGCCTTGGGCAGCCGGAATTCCGGTATGCCGTAAATGAGGACTCCGCCGGGCTTGTGCAGCGCTTCGAATACCGTTATATCATGGCCCAATTTCACCAGGTCGCCGGCGATGGTCAGGCCCGCCGGTCCGGCGCCGACGATGGCGATCTTCTTCCCGGTGGGCGGCGCGACTTTCGGAATCGTCACCTGCCCCGAATTACGCTCGTAATCAGCCGCAAACCGTTCGAGCCGACCGATGGCCACCGGTTCGCCCTTCTTCCCGAGAATGCAGACCTTTTCGCACTGGTCTTCCTGGGGACAAACGCGGCCGCAGACCGCCGGAAGGGCGTTCGTTTCTTTCAGTTTCCTTGCCGCGCCGATGAAATCCCCTTCCGCGACAAGCTTTACGAAGCCGGGGATATCGACATCAACCGGACATCCGCTGATACAGCCGGGCTTTTTGCACATAATGCAGCGCTTCGCCTCCAGCACGGCCGTTTCCGCGGTATATCCCAGCGGCACTTCATTGAAATTTTTTATACGCTCTTTCGGATCCTGCTCAGGCATCGGCTGCCTGGGTACTTTTTCCTTTTTTTCTTTCTTTTCATTTTCCATGGCCGCACCTGCACAGGTTCATTGCATGTTTTTCCTGGTCACAATACATCTGGAGACGGGACATCAGCAGCCCGAAATCCACCTGGTGGCCGTCGAACTCCGGTCCGTCCACGCAGGTGAAACGGGTTTCCCCGCCCACCGACACGCGGCACGCCCCGCACATCCCCGTCCCGTCCACCATGATCGGGTTGAGACTGACGATTGTCTTTATATTGTATGGACGCGTTACGTTGCAGATAACGCGCATCATCGGCACCGGTCCGATGGCGAAGACCCTGTCTATTTTCTTTCCCGAATCGATCAGGTTCTGAAGGACGGTGCTGACGAAACCGTGGAAGCCGTAGCTGCCGTCGTCGGTCGCAACCAGAAGCTGGTCGCTGGCTTTTTTCATCTCTTCTTCCAGGATAAGAATTTCCTTGGTCCGCGCGCCGATTATCGAGATGACCTCGTTGCCCGCTTTCTTGAGCGCCGCCGCGATCGGATAAACGACTCCGATTCCGACGCCGCCGCCGACGCAGACGCCGGTCCCGATCTTCTCGATCTCCGTCGCATGACCGAGCGGTCCGACGACGTGCTTGATGAAATCGCCCGGATTCAATTTGGAAAGCCAGTCCGTCGTTTTGCCGACGACCTGGAAAATGATTGTGATCGTTCCCTTGCCCGGGTCCGAATCCACGATTGTGAGCGGGATGCGCTCCCCCTTTTCATCGATCATCAGGATCACGAACTGCCCCGCCTTGCGCTTGCGGGCGATATCCGGGGCCTCTACGACCATCTTGACCACAATGTCCGATATATATTTTTTCTCGACTACCTTGTGCACGGTAAACCTCCTGGTTGACATGAGGGCGAGAGTTTTCCTGTTTCCCCCCGATTGTCTCGCAAAATTCGTTCTCTCTCTCGATTCATTCCGTGCCCAATACGGAATCCAGTGTTATTAAGCCCTTCTGGATTCCGGCTTTCGCCGGAATGACGGTTTTTGGACTTTTTACGAGACCATCACCTGCAAGCCTTGCGCCTTTCGCCTTTCGCCTTTCGCCTTTTGCCCTATCTTCAGAAATCCCTCGGTATCCTGTCCAGTTCTTCGAAAGAAAATACCGGTCCGTCCTTGCAGACGTATTTGCTGCCGACGTTGCAGCGCCCGCACTTTCCAATCCCGCACTTCATCCTCATCTCGAGCGAAGTGAGAATGTTCGGTTTCTCGAATTTGAGATCGAAAAAGACCGGGAGAGTAAACCTGATCATTATCGGCGGGCCGCAGATGACCGCAACAGAGTTCTCCGGATTCGGCGCCGCTTCCTTGCATACCGTCGGAACGAACCCCTCGCGGCCTTTCCAGCCTGCATCGCCCTTGTCGACCGTGATGATCGTGTTGATGTCGCTGCGGGCTTCCCAATCCTTCAGCTCTTCTTTGTACAGAAGCAGGCCGGGATTCCGAGCGCCGTAAATAACGGTTATATTCCCGAACTGGGATCGATGGTCTTTGTAAAGCATGTAGTTGATGAGCGATCGCAGGGTTGTAAAAGCGAACCCGCCGCCGACCACGACGATATTCTTGCCTTTCAGAAAATCGATGGGCCACGAGTTTCCGAGCGGACCGCGGATTCCGATCCGGGCGCCTTCCTCCAGGTCGTGGAGCGCGCTCGTCACGAGTCCCGCCTTCTGAACCGTGAACTCGACATAACCCGGCTGCGTCGGCGAGGAGGCGATGCCGATGGGGCTCTCTCCCTTGCCGTACACCGAAAGCTCCCCGAACTGACCGGGAGTGTATTTGAACCGCTCCTCGTCCTCCTTGTTCAGGAATTTCAGGCGGAAGGTCTTGATGTCGTTTGTATCGACTTCCGTCACGATCTTTACGACTTCAACCGGGATTGGAATATAAGGATTCTGATTCATTTGCTTATACCTCCTTCGCCTTCTCGACGACGGAGAAGATATCGATATTTACCGGGCAGTAGCGGCTGCACCGCCCGCAGCCCACGCACGAAGTCACCCCGAACTTGCTGACGTAATAGGAGAACTTGTGGTTGATCCTCTGCCGGAACCGCTGGAACGCCCGGGTGCGGGGGTTGTGGCCGCTCGCCTCCAGGGTGAAGTTGGTGAACATGCAGGAATCCCACGTCCGGCATCTCCTGCCGTCACGGAACAGAGTCTCGTCGCAGATGTCGAAGCAGGAGCAGGTCGGGCAGACAAAAGTGCACACGCCGCAGTTCAGGCAGGCCATGGAGGCCTTTTGCCAATAGGGGGCGTCGAAGATCGCCTCGAGCTTCTTCGCCACTCCGTTCAGGTCCAGCTTGCGGGTCTTGAGGCCGGGGCCTTTCTTTACCGCATCCTCGAACGCCTTCTCGTCGGCGGCGGAGGCGTTTTCCAGTCCGGCGAGTCCGTCGAGGAGGGCCTCGCCTTTTCCGGTGAACGCCCTGGCCAGGACCGTCCCGTCTTTGCGGACCATGAAAATGTCGCTCCCGCGCGGGTCAGCCGCATGGATATCGAAAGTGTTGTAGAAATCGAGCGGATCGACGCTGTCGAACGCATACCCGATTACGATTGTGTTCTTCCTTTTATCCACCCAGTAGGGGTCGATAATCCCTCCTTCCTCAAAGAGGAGGTCCATGAGCTCGAAACTCCGGACGTCAGGCGGGCGGACGCCGAACAGGATCTGGGGGCCGCTGTTGATCGGCACCGGCGCGGAATCCGCTCCTTCCTTGTTTATCCGGTATTTAATCATGTCCTCGGTCTGGGGGAAAAAGAGATGTTTCGGGCTCATGACGGTGTTGTAAAAATCCAGGGTCGCATCGCCAGGATCGGCGATCTCCCGGAAATAGAACCCGTCTTTCTCCTTGACCGGGGCAAACACCTTTCCCTTCTGCTGCAGGGAGGCTATTACACCGCTCAGATTTTCAATCGCAAACTTTTTCATTAACGATTGGCTCCTTCAATCAATAGGCTATGGGCAAAGGCAAAGGGCAAAAGGCGAAAGCGAACTCAGTACTACAAGCTGTCCCCCCTTTAGCCATTAGCCCTTTGCCTTTCGCCTTTTTTCATTATTCCAGCCAGGTATCCGAATCTTCCACCTTGAAATCCACCATTGCGGGCTTCTGGCTCGGGTCCATTCCGGCTTTCTGTCCGAACATCTCTTCGCATTCCCGCGCCATGTATTTGTGGAACAGGTTAAGCGGGATATCCACGGGGCATGCTCGGGTGCACTCGCCGCAATCCACGCAGCGCCCGGCCAGGTGATAGAATCTCGTCAGGTGATACATGAGATTCCCGTCGAAGGTGGGCGTCTTGTCCCCCCACTGCGGCTTTGTCTGGTCGATGAAGCAGGGATCGCAATAGCACATGGGACAAGCCTTGCGGCACGCGTAGCAGCGGATGCAGCGGGCCAGCTCCTTTTTCCAGAACTCCCAGCGCTCGTCGCCGCTCATGGCGTCCAGTTTCGAAATTATCCCGTAGGGAGATTCCGCCGCCGCTCCCTTGATCTCCTGCCCGAGGAGGACGTCGTACAGGACCGGGTTCGCCAAGCCGCACGTCAACGAGGCGTCCACATCCTTCCCCGTCTTCTGCTCCTTCATGCCGGCTGCGGGGATTCCTAGGATGACGATATCTTCCCGGTTGACCTTGCCTTCCTGGAGGAGAACCACCACCGCGCGGCTGTCGCATCCCTTGACGGCGACCGCCATCTTGGTCCCCGCAGGGTATTTAGTCAGATACCGCGCCAGGTTGGGCGTGCAATACTCGTTGAATACGATCTCATCCGCCTCTTCCGGCTTCATCGCCGCAAAAGGCATCGGATGGCGCTCGTCGCAGCCCTTCCCGTATGCCAGCACTACCGACACCCGGCCGCTTTCGAGAAGCTTCTTCGCCTCTTCTCTCAGCCTCTTTTCGATTTCCTTCATATCGGTCATCTCTTCCTCTTCAGAGCTGTCCGCCGGCGGAGATCAGCCGGCGATAATTCTCTCTATTTTGCTGCAGCTTCCGCTGTCTTGATCCTTTCCATCCTGAACTTCGTCTGGGGCCCGAGCGCCTTTATCTGTCCCGTGAATTCCTCCACCACCTCCGCGAATTTCTTTCCTTCGGAAGCGGAGATCCACTCGACCCGGAAACGCTCCGGCTCCATTCCGGCGAATTCGAGGAGCTTCTTCGTCGCCGCAAGCCTTCTGCGGGCGTAGAGGTTCCCGGTGCCGTAATGGCAGTCGCCCGGATGGCATCCGCCCACCAGCACTCCGTCGGCCCCCAGCTGGAAAGCCCGGATGATGAAAGACGGGTTGATCCGGCTGGAGCACATGACCCTGACGACCCTCACGTTCTGGGGGTATTTAAGTCTTGTCGTTCCGGCCAGGTCGGCGCCTGTATAAGTGCACCAGTTGCAGGCTATGCCCAAAATCCTGGGTTCAAAATCCGCCATTTTGCTTCTCCTGAAATATTCAGTTCTTTAAAATCCCCCTACCCCCCTTTTACAAGGGGGTCAGACGATCGTTCCATTTCAGCTTTTCAGTCCCTCAGCCTCTCAACTTCTCAACTTCTGTCTTTCACCTATCCTCGCATCTTCGCAACTTCGCATCCTCGTTCTTTTCAGAATTCCATCAGCCCTTCCATCTCGGCCATGATCTGCTCGTTGGCGAAGTGCCGCGCGAGGATCGCCGAGGTCGGGCAGGCCGCCGCGCAGAGACCGCAGCCCTTGCAGAGCGCCTCGTTGATTTCCGAAACCCCTTTGTCCGGCTTGAAGAACGGCGCGCCGAAGGGGCAGACCTTGACGCAGTTCTGGCACCCGCAGCATACGGAGGAATTGACGAAAGCGGTGGCCGCTTCCAGCTCCATCCTGTCCTTGACCACGATGGACAGGGCCTCCGCCGCGGCGCCGGTCCCCTGGGAGACCGAGTCAGGAATGTCCTTCGGGCTCTGGCAGGCGCCGGCGATGAAAACGCCGTCCGTCATGGTGGAAAGAGGAGCCAGCTTGGGATGCCGCTCCATGAAAAAGCCGTATTTGTCCGTGCTCAGGTTGAAGAGGCGCGCAATGTCCTTGGAATCGGCCCTCGGCTTCATGGCCGGCGAGAGGACGACCATGTCCACCGGCACGCGCATGAACTCGCCGGTAAGGGTGTCTTCCACTTCCACAATGAGTTTCCCGGGTTCTTCCGACTCGTTGGTCTTGTCGGTGACGCGGGCCGCCTTACCGCGGATGAACTTGACGTCCTCTTCCAGCAGGCGGGCGTAAAATTCCTCGTATCCTTTTCCCGGCGTCCGCATGTCAATGTACATCTGATAGATGTCCGCCCCGGTCTTCTCCTTGAACAGGTGGGCGAACTTGAGGGAGTACATGCAGCAGACGCGGCTGCAGTATTCATAATTGTTCTTATCGCGGCTCCCGATGCAGTGCAGGATCGCGACGCTCTTGGGCGCCGACTTTCCGTCCCTCATTACGACCTTGCCGCTGGTGGGACCGGCGGAATTGAAGAGCCTCTCGATTTCAAGGGAATAATAGACTCCGGGATACTTTCCGTATCCGTACTGCGTGAGCGCACTCGTGTCCATCAGGTCGTAGCCGGTCGCCATGATGACCGCACCGACGTTGACTTCGCGTTCCGTGTCCTGCTGCTCGAAGTCGATCGCCTTCTGCTCGCATACTTTTTCGCACAGCCGGCATTTGCCTTTCTTGAAGAACGTGCATGCCTCGCGGTCGATAACCGGCTTCTGGGGTACCGCCTGCGGGAACGGGATGTAGATCGCTTTCCTCCTGACCAGACTTTCGTCGAACTCCGACGATCCCCGGCCGGGACACTTCTCGGTGCAGGCCAGGCAGGCGTTGCACTTGGTATGATCCACGTAGCGGGCCTTCTGCTTCACCTTTATTGTGAAGTTGCCGACATATCCCTTCACTTCCGAAACTTCCGAGTAGGTCAGAAGCTCGATCCTGGGGTTCTGGAGGACCGCATCCATCTTCGGGGTCAGGATGCAGGCCGAGCAGTCGAGTGTCGGGAATGTTTTGTCGAACTGGGCCATATGCCCGCCGATGGTCGGGGTCCTTTCGACGAGGTAGACTTTCTTGCCCGTCTCGGCAAGCTCGAGCGCCGCCTGGATTCCGGTAATCCCCCCGCCCACGACCATTACGTCCGGGTTCACGTCGATGAACCGGGACGTGAGCGGCTGCAGCAGCCTCGCCCTGTAAACCGCCCCGTTGATCAGGGCCTTCGCTTTCTCCGTGGCGACGTTCTCGTCTTCCGTTACCCAGGAGGCCTGCTCGCGGATGTTGACGATGGAGAGCAGGTACTGGTTCAACCCCGCATTCTCGATGACCTTGCGGAAGGTCTTTTCGTGCATGAGCGGAGAGCAGGCGGCGACGATAACCCGGTTCAGGTTGTACTTCTTGATATCGTTCTGGATCAATTCCTGTCCGGGGGTGGAACACATGAACCTGTATTCTTCCGCCACCGCTACGTCGGGCAGGGTCCTGGCGAATTCCACCACTTCATTCACCCGGACCGTTTTCGCGATATTCAATCCGCAATGGCAGACAAACACACCGATTCTGCTCATATCAAGCTCCTAATTTCTATGCCAGACTGTCTAAAATCAGTTCGGACACGTCTTTTACTTTTATTTTTTCGTCCGCGTTCATCGTGCGGACGCTGTCTTCCAGCATGGCGATGCAGTACGGGCAGGCCGTCGCCAGGACCGAAGCTCTCTCGAGGGCCTCTGCAACCCTGAGATCGCTCAGGCGCTCGCCCTTGGCCTTTTCCAGCCAGAGGCCCCCGCCCCCGCCGCCGCAGCAAACGCTGTCGGAACCGGTCCGGTCCATTTCCACGAGCTCGATTCCGGGAATCGCCTTGAGGACCTCCCGGGGGGCATCGTAGATGCCGCTGTGCCTTCCGAGGTAGCACGGATCGTGGTATGTGACTTTGACTCCGCCGGCGTCCTTCTTCGGCGCCAGCTTGCCATTTTTGATCAGGTCGGCCAGAAGCTCGGTGAAGTGAATGACCTCGAAGCCGTCTCCATATTCCTGCGCGAAAGCGGCGTAACAATGCGGGGAGATAACGACAATTTTCTTCACCTTTTTCTGTTTGAAATACTCCCGGTTCGTCCCCTTGAGCTTCTCGAAAAGGTCCACGTCGCCCACTTTCCTGACGCTCTCGCCGCAGCAGTTCACGCTCGTTTCGGGCAGGCCCCAGCTTACGCCGGCCCGGTTGAGGATCTCGGCAGTAGCCCGCGCCACCTGCATGTTGCGCGGATCGTAGGAAACCGTGCAGCAGGTGAAATAGAGATACTCCATCCCCTCTTCGTAAACCGGGTATTTCCCCTGCGCCCAGTCGTTTCTCTTGGCGGCGTCGCCCGTCCAGGGATTGCCCCGGGCCGACTGGCTCCCGATGAACGCCCGCAGGCTTCCCGGCAGCATCCCTCCGCTTGCATACATGCTTCTGACGGCGGTGACAATGTCGATGATCTCCACCCCGCGGGGGCACCGGTCGACGCAGAGCTTGCAGGTCGAGCAGCCCCACATGAGCTCCTCGATACCTTCGACTCCGAGTTGGCCGAGACGGATCATCTTTCTGATATTGAAATGCGTAATCGGCCTCCAGGGACAGGTGCCGGCGCAGGTTGCGCACTGGTAGCACTTCCTCAGGGCCTCACCGCCGGCTTCCTGGATCGCTTGGGAAATCTCCAGGTATGGTGCAACGGTCGACATGTTCTATCAGCTCCTATTCGTTATTAAAACGCGTTCACACCGGGGCTGGAACAGCTCCGGTGAAGGTGTTCGGAAAACCATTTTACCAGGGGATTGCTTTTTCGAATGGTGGGATCTAAAGGCTCAGATTATCAATAACTTAGAATCCTTCCACCCGCCTGACAATCTTTGTATATATGCATCAATTCCGAAAGTGTGTCAAGGACATATTTCAGGGAAAACCTGAGCCGGATCAGCCGGATGGGCTTACTCATATGATCAATTTCGGAGTATCATCTAATCGTGATGAACACTATTTTGGAGCATGATTAATGATTTATTCAGATAATGTTGACATTATCATTGACATTTAGTATTGATTAATATCTCTACCCCACTTGAATTACATAACATATCCTTGACATATATTACGACAGATATGTCGCGAATATTGAGTCAGCTTGAATAGGTTGTTTTTGACAGAAAAATAGAATCATAAGACATAAATATTTAATATAAATAAATATTAAGGTGACATAATCATGGACAATGATATTATCAAAATTCCGACTTTCAAATCGGGGAATTTTATAATCAGCAAGAAATATAAGGAATCAGAAATTTCAGGTCTCCTTTACGGAATCAACATTTTATATAAAACAGTTGCTGACTTACCAATACTGCCTGATTGGGCTTCTCAATTAGAAGTCGAACTTGTCAAGAGATCAATCTTTGGAACAGCTGCTATTGAGGGAAATCCTTTGAATGAGGAGGAAGTGGGAAAAATAATAAGCGGACCTGACAAGAAGGACGATATAGCAAAAAAAGCGGAACAAGAAATAAAAAATTTAAAAGAAGTATATGATTTTATAAAGACAATAGTGCCTTCGGAATCTCCTGTCGACCTCACTGAACAAGAAATCGCAAAAATACATTTCATGATGACCAAAAATGTCAGTTACGAACTGAATGAACCTGGAAAATATAGAAATCAGAAAGTGCAAGTTGGCGATAAAGACCATGGAGGCGTATACACTCCACCAAAATGTCTCCCAGATATTAAAAAATTGATGGAGGAATTTACAATATGGATAAACACTGAAAATTTTAAAAGGCAGGATCCTGTTGTCAGGGCTGCCTTAGCACACTACCATTTAGGATTGATCCATCCATTTGGAAATGGAAATGGCAGAACTGCTAGAGCGATCGAAGGCATATTATTAAGATCAGCAAACATCAAATATGTCCCAACAATGTTATCAAATTATTATTACAAAAAATTGGATGACTACTTTTGGGCATTTTCACTTTCCAGAAAAAACAATGATCATGATGTGACACCTTTTATAAAGTTTGTGTTAGATGGGGTGATTGATTCTTTGAATGAAATCAAGGATAGGATGATTTTTTATCTCCGATCTTTAGTGATAAGAGACTACAGCGCTTTTCTCAAAAAAAACAAAGTTATAACGCAAAGACAGCATGACCTTATTACATTAATGTTGGAAGATCACAAATCATTCACCTTGAATGATCTAATGAATAATCCCCCTTTTAATTTGTTATATCGGGATGTAAGTGAACGTACTGCAAGGCGTGATATAAAAAAATTGCTTGAATTAGAGTTATTAGACGATCAGGGTGGGAGATATGCGCTGAATATCCAAACTATCGGGTGATGGAAAACCAGCTCTGAATTATTTTTTCCGCCACAAAGCCAGCCCCAGTCCCGCGCAGAGCATAAAAATAGTGCCCGGCTCGGGAACGGGAACGGTGCAGACCAGTTCGGCTGCCTTTTCGAACGGATTTTCGTCGGGGGAGAAGAAAGGACTTTCCGCCAGGCAGGGCGCTGCGGCCAGCAATAAGGAAATACCCAGTACAATCGTTTCCTTCCATGTCGTCTGCATTCGCCTTTCCTCTTTTCAGGGACCCCTCCAGCATGAAAATACTTTTTCCCGGCCGGAACCGCCATAAGGAAAGGTCATTAAAAACGTATAATTTTAATAAGATGCCCGGTTGATGGGCATAATCAAAACGGTTTAATAAAATGTTGATCAGGGGTCACAGGTGATGGGTAACAGGCGCCGGAAGTTAAATTTCTTTACTACTTCGCCCATAACCCATAACCTATTACCCATTACCTCAGTTACCTGAGCGAAGCTATGACCCACCATCTTGCGAAAACCGGCTATGCCGCCCTCGTGGACCGCATCAATCTCCTGCCGCAGGGCGCTCCTGCATCGGAAACCCTTTTCCGCATCCTGAAATTGCTCTTCAGCGAAAAGGATGCGGAGCTGGTTTCTCTTCTGCCGGTCAGGCCCTTCAAGCCGGAGAGGGCCGCCCGGGCCTGGAAAATGAAAACAGCCGAAGCCCGGAAAGCACTCGAGGACCTCGCCGGCCGCGCTATCCTTCTCGACATCGGCGATGAAGACGGCGGCACCTACGTCCTGCCTCCGCCCATGGCGGGGTTTTTCGAATTCTCCCTGATGAGAGTACGCGGGGATATCGACCAGAAGGCGCTGAGCGAGCTCTTCTACCAGTACCTGAACGTGGAAGAGGATTTCATCAGGGATCTGTTTGCCGGCGGGGAAACGCAGTTGGGGCGAGTCTTCGTGCATGAGCCTTCCCTGCCGCCGGAGATGACTCTGTGCGTTCTGGACTATGAACGGGCGAGCGAGGTCATCAAAACGTCGTCACACCGTGGAATCAGCATCTGCTACTGCCGCCACAAGATGCAGCACCTGAACAGAAATTGCAGCGCCCCTCTGGAGATCTGCATGACATTCAACCTGGCCGCGCGTTCCCTGATAAAGCACGGCCACGCCCGCGCAGTCGGGGTGGTAGAATGCCTCGAGAAACTCCAGCTCGCCTACGGCAACAGGCTTGTCCAGTTCGGATCGAATGTCCGGGAGCAGGTGAATTTCATCTGTAACTGCTGCGGATGCTGCTGCGAGGCGATGATCGCCGCCAGGCGCTTCGGCCTCCTCCACCCCGTGCACACGACGAACTTCCTCCCGGAGATCCGGGGGAGGGACTGCACCGGCTGCGGCAAGTGCGCGGAAGCCTGCCCGGTCGAAGCCGTGTGCCTCGTAACCGCAAATGACCCTCGGAAACCGGAAAAGAAAACAGCCCGGATACGTGAGGACGCCTGCCTGGGATGCGGATTATGCGTACAGGCCTGCAATCGCGGCTGCATAAAGCTGAAGTCCCGCCCGCAGAGGGTCATCACTCCGCTCAATTCCGTCAGCCAGGCCGTCCTGATGGCGATCGAACGGGGGAAGCTTCAGAACCTGATATTTGATAACCAGGCTCTCGCGAGCCACAGGGCGATGGCGGCGATTCTCGGAGCAATTCTGAGACTGCCGCCGGTGAAGCAGGCGTTGGCAAGCGCGCAGATGAAGTCGCGGTATCTCCAGGCGCTGATGGGTAAGGCGTACCCGTTCCGGGCAAAGGAAAGTCCTCAGTCCTGAGTCCAGGATCAGGGTTTCCCAATCAAAGATGGCCGGAATTGACGGATACCTGCAACATTATAGAACTCGGGACTCGGGACTATTTATGACAGCGCTTTGAGGGCCTTCCTGTCATTGTCCGTTTTGAAGATCAGGGTGGCCGTCTTTGCCTTGGATGGACTCGTGTACAGGTAGTAAATATCGATCCCCGCATCCGCAATCTTCTGCGAGGCCTTCCGCAGTTCGCCGACCCGGTTCGGCACTTCAAGGGCGATGACGTCCTCGGTCTCCAGATCCTCGGCGCCCATTCCGGAGATTATCCTCTTGGCCTTGGCGGTATTGTCTGCGATG
>ERZ795058.2258-NODE-2258-length-23257-cov-13.391863_pt1 | contig 23257 bp, 17 predicted proteins | sample MGYA00375142_ERZ795058 | MGnify/ENA primary metagenome ERZ795058 (study PRJEB30187, sample SAMN05720210) | activated sludge metagenome | isolation source: anaerobic digester from wastewater treatment plant | place: Japan | collected 2015-04-20 ... | reverse complement strand
ACTTCGCTCTCCCATATTTTGCTCCGTTTCACTCCGCAAAACATCGCATATACTGAAACGTTGTCAGACATACTCGGGAGCTATCTAAAAAATTTCGGGGGTGTTTGCCCTTATGGGGCAATTTTCCTTTGAAAAAGGAAGCGAAACTTGTATGATTCAATTAATTTATTTTCTTAATTTAGAAATATGAAAGAGTCAAATTATTGACTTGGAATATATAAAATAAACAAGAAAAACTGAAAATTATTAGACAATATTTTTCAAAATCCAAACAAATTATTTTATACAGCATCTACCATAAAAATAGTATTAGCTGGATTGTTTTATGAAAATTGTTTAGCAGAATTCAACAAGACAATAAAAGTAAAAAATAAAGATAAATCCATCTGATGAATATTATATAATACAAAATGAGAAACATTAATATCATACGATGTATTAATAAATCTTATGATAACAATATCAGACAACACAGCCACAAATATCATATTTGATAAATTAACATCTAAACTTTGAGATCTAAGTATATTTATAGCTAAAAAACTAAACCTAAAAAATACGAAGATTTTTGATATTCGCAAACAAAAAAAATTAGATTATATGTATGGAAGTTGAGAATCTACACCACAAGAATTTCTTATTTTGTTGAAATATTTTTTATTTGATTCTAAATATGCTAAAGAAATAAGAAAAATAATGTCTAATCAATACATCAAAGGAAGATGATTAAGATATTTTGATAAAAATAAATTTATCGATACAGGAAACAAAAGCTGACAATTGGATGATATGATAAATGATTGTTGATTTATAGAAACAAAGAATGAAATATTTTTATATACTATTTTTATGAAAGTACCAAAAAATTCAGAATATGAATACGAAGTAGAAAATAAATATTATAAAAACATATGAAAAATAATTTTAAATTCTTTTAAAAAACTAACAAAACACCCCCTTTCTTAGTTAAAATAGCAATTTAAGTCTTATACTCCCTCGTACGCAAGCCCTCGCAATGCTCGGGTCTCATAACAGCCTCTGTCTAAATATCCTGACTACTATGAATTTTCAACGGAACGTCAGGACATTAGACTAGAGGCGAACGTTGTCTGTCATATCCCTATAAGCAACTAAGTCCTTTCAGAAAGAAATTTAGAGGGGATTTTTTTTAATTTAATTTTTTTAGAAAAAGAAAACCCGCCACCACGAAGGTAAACGGGAAATGCTTTTTTAACAACTCGAAATGAAAAATGTTTAAATTATCACTATTTTTCTAAAGCATAACTAATTAAGATTCATTGTAACTAATGAAGCTCGGATGTGCCGAGCTTTTTCTAATTATTAAAATATATATCATAATAAGTGCTTATTTCATTAATTAAGTATTTCTATTTAAAATAAGAAAAAATATAAAATACCGTATTATCCTAAAAACAATACAAAAAATTTAAAGCAATTATACCAATACAATTAAGTCTAATCTAAATAGTCCAAGACCCACGAATAACTCAAACTAAATAATAATATCATTGATATTCTTCAAAAACCAATGTAAGACTCATTCGATCCAATCATTCATATTGTGGATCAAATCAATCAAAATAATATTCTATCGATTCAGCACCAGGAAAAACATCATCAATATTATTTAAGTTATTTCATCTAGCAATTTTTTGATTTATCAAAATTTGGTCCGCATATAAGAATCCTGTAGAATAAACCCATTTTTTAAAATAATTATATTTGGTCTCAATCAACTCAAAACCAGCTCCATCTGTATATCCCCACAAGAAAGTACCACTATTCAAATCACCTTGAAAATCATCTGGATACAAAACCATAGAATGATCTAGATCAACATAAGTATATGGAGAAAACCTAACTCATTTAACAGGATGTGCAAAATCAGACATTTCACTCCACTTGTCTCATTGCATCAAGGTCAATATATCTCTAGAATAATCAACAATATCAAAGTTTTTATTTACACTTTCTCAACTACCTAAAGATTGATTCTCTCAATCAAAAATATCTGTTTTTAAAGAACATCAAAACAAAAATAATGATACAATAACAAACAACATTAAAAGAACTTTTTTCATTTTAAATTTTAAAAAATAAAATCTATCTAAAAAGTCTTAAACCAAAATTACATAAAAGGTTTCAAAGGGCGCAACAGGTTTCAATAGGCTGAAAAGAGCATGACCTTTGTAACCCTTGCAACTTTGTAACCTTTGTAATTTTGTGGCCATTGAAACTTGATAACCTTATACTTTTAACTTGATAACTGTCTTTATATCTTCCAACCTATAACCTTTTCTCATAAGTTTTTGAATAATATCAAATCAATCAACTCATCTTTTTTTGTAAGAATCTATTTCTTTTCTAATTTTCTGAAAAACACCAACAGATATATCTTCTTGATAGTCTTTTATCACTTCATTTATCAATTTTTTGTCTACTCATTTTTGATATAATTTGTTAGTCACGGCAATTACTGGCTTTCATTTATTTACCAATTCGCTCCTAATATAACTTTCTGCAAAAACTCTATCATCAGCAAATTTTTTTGATTTGAGATAATCCATCGTATATCTTATTTCATCACTATTATATCATTTTTGTTGCAATTTAATTCTCAATTCTTTTTCAGTTTTTGGATAAACAGAAATGTATTTTAAAGCATACTGACAACAATCAGAATATAATGTTTTCTCTTCTTGTGTTGCCATAATTATTTTTTTAAACTAAAAGTAACAGTTTTTTCATCAATATTGAATATAGAAATAATATCTCATTCTTGTTTTGAGCTTTCAATAGACTCCAAAAGCGCTTCTTTAGACAAAAATTCTGAAAACTTTGTGATAACAGAAACCATGTATTCATCATTTGTATGGTAAAACATCTTTACTTTGTCATCTACATTGTAATCCACATCTTTTCTCATTTGATTTAAAAATCTAGAAACTTCTCTAGCCATTCATTCCATTTCAAGCTCTGGAGTGAGCTGTAAATCTAATTTTGCTATAACTCCACCATCGATAGCCACATCGTCTCATTCCAAACCTTGATAAGATATTTCATAGTCTTCTTTTTCCAAAATCCATTCATTGCCACTATCATCAAAAACTTTTATCCTTCATTCTCAAAGTTCTGTGATATTTCACATTTTTCCATATTTAATAATATTACCAGTATCTTTTGCAAATTTAGCAGACAAAGCTGATCATAAAGGTTTAAATACTTTTGTAATTTTTATATCATCACCAAAAGATTGAATATCTTTTACATTTATTTCTTCTTTGATTGTATCTCAATACTTATCTACAATATAATTCACATCAAAATCTCCCATAATTAATAATTTTAAATAATAAAAAAACAGTTATTATAACATAATACTGTTTATATATTTGTAAAAAATTTTCAACAGATAATAACGAACTTCGTTCGTGTTAAAAAGATAAAAGGATAAAATGTTAAAGTAAATTATCGTGAGCAAAGTTCACACCGCTTAAGCGATGCAAACAATTTATCATTTTATCGCAAGCAAAGCGAGCATTTATCATTTCATCATGAGCGAAGCGACTTATATAAACTTCTTCCCTTCTGCGATAATTCTATTCATTACCTCTACTGTCTCTATCGGATATTTACCAGCTGAAGTTTCTCCAGACAACATCAAATAATCCGCTCATTGCAGAACCGCATAAAAAACATCTGTAACTTCTGCTCTAGTCGGGATACAATTATTCATCATGGTTTCTAGCATTTGAGTGGCAACAATAACCTTTTTTCATTTTCTTTTTACTTTCCCAACAATATTTAATTGATGAGAAGGGATTGTTTCAATAGGGACTTCTGCTCATAAATCTCACCTAGCGACCATCACAGCATCAGCAGCTCTAATAATTTCAGATAAATTGTCTAATCACTCTTGGCTTTCAATCTTCGCTATAATCTTTACATGAGCAGATTGATTTTTATATAAAAATTCTCTAAGTTCAGCCAGATCCTTGGCACTTCTAGCAAAACTTAAAGAAACATACGAGATATTATGCTTTATACCAAATAAAATATCTTCTTTATCTTTCTCTGTAATACCAGGAAGCTTGATTTTTAATCAAGGTAAATTTATATGCCTTTTGGAAATAACAGTAAATTTATTCATAGCTTGACCAACAATATGATCTTTATTTTTTTCAACAACTTTAATACTAAATACTCCAGAATCTACTCTAATAATAGCTCCCACATAAGTATCTTTTAACAAATGAGAATAATCTACAAACATAGTTTTAGGGTTATCTACCAATTTTTGATCCACTACTATTTTAAATTTTTCGCCTTTTTCATAAGTAACAGGTTTTTCTAAATCTCCAGTCCTAATCCCAGGACCTTTAATATCAAGAAAAAAAGCAAAACTATTGCTAAGTTCTTTTTCGACTTTTCTAGCAGTAGAAAAAAGTTTTTCCATCCAATCATGAGTGGCATGTGAACAGTTTAATCTCAAAATCCTAACTCAATTTTTGTGTAGAGCTATAAGTTTTTCTTTTGTGTCTGTTGCAGGTCATATAGTGGCTATTATTCAAGCCATTTTAATTTATTTAAATATATAAAAATTTCTTCTATTCATCATATTTTTAGCTACCTTAAGTTTTGTTTCATCCATAGAATAAAAGGTGCACAAAACCTCTCATTTTTTTACTTTTGCGTTAGTTTTTTTATGTAAATATATTCATGCCTCATCCATTAAAGGAGAACCCAAAGCTCTACAAACCATATTTAGCTGATGCATATCAATACTTTTTACCACAGCATCTTTCTTTGATTTGATGTCCAAAGAATATTTTCATAATTCTAAGTCTTCCGATTGTATATTTGGATTTTTACCATTTTGTGCTTTAATAATTTTTTGCATATATTTCCACGCAGCTCATGATATAAGCTGTCAATAAGCTAATTTTTCTGCCTCTTTTCATTTCGCTAAACCAACCATTTCAATCATTTTTGTAGCAAGATGTAGTGTTTTCTTTTCTAAGTCCATAGGTCTTTTTGGATGTTGTTGCAAAACTCTAAGAACCTCTCTTACTTGCAATACTGCTCAAATTCATGCTCAAATTGGCTCTTTAGCTTCTGTAATTGCAACACACATCTTTATTCCAAGTAGTTTTCAAAGTGTATTGAATTTTTCCTCCCACTCTTTAGCTTCTTTCATGTTTTTAACCTTTGCTGTTGGTCACATAGGCACATCTATAAGCAAATGAGTAATTCACATTGCATATTTTTTTGCCATTATAGAACTTACAACTTTTGAAATATTTTGCATACTCAAAGGATGTTGTATTTGAATTAGCTTATCATCAGCTGGTGCTAAATCTAAACCTCATCACCATACCAAACAACAATTCAATTCTTTAACTAATTTTTTTATTTCTTGTTCATTAAATTCAATATCCATCAAAACATTTACACACTCACCTGTCGCAGCAGGAGAAGTAATAGCTTTTGAAAAATTTTTCGGTATTTTAATTCATAAAGATGCAATTAGTGGAATTAAGATCATTGTGGTTTCATTTCACGGTACACCTCCAATACAATGTTTATCAGCAACTATGGTTCATTTTGGATATTTAAACATAACTCAATTCTCAGCCATAGCTTTTGCGGTTAAGTATGTTTCTTTATCACTAGTAGGATAAAAAAAGCTACTAGCAACATAGTAAGTCATCAAGGAATCAACTAATTTATTTTGAGAAATATCTTTAATAATAGAATTGATTTCATTTTCACTAATAGACTTTCATTGCATTTTCTTTCTAATGGCTTCAACTGTTTTATTTGACCTTTTTGTATACTCCACTCTCACAATATCTCACTCATTAAAATTTGCCTTAGCAAAAGTATCTTCAAAAACTCAGATTTCTCAAGGTTTTACTAGTTTTTTAGTAATATCCAAATTCGCCACAATAATTTCTTTTCCAAAAATTATTTTTACTTTATCAAAAGCATTCAACCCGTATTCTACAGCATCTATTTCATTTAAAACAACAATTAATTTTTCACCGTCATGAATGTTTATTTTTTTTACCTTTACATCCAATGTGTTTTTTTTATTAGCCATGTTTTTTTTCTATTAAGTTAAATAAAACTACCAAGTAAGCACATCTTGTATTTCTGTACCCGTTTGAGTTAACTGTCTATGGGTTAATTTTCATTCCTCAGATCATAAATCAGAAGGAATTTTTTTATTCAAAGGTTTATCTGCCCTTATATTTTGTTTAGGAATTTTTTCATTGTTAGCTACTTGACTATCTTCAAAAAATTCAGGATAGTTAAATTCTACATATTCCATTACTTTTTTTATCAATTCGGTATCATCCGCTATCCTTTCCAAATAAGCCCGAAATTCCATATAATCCTCATCTTTTACAATCTGATCAATATATTCTTCAGGAACCTCTCTAGGAATTGGCTCCTTTGTTAAATTTTCTATTAAAAAATCTACATACTCTCATCCATCAGAGATATCTCAACCAGGATCAATGTTATAAATATCATCGTTTAAATATTCTTCATAAGTTATTTCATCAAGATTAATTTTTGTTTTATTGTTCATTTTTTTATAATAATTTATATTTTAAAAGAGAGAGTGGAAAGTAGGATGTAAGAAATGATAAATAATTATCAAACACCACTACCCCACCTATTTTTCTATTTTTTCTTTTTTTCAAAGAATTCTATTGCTTCTGCTAATTCTTCATGCTCTTTGGCATAATCATGAATATCTATTCACTTTTGGAAAGCTTCACAGGCTTGCACCAAAGCTTTCGCACCAACCTTGGTCCCTTTTGGATGTGCATTACAACCAGCTCCCATAGTGGTAATAAAATCAACATTTCACATAAGATCAATAAATGGTTTTAATAATGTTGGATTAAGTCATCCAGATATAATTGGACAACATTTTTTTATAGTTCTCCAACTATCATCTTCATTTGTTAGTACAAATTGATTATCCATTTGTATTTTTTCTATCAAATCTTCATCATGTTCCGGTATAAGTCCCCAATTTTGGTCAAAAATATGTCCATCCGCCAAATAAAAATAGATATTTTCTGCAACTGTTATATCTTCTCCAGGAGTTCATGCCATTTTACCAACTCATGCAGTACCAGTATGAATCCCAGATGCTCCAGCCAATCTAGCAAATTTAGACAAAATTAATACGGAAAAACCAATAGGATTTTCTGGCCTAGTAAAAGCACCATGTCCAGCTCTATGAAAATGAATAAATACATTTGGATATCTTCTTCTAAGAGTTTGAACTGCTGTCCATCCTGCTGTAGTTCCATCAATCAAAAATGCATAAGAACCTGGCTCCATACCAGAATTTACAATCATTTCACATCTTTCGATCATTGTATCAAAATCCGCAGCAGAAACATTAAATGAGTGTACCTTTTTCTTTCCCGTTTCTTTTACAGCTTTATCCATAGCTTCCTTCACATTTCTAACCATTTTATCATAAGGGGAGAAATCTTGATCAGCTTGTGGTTCATCATTTTTTACAAAATCTCATCATCATACCCAAAAATCATAACATACTTCTGCATACTCAGCAGATGTTAATCACATTTTAGGCTTTACAATAGTACCAAGAATCGGTCTATCATAAACTCATAAATAATCTCTCATATCTTGTAAAGTATAACTAGGTCCATCGTATTGCTCCATCATTGCAGGTGGAAATCGCACATCCAGAAGTTTTAGTGCTTTTACTTCTTTCATACCAAAAACATTACCTGCGATATAAGTAAGAATGTTTTGAACATTTCACTTTCTGTCAAACAATCTCCAAGGATAAGCAATCCAAACTAATTCTTTTTTTAGATCAACTTGATAAACAAGAGCATTCATACTTCTTGAGTACGGTGTTTCTGTCATCACAGCAAAGTTTGTTCATGTACTTGATTCTGAAGCTACTTCACATGCTGCTTGCAACATATTCAAATTTTTACCAGGGAGCATATGGAAGCATGCCAACATATATTCCCCATTCTTTGGATCCGGTAACTCTAAATTCACATAAGCTTGTTGATGCGAATTTAAAGTCTTAAACATTTCTTTAATAGTCATTTTGTTTATATATAAATAAATTAAAAACTAATTTTCATGCTAAGAAGTAATTCTTATCACTACTCACATTCTATCACAAGAAAACAAAGTTTTCAAATTTCTTGCTTAGTAATATAATTATACTCAAAAAAACAAAAAAAATCAAAAAAACCGTAGTTAAAATACGATTTTGATATACATTTTTTATTTTTAATATATAATATCATTAATTATCATCACCCGAGTGAAACATAAACAATCAACACTAATAAAGAACAGTTATTTTTCACAAACCATCATCGCAAAACCTATCATTTCGAACATAGTCAAAAAATCTCCTTTATTATCTTCTGTCGTGGCAAGCTACTGAACAAACCAGAACAATTTCCATAGGGTTCTCACTCAAACAAAATTCCTCCCTAGGGGGAGGGTGTTCTCCCCCGCAGTACTGCGGGGGTAGGTAGGGGTTAAATAGCCCTAACAAACTCCAATTACCCCCAACTATTGAATTTACAAATCCCCCTCAATCCCCCTTAATAAGAGGGATGCCCGCCTAGCAATAAAAGAAAAGTTTCTCTTTTTTTATAGCTTCCAATCATCTTTGAAGATCCTCTTGATTGTTTGAATACAATTCACACAAAACATCTCACTTTTTCACCAAATTTCAATGTTGTTTATAAAAATAAATTCAAGCTTGTTTATCAAACGGTGCTCAAAACAATCTAGCTATATCTTTTATTAACTGAACATTGAGTGATTTTATTTTTCAAGCTTTTTTTGCTATTATTTTTTCTGAAAATTTTGCCAAAGGCAAATCTTCTGAATCTACTATTCCCAGATAAGAAACTTTTTTATAATCAGGTTTCCTATTGCGAATACGATTTTGTGCTGTAATTAATTTTTTCATATATTCCCAAGCAGCTCCAGATTCCAATTGTTTTGTAGCCAATTCAATAGCTTTTTTTCATTTAGCCAATCAAACAAGACGAATCAAATCAGCGGATAACTTAATTGATTTCTCTTTGATATCTTTTGAAATACATTTTTTATTTTGAAGGATTCTGAGAACTTCTCTTGTTTGCAAAACTGCTCATATCCCCTTACCCACAGGATGATTCGCATCAGATATTTCCACATAAACTTTCATCCCAAGTTTTTCTCAAATATATTTGAAATGACCAGCAATTCTATCTGCAGTTTTTTGATCTTTTATTTTTCAATTTTTACCAACAGGCAAATCTATTAAACAAAACTTCGTTCATCAGGCATAAATTTTTGCCATAATACTAATTGCTACCTTGGAATATGCTTCCATATACAATGGGTATGAAACCTTTATTATTTTATCATTTGCTGGAGCAAATTTCAAAAATTCTCCATTAGCCAAACAAGATAAATTTTTAGTAACCAATTTTTTCATTTCACTGACCGAAAATTCGGTATCCATCAGCACTTCTACACACTCTCAAGTTGCAGCAGGAGAAGTTATAGCTCTAGAAAAAGTTTTTGGACTAGACATACCAAGGGAACCCAAAATAGGCACAATAATCATAGTTGTTTCATTCCCAGGTACTCAACCAATAGAATATTTTACAGCAGTATCATACTTAAATTTAATCATATCTCACATTTCAGCAGAATACTTTGCTGTCCAATAAAGTTCCTCTTTGTCACTAGAATAAGCAAAACTACAAGCCGCATAATAAGCCACAAGTAAATCACTAATTTTCCCATCTGTCATATCTCTCATTAATGCTTTAATTTCATTTTTATTTAGTTTTTTTCCAAAAAGTTTTTTCCTTATAGCTTGCAATGATAGTGGATTTTTAGTAATTGTAGAAATAGAAACTATGTCTCAAGTTTTTATATCATGTTTTTCAAAAATATCTTGGGTGATTCAAACCTCTCAAGACTCCAAAAAATCATTAGTCAAATCAACATTTACAGATAATCTCTTATGTTTGCCATCTTTTTCATAAGATAAAATTACATTATCTACTGCTGTAATACCAAACTTAAAAGCCTGCGATTCATTTAACCAAATCTGAAAATCATTTCCAGTTGTAACATTTATTAGTTGTGCTTTCAAAGAAAAGGTTTTATTTTTCATTCTTATAATAATAAGTTTGTAAAGTTCATAGCCCCCTTCAACTTTCCAAACTCCGATTTTCGGGGTGAAAGGAAGAATTTTGTGGGGAAAGTTCCTCCCCTTGGGGAGGTTGTTCTCCCCCGCAGTACTGCGGGGATAGGTGGGGGTTTTACTTCCAACCACCCCCAACTACATTAGAACAGCTTCCCCCAAGGGAAGAACTTTTTAATTTAATTTATCATTTCAACATTTTATCATTCATCCCGCTAAGCGGGACAAGTTTCAACATTTTATCATTTTATCATTTCAACATTTTATCATTTTATCGTGAGCAGAGCGAACTTACTCCAACATCCAAGGATATCTTTTTTTCACTTCTTTAAGTAAATTTTCTGGTCTAATTATTCAAAACTCGGTAATAATCCCTGTAATACATTTAGCAGGAATCATATCAAAAGCATAGTTCAAAATCTTCAAACCTTCTGGAGCATCTGATCGAAGTTCCTTACCATCTCTAGTCTCAATTCAAATTTCCCCTGAAATATCAAGTTTTAATAAACTTCAAACAACATATAATGGGATACCTGAATGCCAAGCCGATAAAGCAATAGCAAAACTTCAAACTTTATTTATAGTGTCTCCATTAGATTGGATAGAATCTGCTCACAAAAAGACCTTGTTTATTTCAATATCTTTTTCATAAATATTATCCACAAAAAATGGTGCTGAACTATCTGTTACCATTGTATTTGGAACACCAGCTTCAACTAATTTCGTAGAAGTCTTTCTTCATTGATATAATGGTCTAGTTTCTGTATTGTAAACATGAATTTTTTTTCATTCATTTCGTGCTGTTTTCAAAATCTTAGTCACAGATCCTGAATGACAATGAGTCATAATATTATCTCAATCATCAATCAAATTTACTCCTATTTCTGCTCTAATTTTTTCTTCCTCATTTATCCAAGTAAGATATTCTGCAAAAGCATCTGCCAATTCTATAGCATTCGCTCAAGCTTTTAACTTATGTCTAGCATATTTCATTCAGTTACGAAGCATCGGCTCTGTTTCTCTAGCCTCTATCAAAAGTTTTGTAGATCTATCAAAAAAATCTTTTAATTCTTTTTTATTGCTAAATTTTTTTAAACGCAATTGTTTTTCCATTACCTTACATGCTTCTCTAGCTATATTGGTAGCTCATTGTATTGTAATTGTACGGATATCATCTGCTACCTGTAAAATTTCATTATCAAATTTAGACATTTTTTATTTTTATGATTTAAAACTACATTCAATTATATATGATTTTATTTTTTTTGCAAATTTTGGGACTCTTATTTTTTTAAACTATTCTATTGTTTATAAATAAATTATTGTAAAAGCTTCTTTGTGAATAATATATAAAGCATAATAAAGCATAATTTTTCTATTTTTATTTTCAAAAACCAGCATATCTCTTCCTTACAAAAATAAAACGAAGTTCAGAATTTATCAAAGATAAAGAAAAGTAAGTGTTAAAGCTTTTTTTAATAAGAAAGTTTTAGATAATGGATTCATGTTAGAGAGTTTTAAAAAATAAAAATAAGGTTCTGAAACAATAAATTACTCAATAAACTTTATCAATTTTTTAATTTATAAAACTTTAGTTTCAAAAACTTCGAAATTTTCACTCCAATAAATAACACAAATAATATCAATAAAATCTCTATCCAAATCCATAAAGACAAAGCTTTTGTGTGAAATATCTTTGATAAACTTGGAATATAGACTATCAATAAAACTAATGCTATTGATCAAACGATTGCTCACAACAACCATTTATTTGAAAAAAACTTTAGTTTATATTCACTTCTAATCATCCAGATTCTGATCATTTCCAACAAAACCAATAAAACAAAAACTCATGTTCTAGCTTGTTCCAAATCTACATGATAATGTCTAAAAAACAGAAATAAAATAACTATTGTCATAAGAATGGATAGATAAATAATACTTGTTAACATCTTTCTATCTATAATTTTTGAACCAAGTTTTCTAGGTTTACGATGCATAACATCAGGGCTCACAGGATCTATTCACAAAGCCAAAGCTGGTAAACCATCAGTAACTAAATTTATCATAAGTATTTGTATTGCTATCAAGGGCAATGGCATACCCAATAAAACACTCACAAAAATAATCAACACCTCAGCAAAATTAGTAGACAGCAAATAGTTTACAAATTTCTTAATATTATCGTAAATTCATCTTCATTCATATATTGCATTTACAATCGTAGCAAAATTATCATCTAAAAGAATCATATCGCTTGCTTCTTTGCTCACATCAGTACCCGTAATTCACATAGCCAATCCTATATCTGCCACTTTCAAAGCTGGAGCATCATTTACCCCATCTCAAGTCATTGCAACAATATTTCATTTTTCTTTTAATAGTGTCACAATTCTTTGTTTATGAGCTGGACTAACTCTAGCAAAAACTCAAATTTTATCTATTATTTTAGCTAAGTTTCTATCACTAATTTTATCTAGTTCTACTCCATCCATAGTCATTCAATCTATTCCCAATTGTTCTGCTATTGCTTTAGCTGTTGTCACATTATCTCCTGTAATCATTACTACTCTAATTCCTGCATTTTTACAAATTTGAATAGAATCTTTTACCTCTACTCTCGGTGGATCTATCATAGCTTGTAATCATACAAACACAAAATTCTCTTCCAAAGCAGAAACATTTCAACTCTCAGTCTTGTAAACTTGGTTAAACTCATAGTTTTCTACTATTCTATAAGCAAATCATAAAACCCTTAAAGCAGATTCAGCAAATTTTTTATTCTGTGAAAGTATATTTTTCTTATCTTTTTCTGTTAGTTTTCTTACTTCTCAATTGGTTAAAAAATGTGTACACTTGTCTAGTAAAACTTCTGGAGCTCATTTAGAATACAAATAAATTTTATTATCTTTTTTTTCTATAAATTCTGAAAAGGAGATTTTTTTATAAATACTTGTCATAATTTTTCTCTCGGAATCAAAAGGGATTTCGTCTATTAATTCATATTCTTTTTCTAAAATCATTCTTTCTATATTTCATTTCATTGCACTAACAAGCAAAGCAATTTCAGTTGGATCACCTACAATATCTACTCAATTGATTGAAGAATTATTACACAAAACTCCAATTTTCAAGATTTCTCTCAAAGAATTTTCATTGTTTTTATTTTTTATCAAAAAATCTTTATTAGCAAAATCTTGATAACCCACTCAATCCAAATCAAAAACTTTATTATCCACAAAAATATGTTTAACTGTCATTGCATTTTTGGTCAATGTTCCAGTTTTATCCGTACAAATAACATTCACGGAACCAAGAGTTTCCACACTCGGAAGTTTTCTCATCAAAGCATTCTTTTTGACTAACCTCTTTACTCCAAGTCACAAAGAGACAGTAACTACAGCAGGCAATCATTCAGGGATAGCTGCAACAGACAAAGCAATTGCCATCAAAAGAGCATTTTGTCGAGAATCTTTTACTATAAAAACATCACTAATAAAAACTATAACACAAATCAACAAAATTATCCATACAAGCCGTTTCCCCAATTTATCTAAATCTTTTTGTAAATTAGTTTGTGGCTCTGGAGCTTCTTGTATCATATAAGCTATTTTTCATATTTCTGTTTGCATTCAAACTGACACAACAATTGCTCTCCCATGTCATTTTGTAACATCAGTTCATGCAAAAATCATGTTTTTTTGATCTCACAAAGCTGAATCTTGGTTTATAGGATTCACATGTTTTTTTACAGGCAAGGACTCCCCTGTCAATACTGCTTCCGCTAATTCCAAACTAATTGATTGGATGATACGAGCATCAGCTCAAATTTTATCTCCTGCATCAAAAACTAAAATATCTCACACGGTCAATTGTTTGGAATCAATCAAAATTTCTCTCCCATTTCTAATCACTCTAGACATTTGACCAGACATTTTTTTCAAAGATTCGATAGATTTTTCTGCATTATATTCTTGAACAAAACCAAGTATAGCATTGAGAATAACAATAGAGATAATCACGATACTATCAACCATTTCTCATATAAAAATGGAAACAACCGCCGCTGCTATCAACACCAAAATCAAAAAACTTTTGAATTGATTTAAAAATACTTTCCAAGCTTTAACTTTTTTTTCATTAGTCAAAATATTCAATCCATATTTCTTTTGATTTTCTTTAATTTGTTTATCAGTCAATCAAATCTTTGTATCAACTTGAAACTCTTGTGCGATATCTTCTATAGATTTTTTGTAGTACATATTTTTTGTTTTTGAAACTTCTAAAAAAGTCTTACGAAAACAATTATATTCCCAAAACAAAAAATAGCAAAAATTTTATAAACAAACAAACAATTTAACTTGACAAACCAATCAATTATAAATTGATAAATAAGTACCACCCACCACCCGGCCCCGTAGGACTACGGGGCGGGTGGATGGGTAAAAAAAGTTAAAAAACAATTGAAAAACAAAGGAAAATAGCTATAATCAAAGTGTATGGGGATGTACAGGTTTCGATAAAAGATTCTCATATCTAATAGTTGCCACTACTCGATGAGCGTACCGAGTCTAAAATAATCGCTTAGCATCTAAAAATGCAAACTCAAAAAATTTGTTAGCAAGAGCTAACGCTTTCGTATTAAACTACGCCTAGTTTTTTGTTCGACCACCATCGCAAGATGGATGTAAGAACAATGCCGGTTATAACATCGGCATACGATCGTATCAACCGGTTCTACCAGACACCTACTAGGTAGACGGAGACACAAGTAGGTAAACAAATGTCTGTACAATAAAAAATCCATTGCCTGTTTGTTGGCTTTTGAATTTGCCAATTGTAAAGACATAAAATTTACGGCTTAGTAAACAAACTATTGTGGTAGACGCTATTATTTATGTCTTTTAGACGCGAGTTCGATTCTCGCCATCTCCACCAATGATATTATTATAAATTATTTATAAGCAAAACTCCTATAATTCGGAGTTTTTTATTATAAACATTGATTTTTTAATGCATTTATATATAAAGTACTCTATTAAGAATTAATAAGTTTTATTCATTAAATGTTTTTTATGAAAGCACATGATAGAGAAATTCATATTTGGTATAACAAAGTACTTAATTGAGAGCTTAAGTTACCCCGTTTTCAAAGACATGAAGCTTGGGATAGAAAAAGAATCAGTAGTTTATTAAATGTTATAATTAAAAATTTACCATTATGAGTAACACTTTTATTACAAGTAGGAGACGAAGAAAAGTTCGAATCTAGATACATTGAAACAGCTACTCCTAACAAACCACTCAAAGTAACAGAACATTTATTAGACTGACAACAAAGATTAACTGCATTGTGGAGAGCATTAAACAACAATTATGAAAAAGAAAAATTTTTTGTATATATTCCTGAATTAGATATTTGTAATCAAGAAAAATGGTTTGAAGAAACTACAGTATTTTTCCAATGAAGACGAGATAAAAAATGAAGAAAGTTTCCTCTATGGGCAGATATGCCTGAAGAAATGTTTGTTAGATGATGCATTCCTTTTGAACTATTTAAACCTATAGATATTTCAAGTGAAATAAATCAACGAGTGGAAGATTGTACAAAAAACAAAAAACCAAAAGAATCAGATAATGATTATCCTAAAAAAGTTGAAGAATATTTTAAAACTAAAGAAAATTTAAAAGATACTATTTTCAAACTCAGAGAAACTGTTAAACATTTTAATCTTCCATATTTAGAGTTACCAAGTCATATAGAAAAATATTTGGCATTAGAGGTTTTTATAAATATGAACACCAATAGTAAACCTCTTAGTATATACGACATTATTGTAGCTGAAATTGAAATGCAAAAATGAGAGTCATTACACGATTTACATTCAGCTTTAGACAAAAAATATCCCGAAATTAAAAATTATTTTGATTTAGAACAATTAATTTTATACACTTCTGCTCTTATACAAGACAAATTACCAACAAAAAAATGAACTATAGATATGGATAAAAAATCTCTCATAGATAATCGGGATAAAATGGGAGAATGATTACACAAAATGTCACAATTCTTAAAAAATGAAGGTATCTTTGACAAAGAAAGACTACCTACAAATGCTGTTTTATCCGTAATAGCAGCATTGTACAATCATATACCAGAACATTGAGATAAAAGATGAATGTGTGAATTATTATTAAAAAAGTATTTACGATCCGCTTTCTTTACTGATCGTTATGAAAATTCTGCTGCATCCGCTGCATATAGTGATTACATGGCTCTCAAAAATATAATTTTGTGAAATAGAAAAAAAGATGGAACTTTGTACACTGAAAACGATGTTTTAGTTTTAAATAGAAAAGAATTTCCTATTTCTACAATTGATGAACTAATATCTGTTGGGTGGCCAAGAAGAGAAAACATTAGAGCAAGAGGAATATTAGCAGTTACAACAAAGTTATGAGCAATAGATTTTGCAGATTGACAAACTATAAACAAAGATAATATCTTAAAGCGTGATTATCACCACATTTTTCCTGTAGATTTACTAAATAAAGCTTGAATAAAATGAGATTTAGCTTTAAATTGTACATTACTTACAGCTCACACAAATCGTTCTATTGGTAACAAATCTCCGCTGGAATATATAAAAGATAGATATAATCGATCAGATGAATCTATTGTCAACCAAAGACTATGTAGTCATTTAATACCCATAGATGCACTATCCAACTGATGATATGAAAATATAAAAGATGAAGAATTGAAGGAAAAAATAAAATCCGATTTTGAGTTATTTTTGCAAAAGAGAGCAAAACTAATTTATAGTGCCGTACAAAAGCTTATTAATGGTGAGAATATAACAGCAGATATGATATTACAAGAAACAGAGCTAGAAGAAAATGTTGGTGAAGATATACTTATACAACCATGAACACCTTTTTCAAATCGCCAAAATTATATCGACATCATAAATAAATGTGAATGACATATCTACGTTTTAGATTTATATTTCAATGAAAAACAATTAGAATTTTTGATTAAATGAATCAATTACAATTCTATTAAAAATGTAAAAATCATAACATCTTTAGCCAAAATAAATGAAGAGTTTAGAAATAGTTTCAAATATTTTAAAGAAGAGCTTAATAATCAATGAATTACAACAGAATGTAGAATTCTAACCGATAAAAAAATCTCAAGCCAATTACATGACAGATATTTAATATCTAAAGATGAAACTTATATTATTACTTCTGCAGATATTGTCGCAAGATGACAACTAAGCTCGATTAAAAGAATCAAAAGTGATATTCCATTTGATACATATCGAAATGAATGAGTAGATTTAATCAACGATTGGAATAAAATCAAAGAAACTTTAAAAGCATAAAAACAATCAAAAAAAACTCCTAATTGTAGGAGTTTTTTATTATGTTTAAAATTCAATCACTATTCTAATTCAGGAGTGTCGCAAACTTCAGCACCTTCATCACAAACAGCTTCACATTCTCCTAGTTTATAAGATTCAACATTTTGACTTGCACAAGCTGAACAAGCATTCCCATAAGTCAAACCATCATTTCCACAAACTGGATCATACTCTTGAGTACAAACTTCCGCAGTTTTTTGTTCTTCTGTACAAGTGATATAGTTAGTATCTTGGGTTTTTGTACATCCAGCAAATAAAACAGTAACTAAAGCCAACATAGGCAATACAAACAATAATCTTTTCATAAGAATTAAGTTAATAAATAAAATTAAACGCTTGAATATATAGTAAAACAATCTAGTTTTGCAAGAATTTTTTAAGAAAGTCTTTTTCTAAGATTTTCTATCATATCTTGAGACATAGCATCCAAGTCATAATCAGCTTTCCAACCCCGATCTTTTTGTGCAGCCGAATCATCTAGAGAAGCTGGTCGAGAATCTGCAATCTTTTGTCTAAAATCTGGAGCATAAGTACATTTTAATTCTGGAATATATTTACGAACATTTTCTTCCAAATCTTTAGCAGAAAAAGAGAAGGCTGTTAGATTGTAACTAGTATGAATTTTTATTTTTTCTGGATCTGCTTGCATGATATCTATTGTTGCTTTGATAGCATCAGGCATATACATCATCGGTAATACTGTTTGTTCATTTACAAAAAACTCATATTCGCCTTTTTGTATAGCATCATAATAAATCGCTACAGCATAATCAGTTGTTCATCCTCATGGAAGAGTTTTTCGACTAACAATTCATGGATATCTCAAACTTCTAGTATCCAATCCATACTTTTGATGATAATACTGACACAACAACTCCCCTGCTACCTTGGTAACTCCATACATTGTAGTAGGATCCATTGGAGTATATTGAGGAGTGTTTATCCTAGGAGTATTTGGTCAGAATGCTGCAATAGAACTTGGCCAGAAAAATCTTTTGATCTTGTATTCTACAGCCAAATCCAACATATCTTTTAGTCCTCACATATTTACATCCCATGCTAAATTTGGATTTTGCTCTCCTGTAGCTGAAAGCAAACTTACTAAATGATAAATTGTGTCTATTTCATACTTTTCAATTATATCTCTTATTTTTTGTATGTCCTTGATATCTGCTGTTTCAAATGGTCATGAATTCAATAATTCATCAGAAGGTTTTGTCCTATTTCCTAAAGCCACAACATTGTCTCATCAATAAATTTTTCTCAACTCTAATACCAATTCTGATCAAATTTGTCATGTAGATCAGGTTACTAAGATTTTTGCCATGATATTGTTTTAAATAATAAAATACAAAAATTACAAATACAAAAAACTAAATAATTTTTTAACTTAAAATAAATACAAATAAAATAAAAATAACTAAATTCATTCCATTTTCAACAAGAAAAGATAAGAAGTTGAAAAACTTAATAAATTTCCTCCCCTATTTTTTGCTTTTTTAAAAAAAACAATTATAATATAATTGTGGATATAAAAAATTTAACAATTATATTGCAGTTTTCCACAAACCGTCGTAATAATTTGACCAGGATATTGAGTATCAAAACGATGGTAGTAAAATTTGTTTTCCTACAATATCCATAAAATATTATTTTTATCAACAACACCTTTAAGGAATGAAACAACTAGATGTAAAATGATTTATCCAAGAAAATATTACTCCATATCATGGAGATGCCTCTTTTTTAGTATGACCAACAAAAAAAACTCAAGAATTACGAGAAAAATGTAAAATTGCACTAAAAGAGGAAAGAGACAACAATTGATGCAGAAGTATCGATACTGAAACTATATCAACGATCACTAGCCATAAACCATGATACATAGACCAAAAAAACGAAGTGATAGTTTGACTTCAAACAGATGAAGTTTTGAAAAGGGCGATGAAACCATTTGGGGGTATCAGAATCGTAGAAAGAGCGATCAAAGAAAGATGATTGGAAATGTCCGACAGAGTAAAAAATATTTTTCATTATGCAAAAAACCACAACGATGCAGTATTTAGTGCTTATGATGAAGAAATAAAGCAATTTAGAAGCAAACATATTATCACCTGATTGCCTGACAACTACGCAAGATGAAGAATTATTTGAGATTATAGAAGATTAGCTCTGTGTGGTATTGATGCTTTGTTAGAAAATAAAGAATGGGAAAAATCCAACATTACATGAGATATGACTGACGAAAAAGTAAGACTTAGAGAAGAAATATCACAACAAATCCAAGCTTTGAAAGATATAAAAACAATGGCTGATAGCTACGGTTTTGATATATCAAAACCAGCAACAAATGCAAAGGAAGCGGTACAATGGCTATATTTTGCATATCTAGCAGCTATCAAAGAACAAGATGGAGCCGCTATGTCACTTGGAAATGTATCAAGTTTCTTAGATATTTATATAGAAAAAGACTTGAAAGAATGAAAAATCACAGAAGATGAAGCACAAGAACTTATAGACCAATTTGTAATGAAACTTAGAATGGTTAGACATCTTAGACCAGCATCTTATGACGAAATTTTTGGTGGAGATCCTACTTGGGTAACAGAATCTATATGATGACAATTTATGGACTGAAGAACAAAAGTTACCAAAACTTCATTCAGATTCTTGCACACATTGTATAATTTATGAGCATCTCCCGAACCAAATCTAACAGTACTTTGGTCAAAAGATTTGCCAGAAAATTTCAAAAAATTCTGTGCAAAAGTATCAATAGATACCTCTTCTATACAATATGAAAACGATGATTTGATGGTTTGTACTCGTGGTTCTGATGATTATGGTATTGCTTGCTGTGTATCATATCAAGAACTATGAAAAAGAATTCAACATTTTGGTGCTAGAGCAAATTTAGTAAAAGGATTACTTTTAGCCATCAATGAATGAAAAGAGGAAGAGTGATGAGAAAAAGTTTTGGACATAAAAAAACTTAGCAACTGAGAACTAAAATACGAAGAAGTTTGGGAAAACTTCAAAATAGCAATGGATGAAATTGCTAGAGTTTATGCAAAGTCTATGTACATCATACACTATATGCATGATAAATACTATTACGAAAGAGCCCAAATGGCATTTATAGATGCTGATTATGGAGTGGATATTGCTTATGGGATTGCAGGAATATCTATTATAGCAGATTCGCTTTCCGCTATAAAATATGCAAAAGTAACTCCAATCAGAAATAAACAATGAGTAGCTACAGATTACAAAATAGAATGAGATTTCCCAAAATTTGGAAATGATAATGATAAAGTAGATTCAATAGCACAAGAAGTAGTTGAATATTTCAACGAACAACTCAAAAAACATAAAGCATACAAAGATGCAAATCCTACTCTTTCATTACTAACAATTACATCGAATGTAATGTACGGAAAAAATACATGAGCAACTCCAGATTGAAGAAAAGCTTGAGAAGCATTTGCTCCAGGAGCAAACCCAATGCATGGTCGTGATACTAGCTGAGCTATTGCATCATTAAATTCTGTGAGTAAATTCAAGTATGAATGCTCTCAAGACTGAATCTCAAACACATTTACTATTATACCAAAATCATTAGGTGTAGATGAAAAAGAACAAATAGAAAATTTAGTAGATATGCTAAATTGATATTTCACAAAAAAAGCTCATCACATCAATGTAAATGTTTTGAATAAAGAAAAACTTATAGATGCTTATGAACACCCAGAATTATATCCACAGTTAACAATCAGAGTTTCTGGTTATGCTGTAAACTTTACTAGATTATCAAAAGCACACCAGCTAGAAGTAATATCCAGAACCTTCCACGAAAGTATGTAATAACAAACTTTATTCGTAACTTCGTTTGCGACAAAATGATGAAGATATAAATCGAAAAGTTCTTCCCTTGGGGGAAGTTGTTCTATCAGTACAAACACAGAATCCTTCCCCAACGGGGAAGTTGTTCTAGCGTAGTTGGGGGTAGTTGGAAATAAAACCCCCACCTACCCCCGCCCCGTAGTCCTACGGGCGGGGAAGAACAGCCTCCCCAAGGGGAGGAACTCTATCTTAAATTTATAAACTTTATTAACCTAATCCATGCTTAAAGTACACTCTATAGAAAGTTTTTGAACTCAAGAATGACCTTGAATTAGATTTGTTTTATTTCTACAATGATGTTTTTTCAAATGTATATATTGCCACAATCCTGACACTATTCCAATAAATTGATGAAAAGAAATGGAAATAGACAAAATAGTAGAGATGATAAAACAAACAGTTCCTTATTTTTGAACTAGAGGTGGTTGTACGATTTCAGGTGGAGAACCACTAGTACAAGCAAAAAACCTAATTGACCTATTCAAAAAATTAAAAAAAGAAAACATACATACTTGTCTAGATACAAACTGATGTCTTTGGAATAAAGATGTGGAGGAATTGTTGGAATATACCGACATGATTTTACTGGACATTAAGCATATAGACAACGATTGGCACAAAAAAATTACATGACAAGAAAATAAAAATGTTTTCAATTTTTTGGATTATTTGGAAAAGAACAACAAAAGAACATGGATTAGATATGTTTTAGTGCCTTGATATTCTGATCAAGAAGAATATATAAATATGCTATGAGAAAAATATAGGAAGTACAAATGTATAGAAAGGCTAGAAATTCTCCCTTATCATACTTTTGGAGAGCATAAATGGAAAGAGTTATGACGAAAATATGAATTACACTGAGTAGCAGCTCCAACAGAAGAAGCAGTGCAAAAAGCTGAAAATTTGTTCAAAAAATACTTCAAAGAAGTCTATGTTAGATAGTTTTATATTTTTTTAACAAAAAAATGAAAATAACAGTTTGAATTTCAAATAGACATGTCCATCTTTCAAGAAAAGATGCTGATTTGTTGTTTTGAGAATGATATGAATTAACAAAAATCAAAGATTTATCACAACCATGACAATTTGCCACTGAAGAATGTGTGGTCTTGAAATGACCTAAATGAGAGATATCAAAAGTTAGAATTTTATGACCATACAGAAAGGATACTCAAATAGAAGTACTACTCTGAGACAATTATAAATTGGGAATAAACGCCCCAGTTAGACTTTCTGGAGATTTGGAAAACACACCATGATTGGAAATTATATGACCAAATGGAAGTATTACAACAAAAAAATGAGCGATTGTAGCCCAAAGACATATCCATATGAATTTAGAAGAAGCTAAAGAATTTTGACTCGAAAACGGTCAAATCGTAAGCGTTAAAACAGAATGAGAAAGATGATTAATTTTTGAAAATGTAATAATTAGAGCAGATTCAAAATGAGCTTTGGATTTTCATATAGATATGGAAGAAGCTAATGCAGCTGGAGTAAAGAATTGAAATGAATGTAAAATTATAAAATAGTTGATTTTAAGCTTTGGATTTCTATTATCATGAATACTACCAATTATTGGTAAATTTTTATTTTGAAATAATAAATAATGAAAATTTTAGTAATAAATTCTGGTTCTTCATCGTTAAAATACCAGATTTTT
>ERZ795058.2253-NODE-2253-length-23269-cov-6.965667_pt1 | contig 23269 bp, 16 predicted proteins | sample MGYA00375142_ERZ795058 | MGnify/ENA primary metagenome ERZ795058 (study PRJEB30187, sample SAMN05720210) | activated sludge metagenome | isolation source: anaerobic digester from wastewater treatment plant | place: Japan | collected 2015-04-20 ... | reverse complement strand
ACGTAGGAGTAAAGCATGTTGAGGAAGTGCATGCAATTGAGTTCATCGGTGGGCACACCGAGATATCCCCAGTAGGTGTTGATGATATTGCGTGCCTTTTCGGGTATTCCCAAAGACTTCATGACGTCTTCGACCGAATGCGAGGCTATCTTCATGAAATCGGCATGCTTGGTTATCATCACGAGTCCGTTTGGCTTGCCCTTCATCCTGGTGATATAGGCAAGTGCGTCAGTGACTTTGGGATAATATTCGAACAGCCTATGCACGGATGCTCTGCATCCGGGCACGGCCGCTTCCATCGCGTCGCAGAACGGATCGATTCCCGCTTGCAGCGTAACGTCGTATCCGTCGCAGCCTTTGACTATAGCGCGGAAAATGTTGTGCTCATAGCGCCAGTCCACCGTTGCACCCAGATTGTCGAATATCTTGTAGACGGTGTCAGGATGCTCCTTGTCGCCCACACTGGCCAGCTCGTGCAGGGAAGGTTCGAATTCGAAACGACCTCTCCTGAAACTCGTCGCGCATCCGCCCGGAAGATTGTGCTTTTCGAGCAGCAGCGTTTTCAGTCCATTTTTTGCGGTTGTCGCGGCGGCCACAAGACCCGCGTTGCCGGCTCCGACTACAATCACGTCGTATTTTTCGCTCATAGGTGCCTCCCCGGATCATCCGCTGCCCGCTTCGCATGCATGGCAGACAGAAAGGTGCTCATATCGTTAGTATTTTACGCCGATTTGGTTCATACTTCAAGTCGATTGATAACGACCGGAACAGATTAACAAGAACTTCTTTTTGTGCGATAAAGTACAAGAAATGTGGTCTTGTATGTCAAGAAAATTTTGACTACAAGATGCAGGTTTTTTAAATTGTGTTTATTGTGGATTGATAAAGCAGTAACCGTTTTTCCCGGTTTTTTTGATTTTGTACATGGCATCGTCAGCCTTTTTGATCAGCTGATCCATATCCTGACCGTCGTTGGGACAAAGCGCGATCCCGATACTGGAACCAACCACCGCCTGTCCTCCATTGTAATTAATGGGCTGCGACACAACCCCGATTACTTTCCGGGCAATCTGTTCGGCATTCTCAGGAACATGAATTCCGTTTGCAATGATCAGAAACTCATCTCCCCCGACGCGGGCAACCGTATCGCTTGCGCGCACGCAGGAAAGCAGACGGTCCGCCACTTGTTTCAGCACATAATCTCCGGCATCATGGCCCAGGGTATCATTCACCTCTTTGAAGCCGTCAAGGTCGATAAACATTACGGCCATCATCGTTTTATTCCGCTGCGCCAGACTGATGGACATTTTCAGCCTATCCTTGGCCAGTCTCATCGTGGGAAGGTCTGTCAATACATCGTGTGTTGCCAGATGCTTGATCTGTTCCTCTATAAGCTTGCGTTCCGTAACGTCACGAACCATCCCTTCAAATCCAATGGGCTTGCCCGAAGAACTTTTTTTCAGTGTAACGGAAGCTTCAATATACCTCTGGGTCTGGTCTTTTCTTATGATGAGCCATTCGAACCCCCTGGATGGCTCACCTGTTTTTAAAACATTATTAAATTCTTGAAATACTTTTTCTGCGGTTTCTTTCGTTGTAAAATGCTTGTGATTCATGCCGATTAACTCTTCACTGGTGCAGCCTGTAAGTCGCGCCATTGAATCGTTGCAAAAGGTAAAATCGCCCTTGAGATCAACTTCAAAATAGCCTTCCTGAATGTGTTCCAAAATGGTTCGATATTTTTCTTCGCCCCGGCGTATTGCTTCCATCATCTTTTTACGCTCACTGATATCACGCATTACGGCAAGAATTTCAAACGACTTCTTCTGTTTATCCCTGATAATGGCAAACTTCATCTCCGTGCATATGGCAATCCCGTCCTTACGGTAAATTTTCATTTCAATCGTCCGGGAAATATCTTCGCCCTGTTGAGTTTTTGCAAGTTCGATAATCTCAGATACTGTCCTGATGGTCAGGTCCAGTGAGGAGGCCGTAATTCCATCAAAAGGCTTTTGTTTTAAAACCTCTTCCGGTTCGTATCCCAGCAGGATTTTCACAGAAGGGCTGACATAGGTGCAATTCAGGTTCGTATCAAAAACAAAAATAACATCCGGGATGTTGTCGGTCAATCGCTGGATGGTGGAGCGGTCTTTGGAAATCTTGTTTCTGAGGCCGGAGATATGCCCGCCAATAACAGAAAAGAGTATTACGACACCGGCCAGCACAACCCACTGGAGATATTCCATGCTGAAATTAACACCCTGGGGTCGGTAAAGATGAAGTTGGACAATAACCCCGCCGTAGGTCAGGAGGGTAAAAATACTGACATATAAAAACCTTCTGGTATCAAGCCGAAAGATGCCGAAAAGCAGGATAACAACGTAAATCAGGAGAAAGACACCGCGCGTCTCATTGGCAAACATCATGACGTACATGACCATGACAATTGCCGAACACATCTGTAAGGCCGTCAGGCTGGGATCGGCCATCCTTTGATTCAGTCCGGTGCGGAATACGACGAACAGAACAATGTTGATGCTCACAGCCGCGGCAAGCCATCCAAAATAAGCTTCTTTTGTAACAAAACCGGCAATATAGGCGAAGGTACAGAGAACCGCGCATATGAAATAGGCGGCAGATGCCATTAAAAACCGGCTGATGCGCAACACCTGTTTAGGGTCATCTGTGGGGAAAATGAGAGCCTTAATACTCTTATTCATAGAAATTATTCTTAAATATTGAAGGTGCGCCGTTCATGAACTTCATCCCTGTCGCATTCTAAATAAATCTTAAGCAACGGAGCGGTTAACAGCATTTATATAGCGTGTTATTATTAATAGAATAAGGTATTTTCGTCAAGTTTTATTGCTTGTTATTAATGGTTTTGTTGCTGGTTGATGATATTTTTTACCAGGCGTGTCATCTCGAGGGGATACCCACCTGCCAATAATGTTAAACCGGCAATCTCAGCTTCTGAACATTTTAGATGATGCTTCTCCACATAATAATAAACAAATTCCAAAACGTCTTTGTCAGGCAAATAACCCAATGGAAAGTGTGTCGTGGGAAACAGCAGAGTTTTCAGGAACAAAGCGTGTTTTTCCGTAAGAAAGTTTTCGACAATGGCAATAAACTGAAAACTCTCTTCCTCGCGGATATATCTCAGAAAGGCAATCTTGGGCCTGGTCAATTTAGCAACATTGTCAAAAACAACTACGGGTTTATTTTCTGTTGATGAAGCGATCGCGGCAATTCGATAACGCATTGATTTGTAACCCATTTTGTTCCCGGTTTTTGTGAGTCCTGAACAAATATGGAGTTGTTTCATCAGGTTTTCACTCATTTTACCGGGCGTTTGGGTAAAATCCACAAAAACAAATTGCCGACGTCCACCTGAATGTTTTGCTATCTCTCTTGCCAGAGAGGTCCGTCCAATGCCAAATTTCCCGGTAAGAATAACATTTTTACCCTGTTCCAGTTCATTTATGATTTTCTTTTTCTCTTTTTCCCGGCCTGTAAAAATCATCTCTCATTATCTTCCAGGGCATTAATAAAAGAAAACTAAAGCCCTTTACCGGTATCCGGCGAAAACCTTAAATTATTTCGTTTATAGTTAACAAAATTCTTACTCTCTTGATAAATTTTCAGACAGACTCTCTATTTGCGCAATGAATTGCTTGATATCATCTGTCTGTCCAAGGTTTCCGGTAAGAAGGGCTTCTATCGTTGTGAGTTCTTCATGGATGTATCTGACTGCCTGATTACGCATCACATCGATGGCATGATTCACACTTTTTTCCCACTGGTACGCCAAACGCGACAGATTGATTTCCACTTCCTTCGGTATGCCTTTCATGAAATGCCTTTCGAATATCCGCCGAAACAAAAACATGGGAATAAGAAACCACAGCAGATCCAGATGGATGTCAAATGACTTGGTAAAGGCGATGTCCGGATGGTCGGGTTCAACCACATCGATTTTCCAATCAACCCCGGCCATTTTCACCCCCAGCACATTTTCAATATTGTCGCCAAGAAACTTGCGAAACGCCTCCAGCGATCTTGAAAAGCTCGCGTGGGCTTTTTTCTGAGTGCCCAGAAAATTTAAGTTTTCGCTTTTGGAAATTCCTCGCATCTCTTCAGACATTGTTTCAGACACCCATGCCTCATAACGCCGCGAAAGATTCCAGAGATTGCCTTTCCATAACGGCATATCTTTTTCCAGCCTGGCTTCAACTTTCTTTATAAGCGGCGATAAAAATGGTGACAGATAAGATTCAATCATGGAACGGGTTTGACGCTGATGCTCCCGGGAAATAATTCCCAGTTCTTCTTCCATCAGTTCTTCGTTAACCCGCTCATTGAAGATCTGATAACGCAGGCTGTCCCGGTTCAGGTCAGCCTGCATCGATGAGCGAAGTGCTATTCTCAGATAGTTCAGGGTCGCATGTGACAGAGAAAGGGTTTTATAGCGCAAAATTCTTAAAAATTCGTCATCCCGGTTGGCACAAATTTTCTGAAAAATGTCCTTTTCAATGCGTTGTTTCAGGTCTTCGGTCGAATTTTTTGTTGAATAAAGGTAGACAGGAAGTGTCCTGTGCAACTCACGCTCAAGGGTCTGCTGAAAAAACAAGATGACTTCCTGCTGCTGCTCGGGGGAAAGCAGATCCGATTTCGTCAGTAAGAGGATAATATTCGGTGTATGGCCGGTCAGTGCACGAATCAATTCCAGGTCATGTTCAGACAGGGGACGATCTGAACTGACGGCCAGAAGAGCGGTGCCTACCGAGGGTAGCCAGTTCTCCGATGCAGACTGGTGATATTTGTAAACACTGCCCAATCCGGGCGTGTCCACGAGGCGCAATCCGGAGTATTTCCCTAAAGCCGGCAGTTCAATATCCACAATTGCAACATTTTTCTGGTTGCCGGGATTTTTAGCCTCCGATGTAAAATCGGCAATATCGGACAGGGGAACTTCCGTGGTGCGTCCGTTGAAAAGCCTGACCAGCACACGTTCTTTTGTTCCAAACTGCAGACGCGTAATGGCAGTGGTCACCGGAACAGCTCCGACCGGCAGGACCTGCTGTCCCATGAGACTGTTGAGAAAGGAACTTTTACCGGCTTTGAACTGTCCGAGAACGGCAACATCGATGGGCGGATTTTCGGAAAGTAAATCCCGTGCAGCGTCCAGCTGACGATTCAGGGAAATCATCTGAAATCGTTCACAGGCTTCCCCGATAATTTTTAAAAAATCAGAGATCTCCCGGACAGACATTCTGCTTGAAATATTGTTCACAATAAAAAAACTCCCACAGGTTATTTTCTGCAGGAGTCATCAGCAATCAATGCGGTTCATTCAGGTGAACTCCATCACCTATCTGATAAGACATGAAACATCTTCGGGAAACCATATTGAAAAATGGATATTTAGTCAATATGATTGTTAATAACGTTGATTTGATTCATGATAAACGAAGGTGATTGCGGCATTTGAACCACGGAATAACGGATCGTTTTTCTGTGGGGAAGACCTGCGGCCTCCCCACAGAAAAACGCAGGTTTGGGTTACCTATTGACCTTTCATCATTGCAGCAACGTCATCGTTTACTGTACCGATCGGTTTGATGTCGAACTTCTCCACCAGAACCTTGGCCACAGCCGGCGACAGAAACGCGGGCAGCGTCGGCCCCAGACGAATGCCTTTCACCCCCAGATAAAGCAGGGCCAGCAGCACGGCTACCGCCTTTTGCTCATACCAGGCGATATCATAGGAAATCGGCAGTTCATTGATGTCTTTTAAACCGAAAACTTCTTTTAGCTTCAGGGCAATCACCGCCAGCGAATAGGAATCATTGCACTGGCCCGCATCCAGAACACGGGGAATGCCGCCGATGTCGCCCATGGCAAGTTTGTTGTAGCGATATTTCGCGCACCCGGCCGTAAGAATCACCGTATCCTTCGGCAGCGCTTCTGCAACTTCGGTGAAATAACCGCGGGTTTTATGCCGTCCATCACACCCGGCCATCACGACAAACCGTTTAATGGCTCCGGACTTGACAGCGTCGATGACCTTGTCCGCCAGGGCAAGAACCTGGCTGTGGGCAAAGCCGCCTGTAATTTTGCCGGTCTCGATCTGCTGCGGGGGCTTGCAGGTTTTGGCCAGGGCAATCATCTTCGAAAAATCTTTGGTTCCACCGGCGGGTCTGTCTGCAATATGCCTGGCCCCGGGATAATTGACAACACTGGTCGTAAACAGTCGGGGCAGATAAGTATTTTCCTTCTTGACGGGAATCAGGCAGTTGGTGGTCAGAAGAACGGGGCCGTTAAATGTTTCAAAATCCTCATTCTGGTGCCACCACGACGAACCATAATTGCCCACGAAATGACTGTATTTCTTAAACGCCGGGTAATAGTTGGCGGGCAGCATTTCACCATGCGTGTATACATCCACACCGCTTCCTTCCGTTTGCTTGAGCAACTCGTCCATGTCTTTCAGATCGTGCCCGGAAATTAGAATTCCGGGATTGCTGCGTACGCCCAGGTTGACATCCGTAATTTCGGGGTGGCCATAGGTTTTTGTATTGGCCTCATCCAGAAGCGCCATGGTGTTCACGGCTGTTTCACCCGCTTTCATCACCAGGCCGATCATGTCTTCCACGGAAAGATCCTTTGTCGTAGAAGCCATGGCTTCGAGGATGAACCTGTAAACATCGTCTTTCTCAAACCCCAATACGGCGGCATGTTCCGCATACGCCGCGATGCCCTTGATACCGAAAAGGAGCAGTGATCTCAGTGAGCGCACATCCTCATTCGGAGCACTTGTGAGGCGAACTTCATCGGACAGAGCCTTGGCCATGATGTCTTCCCTGTTTCCGGGTGTCCATGTGGCACAATCGGGCAGACTTCCGGAGATGGCCGACGCCGCTTTTACGCTGACTTCATCCCTGATTTTTAGAGCTTCCTGAACCTTGTCAATGATCCTGTCGTCATCCCAGGCTACGTTGGTAATGGTGGTAAATAGGGCCTCACATACAAAACGACCAACATTCCGGTCCGCCTCCTTCAATTTTTCAGCATAAACCGAAATTCCCTTGCATACATAAATAAGCAGATCCTGAAGATCTGCTGTATTCTCCGGCTTGCCGCAGAAACCTTTTATCGTGCACCCCTGGTTCTTGACCGTCTCCTGACATTGAAAACAAAACATGGTAAATCTCCTTTCGTTAAATGATTGTTCCTGTTATTGCCGCTTACCCTTTGGGATGGCTTTGCTGATGGCGGCGGTCAGATCGTTCAGATCAAAGCCATAAAGCCTCGCGGCATCTTCCAGCGTGTGAAATGCCTCCGATGGACAGCCGACGCAAAGCATCTTTTTCTTGATAAAGATACTGGCCGTCCGGGGGTATTTCGTTAGCAGATCACTGATGGTTATTTTTGCGTTCAGCTTCATTTGGGCCCCATCATAAGCGAATAATTGAGCGTTGTCTTTGCGCCAGCGCAAACAAACAAAATTTTTTACGTCCACTTGAAGAATATTTTTAGATCAGGAAACCAAATGAAATCCGTGTGAAAAAGACCAGGATCATTAACCTTTTTCCGAGAAAAGAACCAGGGCGTGAGGGTCCGCGATGATAATCCGCGCCTTTTTGGATTTTACCCATCCTTTTTTTTCCCAGGCACTCAGGGTGCGGCTGACGGTATAGAGGGTTGTGCCGGTGTAATCAGCCAGCTCCTGGCGGCTGATCGGAAAGTCGATGATAATCTCATCCCCCGATCGTCTGCCGGACTGTTTCATGATCCTGAGCAGGGAGCGGGCAATCCTTTGTTCCACCTGCTCGGCGTGCATCTCCAGGTAACGGCTTTGCAGGTCTTCAAGGCGATCCATGGAGTTGCGGATCATATTGATGGAAAGCTGCGGGTATTCAGCCATGATTTGCAGCATGGTCGGTCTGTCCCATCCCACAACTCTCGTCTCTCCCACCGTTTCGGCAGTTACAGGATAATCTCTCCCTTCCAGTACGGTGATCATGGCGGCTAACTCTCCCGGGCCAATGTAACGGATCAGCACCTCCTTGCCCAGTTCGTGCACTTTGCCGAGTTTGAGCCGTCCCTTCAGAACGAGATAAGAATGTTTTGCGCGATCCCCCTCATGAAACAGCACGGTTTGTGCTTTCAAATCACGGGTAGTCCCACGACGGATGATTTCGTCGCCCTGTTTTTCGGAAAGGCCGTGAAAAAAGTCTGTCAAATGATAACCGGGTTTGTCCATGAAGGATTCCTTTACGAAAAGCGGTTGCCCTGACTCAACCTGGGAATTTTTATGTCTCACTTTTTCTTCATTGCAACATCCATGTCCCAGGCGAAATCATGGAGGTTCGGACAAGCTTTGCGGTCGTTATCCAGAAGTTCCTCCTGAAGAGCAATCTGTTCCCGGATGTGGACAAGATAAGCTTCCTGATCATGCCGATGTTGTGCAAGCTGCCGGAAAGAGGCTTCATCATACTTGATGAATAATTGGCCTGCCCGCGTTGCAGTGAATCGGCGAACGCCCAGTTTGACAAGCACGTCAACGCCAAAACGCACAGAGGTGTCTATGGATTCCCGATAGACATCTTCAATCCCCGTATGAAGCAGGTTATAGGCATCCAGGTTGTTTTTCGCCCGTACCATGATCTTTAAATTGGGAAACGCTTTTCGGGTCTTCTCCACCAGGTCTAAATTCGTTTCAGGCGAATCGATGGCCACTATCAATATCCTGGCGGAATCCGCGCCGGCGGATTTCAAGATGTCCAGGCGGGTGGCATCGCCGTAAAAAACCGTGAAGCCCATTCTCCTTAAAAGATCGACACGGTCTGAATCGTTATCCAGAATAGTTGCCGCAAAACCGTTTGCCCTTAAAAACCTGCCTATGGTGCTTCCAAAATAACCAAATCCGGCAATGATAACGTGACTTTCACAGGATATTTCATCAGCTTCTTTTGGCCCGACCGCCTCTTTCGTGCCTAAATGCGGCAGGATCAGCCGCTCGTTCATTAAAAGCAAAAGCGGCGTCATTGTCATGGTGATTGCCGTTGCACCCATCATGATATCGCTTGATTCCGTAGAAATAATCTTGAGCTGATTGATAAAGGCAAACAGGACAAAGGCAAATTCTCCAACCTGCCCCAATCCTACAGTAAAAATCATGTTCTGATCAAAGCTTAAGCGGAAAAACTTCCCCGTTGCAAAAAGGACAAAGGACTTGATGATCATGACGCCGCCCACCAGAGCCATGACTTTCAAAGGATTTTCCACAATCAATGTAAAGTTGATCGAAGCCCCGACGGTAAGAAAAAACAGTCCCAGCAGTACCCCTTTGAATGGCTCAATGTCACTTTCCAGTTCATGGCGGAACTCACTTGTGGCCAGAACAACGCCCGCCAGAAATGTCCCTAACGCGGGGCTTAAACCCACCAGCATCATCAGATAGGCGGTTGCAATCACAATCAACAACGCCGATGCCGTAAACAACTCCCGGAGACGAATGCGGGCAATGAAACGTAGGAAAGGCACAAAAATAAAATGCCCGACCACAACAACGGAATTGACGGCAACCAGCAGCGTTATCGTTTGAGCCCATCCGGGCAATCCTTCCATAAAAGAAGCATGTCCGGAAGATGCCGCTTTTGCTCCCGAGGCAGCCAGCAACGGTATCAGCGCCAGGATCGGAATGACGGAAATGTCCTGAAACAGCAACACGGCAAAAGAACTTTTTCCTGATTCTGTTTTCATCAGGCCTTTTTCCCGCAATGTTTGCATGACGATTGCGGTGGAAGACATGGAAAGGGCAAGTCCGCAGGCCAGCGATGCCTGCCAGGAGAAACCGGCCAGCAGCAAGGCAACAAAACATAAAAATGTAGTGATGCCCATCTGCGTGATACCCGTTCCCAAAACGAATTTGCGCATCCGCCAGAATGTTTTGGGTTCCAGTTCAAGACCGATCAGAAAGAGCATCATCACAACGCCGAATTCGGCAAAGTGCATAATATCCTTGCCCTCCTGACCGACAAAACCTAAGAAGAAAGGTCCGATAACAATACCGCCAATGAGATAACCAAGGACAGACCCCAGCCCCATCTTTTTGGCCAGAGGCACAAAAATGACGGCAGCGGCAAGAAAAATCAGGGCATCCAATAAAAACGTGCTGGACATGGTCTGTTTATCCTTTGTTTGATAGCCAGTCGTTGAGATATTCGCAGCGGCAAATGGACGCGATATCAAACTCACCGGCTGCAAGCTTCGTCAGCAGCCTGCGATAAAGGTCCGAATACGCGGCCAGTTGCTGAGGCGTTAACCTGTGGGTACCGTGAACAGCAAATGGCGGCAGATATTTCATTTGGCAAAGATTGGCGGCCTGTTCAAAAGGCCTCAGAAATTCACGAACGGTAAATTGATTGTGTTGATTGGCCGCGTATGATTCGCGGGTGCCCCCCGCGGTGAGCGTCACAAACGCGATTTTATCCTTCAGCGCATTACCCTTGCTGCCGTGCGCCCATCCGTATTCCAGAACGATATCCATCCACTGCTTTAAAAGAGCAGGAGCGCTGTAGGTATAGAAAGGAAAATGCCAGACGATAATCTGGTGGCCCTCGAGAAACTCTTTTTCCCGGTCTGCGTTGATGATGAAATCGGGATATTCTTCATAAAGGTCGTGGATGCGAACGCCTTCTATCTGGTCAATGCCCTCCAATAAAACGCGGTTGATCCTGGATTTCTCAAATCGCGGATGTGAAAAAAGAATCAGGATTTTTTTCATGGAAATTCCCGGTTTTTATAATTCAGTTTTGTAAATCCTTTTTGTTCATTTTCGCTTTTTTTCTGAAAATGTATTATTTTTCTTCAATTTCTGAGGTAGATTTTTCTTTTTTCCCCTCAAAAGACGGGAAATATCTTTCTGCCTGTTTGTCGTTTTCTGGCCGGCCATTTCTACACGCATTCCTCCAGAGGCAGTGTAAATGCCCTGACCCCGGCACGCGGCTGTTCGACTTTTAGCCTCCGCACCAGTTCGACCAGCCGCTCGATATCCTCATCCTGCACGGCAAACAGAAGCGTATTGTTTCTGCCGGGCCAGAAATGGGTCCCGAGCTTAGGTTCACTTTCCTCACCTTCCCCGGTTGCCCCATGCATCTTTGTGTAGGACCTGAACCCGTTGTCTTTGAAGGCATTGGTGACTTTTTCATCACAGGCTTCGGCATAAATGACAAAAAACATTTTCATGAAGGTATCCCCCTGTCTGTCTCAAGGATGTTCATCAGGCTTCTCTTTTTTGCTTTTTCTTTGTTTAAATTTCTCCTGCCAGTCGTCAAAAATATCATAAGCCGACGGAACAACCACCAGTGTCAGGACCAAAGACGTCAAAAGACCTCCGATAACGGCAATCCCCATGGGAGCGCGTGCTTCCGCGCCTTCACCGACTGCAAGAGCGATTGGGAGCATGCCGAATATCATGGCAAATGTCGTCATGAGAATCGGACGCATCCGGACAGGCCCCGCCTGCAATAAAGCCTCCCGGCGCGACATTCCTCTGCCGCGTAAAACATTGGTGTAATCCACCAGCAAAATTGCGTTTTTCTTCACCAGTCCCATCAAAAGGATGAGACCAATAATACTGAAGATACTTAACGTCTTGCCCGTAATAAACAAAGCGCCAAACGCACCGATGAAGGACAGCGGCATGGAAAGCAGAACCGTCACGGGATGAATGAAACTTTCAAACTGTGCAGCGAGAATCATATAGGCCATCACGACTCCCAGCAGCAGAGCAAACAGCAAGAATCCGAAAGATTCTTTCATGACATCCGCCATTCCCTGATACTTGGGAACGTAATCCGGAGGCAGTATCTTTGCGGCGATGGAATCCAGTTCTTCGGTTGCTTCTCCCAGCGGCTTATCTTCCAGAGAAGCAAAGATTGTAATGGCCCTCTGACGGTCAACACGGTTGATAACACTGGGACCTGTCCCCTCTTCAATTTTGACAACGTTGGACAGCTCCACCAGCTTGCCGTCGCGGGCCCTCACATAAATCCGTTCCAGGGACCCTTTGCTGTCACGGTCTTCCGCGTAAAGGCGGACACGGATATCATAGCGTTTTCCGCGCAGTTCATCCTTATACCGGGCGATGTCCAGTTCGCCACTGATCAGCAGGTTGATCGCTTCGGCCACGGTAGCCACATCGACACCCAGGTCCGCGGCACGGTCACGGTCAATATAAACCTTGAATTCCGGCTTCCCGGCTTCCAGCGACGTATCCACATCCACAATGCCTGGCAGCCTGGCAAACTCTTCACTAATTTGCTTGGCATATTTTTGCAGCGCTGTAAGGTCCTGGCCACGGATACTGTATTGAATCGGTGTCGCCCGGATTCCTCCTCCGGCAACAATGGCAAGATCCTCTGCCGATGCTTTCATTCCCGGAATCTGCCTGAGCTTCATCCGCACCAGTTTTTTCAGGTCTTCCTGGCTTCTTTTGCGGTCCTTTTTCGGTTTCAGGTTGAGGAACATTCTGGCACGATTGGCATAGCCCCCGTATCCCTGAACATAAAATACGGATTGGACTTCCGGAATTTCACTCATCATGGCTTCCGTTTTGCTGAAATATTGTTCAACCTGATCAACCGAATAATCAATGGGTGCTTCCAGCCGGACGATGAACGCGCCCTGATCTTCAGATGGAGCAAATTCCTTTCCCAAAAATTTGGTCAACCCCAGGCTCAAAAGAAAGACAATCAAAGCGCTTATCAAAACCAGCTTGCGGTAGCCAAGCGTAAATTCCAGCACACGGCGATAAAACACTTCCAGTCTTTGATAGGAATGTTCCAGTTTATCGCTGATTTTTGTCCAGATATGATTCCTGGCTTTTCCCGGTTCACCGCCTCCTTTGCTTTTGGCCATGGGGTTGGGAATCTTTTTCTGATGGGATTTGAGAAAAATAGAAGCCATCATTGGTGTCAGGGTAAACGAAACCAGCAGGGAAACCATCACGGCAAAAACAATGGTCAGGGCAAACTGAAGGAAAAACCGGCCGATAATCCCTTTCATAAAAGCAACAGGTAGAAAGATAGCTACAATGGCAAAAGTTGTTGCCATGACAGCCAGTCCGATTTCCGAAGTGGCAAACATGGACGCTTCACGCGGTTCCATTCCCTCTTCAATGTGGCGGTGAATGTTTTCAATGACAATAATCGCATCATCAATGAGCAAACCAACCGATAAAGACAGCGCCATCATCGTCATGTTGTTGAAAGTGAAATTGAAAAAGTTAATCAAGGCAAACGTGGATATAATAGAAACAGGCAGCGCCACCGCGCTGATCAACGTTGTCCTGACATTCCTTAAAAAAAGAAAAACCGCGAGGACGGCAAACAAACTCCCTACAATTAAGTGAAACTGAACTTCTTTAATGGACCGTACAATAAATAACGACTGATCCATGGAAATCCCCAGTTTCATTCCCGGAGGCAGTGTCTTATTAATTTTTTCCATTTCCTTTTTGACACGGTTGGCCACTTCGACCGTATTCGTTCCCGACTGTTTCTGAATCGCCATGCCGACGGCCGGAATCCGGTTGAAACGGGACAGGGAACGCTTTTCTTCCATGCCGTCTTCCGCCCTGCCGATATCCCGGATGCGCACCGGAGCGCCATTGTAATAGCTGATGATCAATTCGTTAAAATCAGGGACACTGGCAAACTCTCCTTTAATCCGAACCGTGTATTCCTTGGTTTGCGTTTCGATTCGGCCGCCCGGCAGTTCAATATTTTCACGTTTGAGGGCAAGGACAATATCGCTTGGGGCAATCTGGTAAGCATTCATTTTTGCGGCATCCACCCAGATGCGCACTTGCCGTAGACGCATTCCATAAAAGATCACATCGCCGACGCCATTGATACGCTGCAGCTGCTCTTTCAGAACCTCATCCGCATAAGTGGAAAGATCCCGAACCGACCGCTGCCCCGAAAGATTCATCATTAAAATGGGGGATGCATCCGGATCCACTTTGGCAATCCGGGGTTCTTCAATGTCCGTTGGTAATTTATTCCGAATCGTCGATACTTTTTCGCGTACATCCTGAACGGCTTCATCGATGTCGCGCTCCAGGACAAATTCGATGGTGGTCCGGGCAACGCTTTCCGTACTGGTGGAGGTGATGCTTTTTACACCATTGATGGTATTGACGGCACCTTCAATTCGGTCGGTAACGTCCACATCCATGACATCGGGGCTGGCACCCTTGAGTGTCGTCGTAATGGTGACAATCGGAAAATCAATCTTGGGGAGCAGATCAACACCGATGGAGGGATAACTGACCGCGCCCAGCACAACCAGGGCCATAATCACCATGGTCGCGAAAACCGGGCGCTTGACGGAGGTATCAGCGAGCCACATGAACTTTCACCCCTTCCGACAGGTTGTTCTGCCCGATCACAACCACCTGGTCACCCTCTTTCAATCCATCCATCACTTCGACATGCTCACCGTATTTATTTCCGGTTTTAATGATCCGTTCTTTCGCCTGATTGCCGTCGATAACAAAAACGCGCACAATGGATCCGTCATACAGCAGCGCTGTCACTGGAACAACCACCGAGTCTCTCGCTTCCTGGGTAAATATTTGTACCCGGGCAAAATAACCCGGCTTCAGAATCTGGCCTTCGTTGGGAACAATCGCTTCAGCCTGCAGCGTACGGGTCTTTTCTTCCACGCTCGGATAAAGCAGGCTGACCTTGCCATGAAATTTTTGTTTCGAAAAAGCATCGACAGTGAAAGCAACATCCTGCCCCTTTTTCAATCCAGCCACATCCTTCTCGCTGATGTTAAAGCGGAGTTTCAGCGGATTGGTCCTGATGATTTGAAAAAGTGACGTTCCGTTGCGCACAAAATCTCCAACGGAAACTTTCTTCTCTTTGATCGACGCAACAATGGGTGAATAAATTTTTGTCCGGGAAAGTTTTTCCCTTGAGATGGACAACGTGGCCCTCGCCTTTTCCAGGTCGGCTTCCGCCAGAGCGACTTTTGTGGATATATCATCGAACTGCTGTTTGGTGATCAGTTCTTCCTGATACAGTGCATGGAGCCGTTTAAACGACCTTCTGGCATTGACCTGCTGCGCCTCGGCCTGCCGCAGGGCCGCTTCAGACCGACGGACGTCCAGCACGTAATCCGTATCGTTGATTTCAGCCAGAAGGGTCCCCGCGCTGACATTCGTTCCCTCATCAACATAGATCTTTCTCACAATTCCATCCACTTCCGTGGTGACCAGAACCTCCTCGTCCGGTTTGAGCGTCCCGGTCGTTTCCAGGTAAGGCTGAACCCTTCTGGTTTCAGCAGACCAGACACGAACATTCACCAGTCTTTCTGGTTCTGCCTTTTCCTTCGAGCAGGAGGCGAACGACAAACCGACAACCGTTATCATCATCATCATGAGCAGTGCTTTAAGCACCGGACGGCTGACGAATATTGTTGTGATGTTATAAACCATGGCTTTTTTGATAATCATGAACATTCAACCTCCTGAGGATGAGCCATTGAAACTATTTTTCGCGGCCTGCAGCAACAAACTGAAGCAGCGTACCACTGGATTTTCTGACTTTCAAATGGGCAAGCTGATAGGCGTATAGAGCTTCCGCAACATTTTTTTCTGAGTTGAGCAGCAGGGAATTGGCATCCATTACATCCAGACTGGTTGCCAGGCCGTTATCATACTGTCTCAGAACAGCGTTAAAATTGTCCTGGGCAAAAACATGCTGATCTTCGAGATACTTCAGGGCGCCTCTCTGTGTTTCCAGGTCCAGGCAGGCTCCGCGCAACTCAATATCCGCCGTCTTCTTTAAATCATCATAGGCCAGGCGGGCCTGGCGTTCCTTGGCCAAGGCCTCTCTAAGTTCGGCCACCCTGAGCCCGCCTTCGAAAAAGGGAAAATTTAAAGACGCGCCCGCCAGAACACTTTCCCGGTTGAGTGTTGCCGTCGGCGGATTCTGGTCCGAACCGTTGTAGACGGCAAAAAGCCCCACACTGGGCCAGAAGGCACCACGAACATATTTGATGTTTTGCCTTGCTATTTTTGCCTGTGTTTCATAACTTTTCAGATCAGCCCTTGTATCCGCAATTGTTTTCCGCAATTCATCAAATGAATCGGGATCCGGATACAAACTTTCCTGATGCTTCAGACGGAAATTTTCCTCGATCCCCGTCAGTCGGATCAGGGCGGCACGGGCCAGCACCAGAGCATTGGTTGCACGCAGATAATCTGCGCGAGCCCCTGATAATTCCCCATCGGCCCGTAAAAGTGACGTTTTGGTCAGCTCACCGACCTTCACTTTTTTAGCGGCGGAATTTCGGTATTGCGTGAGTCTTTCAACGTTTGCCGCGGCAATTTCAAGCGCTTTTTTCGCTTTGAGAACATCATAATAATAAGTTGCCACCATCAGAATAAAATCCGTTTTTGCGGTATCCAGATCGAATTCGCTTTTCGTGATCGTCTGTCCGGCAATGATCAAAGCGTCGAGTTCGCGTAAACTCAAAGAGAACGCCTGGTCCGCTCGAACTCCCCACGTTCCCGATTGCTCCGGTTGAATCAGAACGCCGGAAACGCTGAATTTGTCCTGAGTAAAGCGATTGTACGTCCCAAATGCCGTCACCTTGGGGATCAGAAGGGACAGGGCCTTAAACCTTCCCATTTCAGCAATAAATAGATTTTCCTCGGCATATTTGATTTTTTCAGAATTTTCCAGCGCCTGCTGATACAGGTCGCTCAAGGTGTATTCCCGGGCCGTTGCATTAGACACAGACATGACAACAACCGCAAACCATACGCCCAGAAGCAACAGACCTTTTTTCATTCACAACACCTTTTTCCTGTATCAAAATTCATCAACTACCGGTCGATGACGCCCACAGCTCTTTGTAGACGGGCGTGAGCGATATTGTAATCTGCCAGCGCATTGGCATACTCCGATTTTGCCTTGGTAAGCAGCGTCTGAGCGTCCAGCACTTCCGTCGAACGCGCCACTCTTTCCTTGTAGCGGGCTTCGGAAATCCGGAAATTCTCCTCGGCCTGTTCAATCACTTTCTTTGACACAGCAATCTGGCTTTCCGATTCCTGCAGGATGAGATAAGCGTTTTTGATCTCCAGCGCAATCTGGTCGTTTAACTCTTTGTTTTGATCAAGGGCCTGGTTTTCCAGCGCCCTTCCCGCATCAACCCGGAATTTTGTTTTCCCCCATTCCCAGAAACTCCAGTTGGCTACCGCCATCACCTGCCAGCTTTCTCTTTTTTTGTACTCGGTTCCGGACAGGGACATTGTGTCGCCAAACCTCGCATAATTCCCTACAAGGCTGACCACCGGGAAAAACTCACTTTGCGCCTGTCGGACCACATAGCCGGCCTGCCGGACCTTTAGCTCTGTGATCTTGAGCTCCGGCCGAAGCTGTCTCGCATTCTCCAGGCACTCCTCATACGATTGACTGACAGGTTGATAGTCCAGGATATCAACCACCTCAAGCGATGAGTGCAAATTCTGTTTCAATAACGTGTTTAAGCTTGATTTAGCCAGTGTAACGGCGTTTTGCGCCTTCACCAGCGTCTGTTTCCCGTTGGCCAGCTGCACCTCGGATTGCAGCAGATCATTCTTCGGAATCAGACCGACCAGAAAGAAATGATGCGCGACGTCGCGGTGGGCACTGAGCATTTCCACGGACTGGCGAGCAGTTCCCACAAGTCTCTGTGCCCGCAAAATATTGAAATATGCAACCTTTACATCCAGAACCACATCCAGGGATTTTGCCGTTTCTTCAATCAGGGCGATATCTTCACCAGTCTTATTCGCCTGATAATTGGCCAGAATTCCCCCGCCGGCAAATACAGGCTGACTCGCTTCGATGATCCAATTATGGTTATTGATCGTTCCGGCAACCATGTAACTTGCCGGCATGGAAATGGCGCCTGTAGAACCCGGGAAGTAGAATCCCGGCTCTTCATTCAAACGTGTGTAGCTGTATGAGGTTTTGAACTTGGGCAGAAAACCGGTCATCGCCTCCAGCTTTTTGGCCCGTGCACCCTTCGCTCCTTCTTTGGCAATATTGAGAACCCGGCTGTTTTTCAACGCGATCGCAATACTGTCCTCCAGGGTTAAAGGCGCTGCGGCCCTGACGGAAAAAGGAAAAAACAAAATGGCAGTAACTGCACATGCTATTATGAAACGGCTTTTATTTGTCATGTTTTTTCACCCCGTTTAAAAATATGTCCAGAATAAAATCTTTTTTGGAAGCAAGCGTTTCACTTGTCGGCATGATCATCCAGTCGATGGAAGCAGCGCGGATCAAATGCGACAAAGCAGCCGCCATTTCATGAGGCGGAAGGCTCCGCAATATACCACTTTTAATGCCGGCCTTCAGTATATTTTCAATAAAAAATATATGTTTGAAATAATCTTCCTTCAGTTCCTGACGAAAGGAATCCATTGTCAAAGGAGAAAGTTCGTTTTCTCCACGGAGAAATATTCTGCAAAAAGCCGCGTTTTCTTCCACAAATTGAAGCTGTGCGACGATGATCGCCGCCAGCTGGCCATGCAGATCTTTCACGGAAGAAACTTTTTGTTCAATAGATTGATACATAAAGGTCAGCTTTTCGCTGATCATGGTTGTATACAGATGCTCTTTCCCTTTGAAAAACTGATACAGATAACCGGTGGAAAAACCGGAGGCCGCGGCAATTTCCGCAACAGTCACATTATGAAAGCCTTTTTCCGAAAAGAATTTTTCCGCTTCGGACAGAATGGCGGCGCGGCGCATATTGAACTCTCGTTTCTTTCTTTGTTGCCTCTCCACGATCTCTCCCGGACCAAATTATGAACGGTCGTTCATTTTATGAACTCTCATTCACATTGTTTTTTATCATTTGTCAAGATTTATTGTGGACCAAAAAAACGGGGCAGAAGATTTTTATTGTCTGTATTTTTATTCGCGGATGACATCCTCAATCACACCACCGCCCAGAACCACATCTTCCGCGTAAAAGACAACTGCCTGCCCCGGCGTGATGGCATCCTGAGGTTCCTTAAACATGACCTTCAGTTTATCGTCTATCCGGGTGACCGAGCAAAGGGCGGGTTTTTTCCTATAGCGGATTTTCGCATCCACCTCCCCGGGAAAAGGTTCGACCAAAAGATTCAGATCTCCCGCAATAAGACCTGATGCCCGGACATCATCCTTACCCCCGACGATGATTTGATTTTTCAGGGCATCAATGGCCACCACATAGAAAGGGGCTTTTGCGCTGATACCCAAACCTCCGCGCTGGCCAATCGTGTAGTAAATGATGCCCCGGTGCCGGCCCAAAATTTTCCCGGTTCTGTCCACAATATTGCCCGGTTCAGATTTCAGTTTCCTGTCTGAAAACACCCGGCTGTAATCGCCATGCGGGACAAAACAAATATCCTGGCTGTCCAGCCTGCGGGCTGTGTGCAAGCCCGATTCTTCCGCCATTTTACGCACTTTTTCTTTGGTCATCCCTCCCAGAGGAAATAAAATAAACGACAGATCTTCGGGCTTGATTGGATAAAGAAAATAACTCTGGTCTTTCTCCCTGTCCGCGGGGCGCATCAACCGCCATCCTGACGGATGCTCTTCGATCCGGGCATAATGGCCCGTTGCCAGCCTGTGAAATCCGAGTTTACGTGCCTGCGTCAGCAGGGCCCCGAATTTGAGATGGCGGTTGCAATCCACACACGGATTGGGAGTCCGGCCGGACAAATATTCAGAGGTAAACCTCGAAATCACCTTGTCTTCCATCAGGGAGGCAAAGGCAACGGTTACATGAGGTATCCCCAACTGATCACATACCCTTGCGGCATCAGCGATGGCATCATCGGAAAAACGGCCTGTAGTTCCGCCTTCCCTGTAAATGCCCAGCGCCATGGTCACCCCCGTAACCTCATAGCCCTCGTTTTTGAGCAACAGCGCGGCCACGGACGAATCCACACCGCCGCTCATCGCCACAAGGACTTTTCTTTTGGAGGAACTGTCAGACTTCTTCATATTTCATAACGTCTCAATGTTGTTTCTGCCGACCTGGAACGAGTAAAAATCTATCCGCATAACATGTCAAGAGTTTTCTAGAATAAGCAACCATGCCCCGCGACTGAAGAGAATGAAAAAACAAACTCCAAATTTCCGTTTTGCTTGGCCGTCGCCGCAAATCACCGTCATCGTTCAATATTCAGGCAAAACAGGTTTCCTCTTGACTTTTCAGACACAGGGAGTATTTTTTACGTATTTAGGCCGCGGACAACTGTCAATGTTTTCTCACGAATTTTCAACAGGTTCCTTTCGTCTTAAAAAACCATATTTCTCAAAGCACCGATTTGAGAATGGCCAAATGAAATTTAAATTACTCATGCCGCTTTTTTTCATTATCACCGTTTCCTGCGGACCTTTTCCGCATCAAGTGATGCAGGATGTTACGAAAGACATCCCCTACAATGAGGTTGCCAAGGCACCGGAGGCCTTCAAGGGATCAACCATCCTGTGGGGGGGAGTGATCGTCGAGACCATCACAAGATCAAATGATACCCTGATGATCGTCAGGGAAACTGAACTTGATTTACGAAAACGTCCCCTCAACACCGACAGGTCTGCGGGGCGTTTCATCATTCGCAATCCAGGATTTCTGGATCCGGCCATCTACAGCCGGGGGCGTGAAGTAACGGTTGTAGGCGTGCTTGCCGGCAAAGAAGAACGGCCTGTCGGAGAGTTGCTCTATTCATACCCTATTGTTGAATCCCGGTCCCTTAAACTCTGGGAACCATGGACTGATTTACCTCTATTTTACGACCCCTTTTACCGGGACCCTTTCCCGTATCCATGGCCCGCTTACCCGGCACCCTTCCGCCCCTTCAGGCGTTAGTTCTGAATTCCTTTTATATTTAAATGGTTACTGAAATCAGGCCCCCTGGCGTACAAAGCATCCATAATCTGGTCAGCCAATGATAACTTAAACTTTTAGAGAAAAATTATTTTAAAGCACACCATTACTATTCATACTATTTCATTGATGAAAACCAAAATATGTGTGAAACTTGGACCAAACAATTGTTCATATATTTAAGCGCCAGCCGGACAACTAAAGGCCAGCGCATTGGATGAATCATGATCTTTACATCAGTGAAAAGCCGGTCTTAAGAAGCTGAATCACTGTTGAACCGGAGGAATATCCTTGAGCAGCAATCCAACCCTAGAAGCATTGGAACAGAGAATCATCATTCTCGAAGAAGAATTGGCCAAAGCCAGGCACGACAAAGAAGCCCTGCATGAAAAGGCCGAAATGTTCGAGAATATCATCAATGGCGTTTCGATGCTGATCACCTATATGGACACCGAGGAAAGATACGTATTTGTGAACCGGGCCTATGCCCAGTGGTATGAAGTAAATCCCAAACAATTGATCGGGAAGCGGGTTGCCGATATTCTAAAACCCGATGTCTATGAGAGGGCGTCACACAACATCAAAAAGGTGTTGAGCGGACAGCCTGTATCTTATGAAAACAGGGTGATCGACAAATACGGGCGTGAATGTTTTGTCCGTGCAAACTATGAACCGCGCTTCAGCGGCGAACAGGTAAAGGGGTTTTACACCTCCATTGTTGACATCACCGAGAGCAGGCAGATTGAAGAGGCCCTGCGTGAAAGCGAATCACGAATTCAGACCATCAGCAATAATCTTGCTGACGTAATGATCTATCAGGTTATCGCAAAATCCGACGGCTCAAGGAAATTTACCTATTTAAACGATACCGTCCGAATTCTTTACGGAGTGTCTCCCGAAGAGGCTATGGCTGATTCCAGCCTGATTTACAGCAGAATTCATGAAGATGATATTGCCTATTTGATCGAAGCCGAAGAAAAGGCCATAAAAACTGCTTCGAGGTTTAAGGCGGAAGCCCGGGTAAAGGAGCCATCGGGAGGCATCAGATGGTCCATGTATTCATCAACCCCCACTTTCATGAAGGATGGTTCAGTTTACTGGAATGGAATTGAACTGGTCATTACCGAACGCAAGCGGATGGAAGAGACTCTGAAAAAGAGCGAAGAAAATTTCCGGCGTTCGATCGAAGATTCACCGCTTGGTGTACGCATTGTCTCTGAAACAGGTGAAACGCTTTTTGCCAACCGGGCGTTTCTTGATATCCTCGGCTATCAAAACATTGAAGAATTGAAAGCAACCCCTGCAAAGGAACGCTACACGCCGGAGAGTTACGCAAAGTACACAGAAAGGCGGGAGAAAAGAAAACAGGGCAAGTTTGTGCCGTCTGAATACGAAGTCAGTATTGTCAGAAAAGACGGCGGAATCAGGCATCTCAGGGTTTTCCGTAAGGAAATCCTGTGGAGCGGTAATCCGCAGTTTCAAGTCCTTTACGATGACATCACGGAACAGAAGAAAGTAGAAGAAGCCCTGCGGGAAAGTGAAAGCAGATATCGCGATCTTGTGAAATACGCGCCGTCCGGAATCTACGAAGTTGATTATGAAACAAACCGATTTGTCAGTGTGAACGATGTCATCTGCGAATATACAGGCTATACACGGGATGAACTGATGAATATGAATTTATTCGACCTGCTCACGGAAGAAAGCCGGAGGTTGATGATCCAGCGGCTGGAAAAACTGTACGCCGGAGAACAAATTCCTCACAACGTCGAGTACTGTATCAGAACAAAAGATGGAGAACTGATATGGGCAATTCTCAACGCCCGGTATATTTATGAAGGTGGCAGGTTGAAGGGCGCAACAGGGATCATTAACAACATCAACGCCAGGAAGAAGACAGAAGAAGCGCTTCGTGAAAGTGAAGAAAAACTCAAATCGATCATCTCAACAAGCCAGGAGTGGATCTGGGCAATAGACACGAAAGGCATTCATACTTTCAGCAATCCTGCCTGTGAAAACATTCTCGGATATCGTGCCGAAGAAATTGTCGGGGAAAATTGGCAGCATCTTCTTCATGAAGAAGACATGAAAAGTATCGAGCAGTTACTGTCACGATCAGCCGAGCAGAAGACCGGTTGGTCGAATGTCACTTTACGCTGGCAGCACAGGGATGGAACCTGTCGTTACCTGGAAAGCAACGGCGTGCCGATTTTTGACACCGACGGCACTCTGAAAGGTTTTCAGGGTTCTGACCGGGACATTACCGAGCGGAAGCTGGCGGAGGAGTACCAGAGGAGCATGCAGGAACGCC
>ERZ795058.2240-NODE-2240-length-23348-cov-6.764436_pt1 | contig 23348 bp, 20 predicted proteins | sample MGYA00375142_ERZ795058 | MGnify/ENA primary metagenome ERZ795058 (study PRJEB30187, sample SAMN05720210) | activated sludge metagenome | isolation source: anaerobic digester from wastewater treatment plant | place: Japan | collected 2015-04-20 ... | reverse complement strand
CGTCAAACAAACGTGTGCCACGGCCAACAATTTGTTTAAACTCAATCATTGAATTAACTGGACGAAGCAAAACAATGTTGCGAATGTTTCTTGCATCAACTCCAGTTGAAAGTTTTTGCGAAGTAGTCAAAATGGTTGGGATTGTTTTTTCGTTGTCTTGAAATTCTCGCAACAATCTTTCACCTTCTTCTCCATCGTTGGCAGTTACACGAACACAATAAAAAGGGTCTATACTTTTGGCGTTTTGGTTTACCAAATCCCGAATTAATGCAGCGTGAGCTTGATTTGCACAAAATATAATTGCCTTTTCATTTTGATTGGCTTCTTCTAAAAAGATATTTACCCGCTTGGCTTCACGTGCCACAATTTCAATCGTGCGGTTAAAGTCTTTTTCTTCATACAATTTGCCTTCTTCAATTTCTCCTTCTACAATCGTGTCGTCTGATGTGTAGCGGTAATCATCCAAAGTTGTTTTGATGCGTTTTACTTTGAAAGGCGTTAAGAAACCGTCATTGATACCTTCTTTTAGAGAATATATGTAAACAGGTTCGCCAAAGTAACGGTAAGTGTCCACATTGTCTTTTCGTTTGGGAGTAGCGGTTAAACCCAACTGTACTGCCGGAGTAAAATATTCTAAAATGCTTCTCCAATTGCTTTCGTCATTGGCTCCGCCACGGTGGCACTCGTCAATAATGATGAAATCGAAATAATCGGCTGGATATTCGCCAAAGTAGGGTGCAGGTTTTCCTTCTGCATCCGTGCCGCTCATAAAGGTTTGAAAAATGGTAAAGAAAATACTGCCATTGGTTGGCACTTTTCCGTTTTTCTTAATCTCGGTTGGTTTTATCCGTACCAAAGCATCTTCGGGAAATGCGGAAAATGAATTGTAAGCTTGGTCGGCTAAAATATTTCTATCGGCTAAAAACAGAATTCTTGGTCTACGGTTGCCGTCTCGTTGTAAGTTCCAACGGGTTTGAAACAGTTTCCAAGCTATTTGAAAAGCAATTGCCGTTTTTCCTGTTCCTGTGGCGAGTGTAAGTAAAATTCTTTCGCTTTTGTTGGCAATGGCTTCAACGGTTCGTTGAACGGCTATTTCCTGATAGTATCTTAACTGCCAACTTCCGCTTTTATCTTCAAATGGAACATTGGCAAATTTTTCTCTCCAATCGTTTTGCTCGGCAAAGGTTTTGTTCCAAAGTTCGTCTGGGCTCAGAAAATCGTTTACCAAACCTTCTTCGCCTGATTTCATACAGATTTGGTAAATGGCTTTTCCGTTGGTGCTGTAAGTGGTTTCTAATTTTAGTTTGTCTGCATATTTCTTGGCTTGCATTACGCCTTCGCCCACTTCCAATTCATCACTTTTTGCTTCTACTATAGCGAGTTTGATACCTTTATGTACCAATACATAATCGGCAATTTCTTTTTTGCCACGCCCACCGCCTGTTTGTATTTTTCCTTGGGTTATGTGGTATTCACGAAGGACTTTAGAGCCTTCCACAACGCCCCAACCACAAGCCTTCAACTTGGGGTCGATTAATTCCGCTCTTGTTTCTGCTTCGTTCATTTTCAACTAATTATTCTCGCTACTAATAGCTTCTGTATATTTCTCTATTGCACTTTTATATAATTGTTCGCTTTCATCTTTGAAACGACTTTTATTTTCGTTTAATTCATTGAATTTTTGATAAAGATGTTTGTAAATGATTTGATGTGCTTTATTTTGTAAAGCAGCTGTATCAAACTCATCCATTTCAAAATCGCCAGAAATAGCATTATCTAATAAAGTCAGTAAATCTTCCTTTCCTATTTGGTCAATCCCTATCCATTGGTCAGGTTCTTTAAAATAAAGCCCTTTTCCGTTATCAATTTTTAAGATTTTCATATGATTGCTTTCTTTCAACATATGCTGAATCACCTGCTTCAAGGCAATTAAGCATTATATTATAATTATTAATTTCTTCACCATCAACGGTTTTAAGAATTGTATCAGCTGGATTACCTGAAAATATTTTGTAAACTGCTTTACCGTCAACTATTTCCTTTTTCGTGTAAAGAATGTAATCAGGTTTTATTGAGGCTCCAACGGTGTTATTATGAGTAACGACAATAACTGGTACAGTCTTGGAAATCTGTCTTATTTGCTCATTTACTTCGTTTTTCAAAAACAAATTATCAAATGAAGATTCAGGCTCATCAATTAAAAGAAAATCGTAATGGTGTGCATGTTGTATTCTATCAAGTAAATTGAATTCAGAACGTTCACCGCCTGAAACTTCTGCATCATGTTCATTCAATATTTTATAACTTACATCCACAAAATATTTATAAAATTCAGTTTCTGGTATTCGTTCCATTTTCTTTAGTTCTTCCAAAAATTGAATAGGGGAATCATAGAGTGGAAATGCACCACTAAAAGCAGTTTGTTGTATGCCGCTTTTATTTTTTAACTCTTGTGCACCTGTAAATCTTTTTGTTGATGCTACTATTTTAAACCTACGAATATCCTTTTGCTCAATTACTTTTTCCTTTTTTATTTGGGCTGCAATGTTTTCAAACTTTTCTAGCTTTTCTTTCTCAAGTAAAACATTGTAAAAATCAATATCTTTAACGTGCTCGGAAGCAGTTGAAGATTGTAATTCCTTTTGAACATTTGTGACAAGTGAATTAACCCATCTTACTTTTAAGTTCTTCTGTTGAACTTCTTCATATTTCTTCATTAAATCAACAGCCAATTCTTGCAAAATCTTCTTAGAAATATGCTTATCTATTAGGGTTCTATACTGTGCATTTTCAATAAGTAATTCCGTTGCTTCTACTAATTGCTTTAATGTTTCGTTATTGGTTTCGATAAATTTACTCTCATTAAACAGTGTGCATTTTGAATATACATCCATTTTATCTTCTTCCGCTGCAACTTTTAATAAACTTGTTAAGTAGCTTTCTATTCGTTTGTCATTTTCTTTTCTGTCAATTTTTAATACATCTTCAACAACTTCCTTAAACTCTTTTAAGAATTGTTCGGAAACACTGCTTTGCTTGGTTGTAAGCAATTCATCAAATTTCTTTTTGTCTTTTTCTTCATCTGTTTCTAAAAGTTCGAATTGCTTAATGTGTTTAACATTTTCATACAATCGAGAAATTGTTTTGAGTGTATAAGTTTTACCTGATGACCTTTCTCCCAATATCACATTTAAACCAGTTGAGAGCTTTTGTCCATTCTCGAATATTTGAAAAAAACGATGACCTTCACTATGGTGCAGAAAAACTTTATTTTTATCCATAAGGCAGGTTTTAATTGCCCTGAGAGACTTATCGTCTATATCAATAAAAGTCTGTCGAGGTGAAAATTCAGTCATTTGATGAGTAAAACGCAAATCACTGAATAATACTGGAACTAAACTATTTGTGTCGTTAATGCAATATTTGAATTTTTTTGCACTTGAAACTTCTCCCGAGGTTATGAATGGTTTTAATTGTTCAATTATTTCAGGTTTTAAAATCGGGTCTTTATCATAGTGCGGTACCAACAAATATTTACTTAAATCGACAAAAATCTCCTTCAATTGAGCAATGGAGATATAATCTGACTTGTTTTGAATCAAATGCTCAACTTGATTACATTTAGTTTTAAAATCATCAAGTTCGGTACTTTCAGAAATTAAAAGTAAATGCCCTTTTTCAATATCTATTTCAATTCCTGGTAGAACTGTAATTTCAATCTGTTCGGAAATTTGATTAAATTGTTCAAGGTCAAATAAATTGTGATTAGTTATAGCAATACAATCAATAGACAATTTTTCAACGTATTCCTGTAATTTGGAAATGCTGAAATCATAAACAGAATCACTATACGGTGATGCTTTTGTATGAATATGTAAGTCTATTTTTTTCATACTTGTTCTGCAAATACTTTAATTTCAGTTTTCAACTCGCCCCCAAATGCCTTTTGCAAGATTGATTTTTTCAGTTCTTCCAAATCAGCGATTTTCTTTTGATACACCGCTTCCAACTTTTGCGTTTCGGCTCGTAGTGCATCTAATTGGTGGACAATGGTTTGTTGTTCTTCAATTGATTTTGGAAAAGAAATTTGATACTTATTTAGTTTTTCTATTGTCAAGGCACTATATGCAGCACCAATTGCAAGGCTTTTTATTTTTTCTACAAATGCAGTCAAAGCAAATTTTAAATAATTCGTGTCTAAATTTCTAAATCCTTTAAACCAAACAATGTTTCCATCCTTAAAATAGAATTCATCTTTATTTTTAATAACCATTATTTCGCCAATTGTTCCTACTGCTGACATCAGTAAATCATTAATCTGAGGAACGCCAAATGATTTTTTTATTTCATTGTATCTTTCTCTTGAAATGAATAATTCTAACGTTATATTTTTTCCATTTGCTAATTCCTTAATTTCCTTTGTTCTATAAAAAGGAATACCATCTTTTACATATTCGCTTTTGTAAATTCGTTTACTTGAAGTAATTGTTCCTAATTCATCTAAACATTTGGTTTCCCAGTTTTCATTCCCATTCTCAAACACCTCCTGCAAATAGCTTTCAAAAAGTTCTTTGGCGTTTTTGAGGTTTTGTTCGGCATTGGCTTTTGCCTTGGCTATGGCGGCAAAGGCTTCATCTAATATGGAAACAATGCGTTGTTGTTCGGGGAGAGGGGGTATTGGAACTTCTACTGAACTAACCAACGCAATATTCAAATTTCTTACTGTTGAACCTGCTGCCAAATAATCGAATTGATTAAAAACATACGGTGATGAAAGTAAGTAGTATAAAAACTCTGTATCGAAAATCTTTTGACCATTCTCTTTTAATACTAACCAACCATCGTGAATGCAACCTGAAGTTTTCATTATGTAAGGTCTGCCAAAACTCATTGAATTTGATAAAATGAAATCGCCTTCATTTACCATTCGTGTTTTGTGCAAACCTTCTTTGGTAATTTTTTCCTTTGTCTCAAAAATGTATTTATCAGAAGCTGTTGCATCTGAAATTTTTATCCAATTAATTCCTTCTGGTGAATTGGTTAAATACTTGTCAATCGGACGTGGAGAACCACCCCGCTCAATTGTTAAGACTTCACCCAATTTCTTTTTTATCCAATTCATATCAATTCTGAAATTGAGTTTAGTATTTCGGCACTTTCTTTGTCCAATGCTTTCATTTCTTCCAAAATGGCTTGCGGTTGGCGTAGGGCTGTTTCTTCTTTTTTGTTCGGGTTTTTTACGCTCAAATCAAAAGTGTTTTGGTCAATGTCTTTGGTGTTTACCGTCCAAGAGTTTTCGCTATCGGCAAAGGTTTTTTGTAGTTCCACAAATTCTGCCAAATCGTTTTCGTTGAGCGGATTGGTTTTACCCAAATTACGGTCAAGATTTAGCGAGTAAAACCAAGTCTTTTGGGTGGGTTTACCTTTTTCAAAAAACAACACAACGGTTTTTACACCTGCACCGGTAAACGTACCGCCCGGTAAATCCAACACGGTATGCAGGTTGCAGTTTTCCAACAAGGTTTTGCGAATGGCAACGGTGGCATTGTCGGTATTGCTCAAAAAAGTGTTTTTAATAACAACACCTGCTTTTCCACCTGCTTTCAGAATTTTAATAAAGTGCTGCAAAAACAAACTGGCGGTTTCGCCGGTTTTTATTGGGAAATTTTGCTGCACTTCTGCTCTTTCTTTACCACCAAAAGGCGGATTGGCAAGCACCACATCATAGCGGTCTTTTTCCTGTATATCGGCAAGGTTTTCGGCAAGCGTGTTGGTGTGTATGATATTGGGAGCTTCCACGCCGTGCAAAATCATATTCATAATGCCAATGATATACGCCAATGATTTTTTCTCTTTTCCGTAAAAGGTGCGTTTTTGCAGTATCTCGGTTTCTTTGGTAGAAAGTGATTTGCTATTTCTCAAATAATCGAACGCTTCGCAAAGGAAGCCCGCAGAACCAACAGCACCGTCATAAATTTTGTCGCCAATTTTTGGGGCAACCACTTTTACAATGGTGGTAATGAGCGGTCGGGGCGTATAGTATTCGCCTCCGTTTCGCCCTGCGTTGCCCATATTTTTGATTTTGTCTTCATACAGATGGCTCATTTCGTGTTTCTCTGCGTGGGTGCGGAAACGCAACTCGTCAATTCGGTTAATCACTTCACGTAAATTGTAGCCGCTATGTATGCGGTTTTTCAGTTCGCTAAAAATCTCGCCAATCTTGTATTCAATCGTGTCGGCACTCTCGGCACTTAGTTTAAACTTTTTGAGGTAGGGAAACAGTTTGTTGTTTACAAAGTCGGTGAGGTCGTCACCTGTCAGGGCTTTGTGGTGGTCGAGTTTTCCGTCTTTGCCTTTTGGCATTGCCCAAACTGTCCATTGGTAATCTTTGTCAATGATAGGCGTGTAAGTCTTGCCTGTAAGTTCGGCTGCTGTGGCTCGGTCTTTCTCTAAGTCGTCCAAATACTTGAGGAACAAAATCCACGAGGTTTGCTCCACATAGTCCAATTCACTGCCGCAACCTGCGTCTTTGTGAAGTATATCGTCAATATTTTTAAAAGTCTGCTCGAACATTATTAAAACCCTGTATTATAATCATTATCAATAAACGCAAATGTACAAATTTCTGTGGAATTGTTGGCAAGTAAACTGCTCTTTTTTTCCAGATGAAAAATCGGGATGTTTCGGAGCTTGTTCTAAAAGCTTTCGGAATACTGCTTTGTGTGTTGGCGGTTCATTATTTTGTTTCCCTTTATTCTGTCTTTAAGTAGCAAATTGTTAGCTGTATAGTTATCTTTTCACTGACTGCCAACATCAATGTAAGTGTACTACCCCTACACCTATACAATATAATACTAACAATACTCTATTCTTTTTGGCAAAGTTAAAAAAAGAAAAGAAAGAACCGAGTATTTTGAGAAGAATAATTGATGTAAACAATTTTTGCAAGTTTGGGAACTTGCGAAAAAGAAAAAACGTTAACAGCTACCGAAATAGTTTGTTAACGTTTTCCTCTCTGTTGTCTCACCAGGATTCGAACCTAGACAGACAGAACCAAAAACTGTAGTGCTACCATTACACCATGAGACAATCAAATCTATTGCAAAAGTTACCTTATCGCAAATGTGGTGCAAAGGTAGTATGTAAGATTTAATTCACCAAATATTTTTCTAAAAAAATCACTTCACACGGAGCAAATAGTAGTTCTTTTTGCCTTTTTGTACCAATATAAAGGTATTGTTGAGTAATAAATTGCTAGTAGCGATGGCTTCGGTATCGGTAATTTTTTCTTTATTGATAAACAAGCCTCCGTTTTGTATCATTTTACGCATTTCGCCTTTCGAGGCAAATACAGGAGCTTGTGTGGTAAGTAAATCCATCAGTTTTACTTCTCCCGACAAATCCTTTGTATCAATTTCGAATTGAGGCACACCTTCGAATATTGCCAATAAGGTGGCGGTATCAATCTTTTTAAGCGTTTCGGAAGTGGCGTTACCAAACAATACAGCCGAGGCTTCTACTGCCATTTCGTACGCTTCTTGCGAATGTACCATGCAGGTAACTTCTTGTGCCAAGCGTTTTTGCAATAGTCGCAAATGAGGTGCTTCGAGGTGCGTTGCTACTAAACTTTCAATTTCTTCTTTGGAAATAAACGTAAATATTTTGATGTATTTTTGAGCATCTTCATCGCTTACATTCAGCCAAAACTGATAAAAATGATATGGTGAGGTATATTTTGCATCTAACCAAACATTGCCACTTTCTGTTTTACCAAATTTGCCACCATCGGCTTTGGTAATAAGCGGACAAGTAAGTGCAAAAGCCTCTCCACCTACTTTTCTGCGAATTAACTCCGTACCAGTGGTAATATTGCCCCATTGGTCTGAGCCACCCATTTGTAGTTTGCAGTTTTTAGCATCGTATAAATATAAAAAGTCGTAGCCTTGTACCAATTGATAAGTAAATTCCGTAAACGACATGCCTACAGAAGATTCGGAAGACAGGCGTTTTTTTACAGAATCTTTTGCCATCATATAATTCACTGTGATGTGTTTGCCCACGTCTCTGATAAAATCTAAAAACGTAAAGGATTTCATCCAATCGTAATTGTTTACAATTTCGGCTGCATTGGGAGCATCGCTATCAAAATCGAGAAAACGGGCTAATTGTTGCTTAATTGCATCTTGGTTGTGACGTAAGGTCTTTTCATCAAGCAAGTTACGCTCAGCGCTTTTGCCCGATGGGTCGCCAATCATACCGCTTGCACCTCCTATTAAGGCAATGGGTTTGTGTCCGCAACGTTGAAAATGCTTGAGCATCATTACACCCACCAAATGACCTATATGCAAGGAATCTGCCGTTGGGTCAATACCTACATAAGCAGAGGTTAATTCTTTTTCTAATTGTTCTTTTGTACCTGGCATTACGGTATGTATCATACCTCTCCATTCTAATTCATCAACAAAATTCATGTTATTATCGTTTAGTTATAAAAAAATCTTTCATTATTTGAGCACATTCATCTGCCATCACGCCAGCCACAACTTCCGTTTTAGGATGCAGGGCTAAAGGAACTTTTTTGGTATATCCATATTTATCTTCGCTTGCTCCATATACTACTTTGGCTACTTTTGACCAGTACAATGCACCAGCACACATTACACAGGGTTCTACTGTTACATACAAAGTGCAATCATTCAGGTATTTAGCTCCTAAATAACTTGCAGCAGCAGTAATTGCTTGCATTTCGGCATGGGCGGTAACATCATGCAATGTTTCGGTAAAATTATGAGCACGGGCAATAATCTGTTGGTTACATACCACCACCGCACCAATAGGAACTTCTCCTTTAGCAAACGCTTTTTTAGCCTCTGCTAGGGCTTGTTTCATAAAATACGTATCGTCTAACATTATTCTTGCAAATCTTCGGGTAGTTGTTTACTTGTTTTTGCCCCTAGCTGTTTCATTTTTTCGGCAGTAACAAATACGTTTCCTGCTCCTAATTGCAGTTTTTTCATGGCATCGTTATGCGAAGCTGAGGCTCTATCAATATTTAACTTCACCTTGTTTAAATCTTCTACACAACCCACTAATTTATCGTACAAAGCTCCACCCAAACGTGCAATTTCTTGGGCATTTTTGGTTTGATTTTCTTGTTTCCAGATGGAGGCTATGGTACGCAAAGTAGCCAATAAGGTAGTAGGACTTACCACCACAATCTTTCTATCCCAAGCAAAGCTATAAATCTCATTATCAGACTGTAATGCTACCGAAAAAGAGCCCTCGATAGGCAAAAACATTAATACAAAATCAGGAGAATTTAATGTTGGAGAATTTTGATAACACTTTTCGCCAAGTCCTTTTATATGATTGCGAAGAGAAACTATATGAGCCTTGAGGTACGCATCCTTCTCATCGTCGTTTGCATTCACAAAATTTTCATACGCTAGTAACGACACCTTTGAATCCACAATAATATGCTTATTATCAGGCAAATGGACGATAACGTCAGGTCTATATACTTGACCTACATCCCCTTCAATTTGTTCTTCGCGTGTATATTCAATCCCTTTTCGCAAGCCCGAACGCTCCAATACCCTTTCGAGTACAATTTCGCCCCAGTTACCTTGCTTTTTTACATCACCTTTTAAAGCTTTCGTCAGATTAGTGGCTTCTTCGCTGATACGCGTATTTAGCTCAGTTAATTTTCGTACTTCTTCACGCAAACTTAGCTTGTCTCTAAGCTCCTTATCGTAAGCATCTTCCACTTTCTTTTCGAACAAAGAAATTTTATCTTTTAATGGATTGACAATATCGGTAAGGTGTTTTACATTTACATCTGTAAAATCAGAAGAATTTTGTTTCAAAATGCGATTGGCAATGTTCTCGAACTCTTTGGTAAAATGTTGTTGCAATTCGGTAAGTTCTTTTTTTTGCGTGTCTAATCGTTCGGACAAGTGCGTATTTTGTGTTTGCAACACAGCATACTGAGAGGATAGTTGTTGGTATTTTTCAGTTTCTTTACTAAGTTGTTGTAAGGTTTGCTGATACACATTTTGCACATCAGCCAGTTGCATTTGAGCCAAGGCTTTCTCCTTTTCTAATACCGCAATAGAACTGGCAAGAGCTTTTTCTTGCTCGGCTAATTTATTGTGCATAAGCTGTTTCATGTACTTTACAATAAGCCATAGCACAGCAAGCACACTTACTAACCCAATACTTATCCACATCCATTCCATTGTATATCTTTTTTAATCAAACAAAGTTGGACTACTTTGTTCTAGTCGTTCAATAACCGTTGACATTAAAACAGTCCTTACAAAACGTGATTTATTTTTCACCCTAAAACGTTTACAATATGCCTCCAACGCATTTAATTCTTTGTCGTTTAACACAAAAGTAACTCTATTTTTTCTGAGTAATGATTTTTGTGTATTTTTGTCGTTACGTTTGCTAGGTTTTTTCATTCACTAGATTTTTTTTCTATCTACCTTGCAAAAGTACAACGGTTTATATAATTAAAAAAATGCTTTTAAGAAAAAACGTAATAAATTTGTAAAATAAATGGCGATACACAACAAACTGGGAGAAGAAGGAGAGAAATTAGCTACTGCATATTTGCAACAAAAAGGGTATCGTATCCGCCATACCAATTGGCGTAGTGGACATTTAGAATTGGATATTGTGGCTGAATCGCACGATACGCTTTATGTTGTTGAAGTAAAAACACGCAGTACTGCCTACTTTGAACATCCCAAAGATGCGATTACCAATGCCAAAATAAAACGCATTGTGCATGCAACAGAAGAATACATTCATCGGTTTGATATCCACAAAGATATACAGTTTGACATTATGGCTCTACTGCCTAATAAGCATGGAACATTTGATATTGAACATATTCCAGATGCATTTTTAGCCCCACTTTCATAAAAAAAGCTTAGACAATGAACATTGAAGAAGTACGAACATATTGTTTGTCAAAGCCTTATGTTACTGAGGATTTTCCTTTTGACGAGACCGTATTGGTATTTAGAGTTGCTGGAAAAATATTTGTATTGTGTGCTCTTGATGCCATCCCTCCTCGCATCAATGTAAAATGCGACCCTCAAAAAGCCATTGAGCTGAGAGAATTGTACAACTATGTAGTACCAGGGTTTCACATGAGCAAAAAACATTGGAATACGATATTCATAGAATCTGTTGACAATGAGCAACAACTCCGCACTTGGATAGACGAATCGTACGAATTAGTGATTAAAGGATTGACAAAAAAGGAGCAAAAACAACTGAATATGTAATTATTTTAGGAATGGACTCCAATTTTTATACATTATTTGTATATTTGCAAGTTATAGTTTTTTTGCATAAAACAACCAATAAAAACCTAAACTTATAATTATGAAATTAGCCTTGATTGGATATGGTAAAATGGGAAAAGAAATTGAACAAATTGCCATTTCTCGTGGACACGAAATAGTAAGCAGAATAGATGTTGACAACCAAGAAGATTTTAAGTCAGACGCGTTTAAAAGTGCCGATGTAGCGATAGAATTTACGGCGCCTCATGTGGCTTATGCCAATTACTTAAAGGCATTTGAAGCAGGCGTTTCGATAGTTTCGGGCACTACTGGATGGCTTGATAAAATTAATGAAATTAAAGCAATTTGCCACGACAAGCAACTGGCATTTTTTTGGGCATCCAATTTCAGTTTAGGAGTTAATATTTTTGCTGCAGTAAATAGCTATTTGGCAAAAATTATGAATCAATATTCTGAATACAATGTTTCTATGACAGAAGTACATCATACACAAAAATTAGATGCACCGAGTGGAACTGCCATTACATTGGCTGAAGGAATCATTAAGGAGCTAGCACGTATAAATAAATGGGAATTAGAAACGGCATCTACAAAAGATTCGCTGGCAATACATGCTATTAGAGAGGGGAATGTACCTGGCATACACACAATTAGGTACGAATCGGAGGTAGATAGCATTGAAATAACGCACGATGCTAAAAGCCGCAAAGGGTTTGCATTGGGTGCGGTTTTGGCTGCTGAGTTTACGTATGGCAAACAAGGATTCTTGGGCATGAATGATTTATTACAATTTTAAACAAAGATAAAAAAGATGAGCGATATACATAACGAAAAAAAAACTGGGCGTTTTGATGTTTCACTAATACAATGGATAAAAGCGTTTGTTGTATGCTTGCTATACGTACTATTTATTATCTGGGTAGGAAATTTTTGGTGGTTATTACTACTTCCTATATTTTTTGATATCTATATCACGAAGTTTATTCCTTGGAGTTTTTGGAAAAAATCGAAAAATAAATATGTCCTTAAAATTGCTGAATGGACAGATGCTATCGTATTTGCATTGATTGCGGTGTATTTTATCAACTTATTTTTATTCCAAAATTATAAAATTCCTACCTCATCATTGGAAAAATCATTGTTGGTAGGCGATTTTTTGTTAGTAAGCAAAGTAAGCTTTGGACCCCGAGTTCCAAACACGCCACTTTCTTTTCCATTGGCACAACACACATTACCTATACTCAATACCAAATCGTATATTGAATACCCTCAGTGGGAATATAAACGATTGAAAGGGCTAGATACAATTAAACATTTAGATATTGTAGTATTTAATTTTCCTGCGGGCGACACAGTAACAACAAAAGTATCAAATCCAGATTACTATACATTATGTCATGATTACGGAAGAGAATATGTACACAATAATAAAAATTTGTTTGGAGACGTCATCTATCGCCCAGTAGATAGGCGAGAAAACTATGTAAAAAGATGCGTAGGATTACCTGGCGACACATTACAAATAATTGAACACCAAGTATATATAAATGGAGTTGCCCAAGAAGAAGTAGAAGGCACCCAATTAAGTTATTGGGTTACGACTGACGGTAGAAAAATTTCGGAAAACCAATTTAAACGTATAGGGGTAAGCAAAGATGACCAACAATTCTTAATCAATAACCTGCCAAATGGTGATAACTTGCTGGATTATTGTGGCTATGAAAGAAATAGTGAAGGCAAACACAATCCAGTATACAGATTACCATTAACCAAAGAGGCTTTAAACAAGGTAAAAAATTTACCGAATGTAATCAAAATAGAAATTGATAATGGATTAATTTCAGGTCAAGTATTCCCATTTGGTTATAAAAAATGGACCCGCGATAATTATGGACCTATTTATATTCCTCGCAAAGGGGCTACCATTGCATTAAATTTGGATAATTTACCCGTATATGAACGTGTAATTCGCAATTACGAAGGCAACACTTTAGAAATTAAGGATAGTACAATTTATATAAATGCTGTTGCAACGACTAATTACACCTTTAAGATGAATTATTATTGGTTAATGGGAGATAACCGCCACAATTCAGCAGATTCTCGTTATTGGGGATTTGTGCCAGAAGATCATGTGGTGGGAAAACCACTATTTGTATGGTTATCATTAGACAAAGATGCATCGTTACTAGAAAGCATTAGATGGGAAAGATTATTTAAATTTGTGCATAAAGAATAAGAAATGAGCGGTGTAGTACTCACATCCACGTATTTAGGGAATATTCAGTTTTACAGTAAATTGGTACACTTTTCTGAAATTTGGATAGAACAACATTGCCACTATACAAAACAAACCTATCGAAATAGGTGTAAAATTGCTACTGCAAACGGAGTTATGGCGTTATCAATACCAACCATAAAGCCTGCAACAGAAAAATGCAAGACAAAAGATATCCGCATAGATAATAGCCAGCATTGGCAACAAATACACTGGAGGGCTTTAGAAGCAGGGTATAATTCGAGTCCATTTTTTGAGTATTACAAAGATGATTTTGCTCCTTTTTATACTAACAAGTTTGAATTCTTAGTAGACTACACCTTTCAATTACAATCGTTGGTTATTGCATTATTGGAACTCGACTGTAAGGTGCAATTGACAGAAGCATATACCACATACGATGATGCGTTAGATTACAGAGATGCACTATCTGCAAAAAAAGAAATAGAAGATAACGATTTTGTAATTAGTTCGTATTATCAAGTATTTGAAAATAAATTTGGTTTTATTCCTAATTTAAGTATTCTTGATTTGTTGTTTAATATGGGAAATGAATCCATTTTAGTATTGCAAAAATCTGCTAGCAAGCATTAAAATTTTGACAATGAAACAGTTTTTAGTCGTAATATTGGCGTTTTTTTCTATTGGCGTTGGCACAAGCTACGCTCAGATACAAAGTGGAGGATTTTCGCCACTACCTTTTACGTATTCGAACGAACAAAATACCATTGTTGGAAAGAGAAATACGCAGCCGTTATTTTACAAAATCCCCTATAATGGAGAACAAGACAATAAGGAAGAAAAAACATCTCGCTTTGTTGTTGGCAAATCGTTTGCTGTAGATTATTCTCCGTTAAACGCTGGACAACAATTTACAACCGAAGATGGCACAACAATCTGGCGTATTGGGTTCTACTCTCCAAATGCAGCCTCTATTAGCGTAGTATTTGATGAGTTTGAAATACCCGAAGGGGCTTCGATTTTTGTTTACAATCCATCTCAAACCAATGTAGCTGGTGCATTTACCAGTATAAATAACAACAGTAACAAGAGCCTTCCTATTGCACCTTTTGCGTCTGATAGTATTATTATAGAATACCAACAGCCTGCCACAGTTACCTTTAACGGCAAACTACGTATTGGCAGAGTAACACACAATGCAATAGATTTTATTAACCGAAGTACTGGATCGTTTAATAGTGCTGAGAAATGCAGTCCGCATGCAGCATTTGTTGAAGGAGTAAGCAACATCAAACAAGCCACATGTTTGCTGTATGTAACCGACAATTCCGAATCGTGGTTAGGCTCTGGCGTAATGATTAACAATAGCGAGGGGAAACCTTATTTGCTTACAGCAGCACATAATTACGAAGGGACTAATTTAGAACAAACAACCATTTTTTATTTTAATTATGAGGTGCCAAAAGTTGACTCACTCATTCGTGGTTCGCAAGAATTTACTTTAGGAGGAAGTGTATTAAAAGCGAAAGCGTATGATATTGATTTTGCACTGGTTGAGCTAAACCAAATGCCACCAGCAGATTACCGTCCTTATTTAGCTGGATGGAATAGAGCAAGCTCTGATTTAGCTCCTATGGTATGCGTACAGCATCCACAAGGAGATGTTAAACGAGTGTCAACCGACAATGACAATCCTCTTGCAGTTACTTACCCCTACAATGATTTGCTAGAAACCAAATTAGCAGATGCTCACTGGAAAATAACTAGATGGGAAAAAGGAACGACAGAACCGGGCTCTTCTGGTTCGGGTTTGTTTGACAACAACTACCGTATTATTGGCGGACTAACAGGAGGTAATTCAACCTGTAATAGTCCCGTAGAAGATTATTTCTTTCGTTTAAACAAAGCTTGGAGTTATTATAGCAGCGAAAGTAAACAATTAAAACGCTGGTTAGACCCTACCAATACCAATGTTATGTATATGGATGGAAGAAATCCATACGAAGCAACCCCTTGCATACGTTATTCAAACGTACAAAGTGCAGACGTAATGGGCAAGGTCTCTGTAGGAAATGGTAAAACTGGACGTTTGTCGGGACATAATGAACTGCAATATACAGAATTTGCAGAGAAATTTGTAACAGATACCAACAACTATCTATATGGCGTGTACATTGTGCCATTTATTGGCAAATACAATGTGAATACTCCTGTAAACGTACATGTTTATAATGGAACATCAAGCCCCGAAACACTATTAACGACAGTTCTCTTTAACCCTAAAACACTAGCATATCAAGCTACTTCGCAAACATTTGCACAAACTACTAAAACTCAATTTTTAAATAGAGAAAATTATGTACGCTTTCCAAATCCTGTTTTAGTTGATGAAGAATTTTTTGTTTCCTATTCCATTACTTATCAACCAGTAGATTCGTTTGCTGTGTATATGGTAAATAACAGAGCGATAGATGCACTCAATACCGCCTATTACAAGGACAATGGAATATGGAAATCGTTTACCGAACATCCTTACAAACCAATGGCAAGTTCGCTATGGATTGAACCTGTATTTCAAGAAGCAAACGAAAGTTTAATCTTTTACCCACACGATGAAGACGCTAATGCAATTTTATTTCCCAATCCATGCGATTCTGAAATTCAAGTATTTAGAAAAGAGACAAATACAGCCCAATTCTCTCTGTTTTCTATACAAGGAACACTCCTCTTTACAATAAGTAGCATCGAAAATCCACTTACCATCAATACGAGTGGGTTACAACAAGGCATCTACTTTTTGCAAATAACAAGAGACGATACATCAAACACCTATAAATTGATAAAAAAATAGCTATGCTTGCTAAAACACGGGCTATTGTTATTCACACTACAAAGTTCAACGATAAAGATCTTATTCTGCATGCACTAACAGAAGAATTTGGCATGGTATCGTACATGATTTATAATCCATGGAGCAAACAAGCCAAAGTAAAAGCATCGTACCTACAAACATTTAGTCTGCTAGAAATTGATGTAGAACATCAACTTAAAAAAGATATTCAGCGTATACATGATGCCAAAATACTATTCGTAGGCAATAGCATACATACCAATCCTTACAAGCAAAGTATTGTTCTCTTTTTAGCCGAAATGGTACGTAAAACATTATCAGAAACAGAAAAAGACGTTCACTTATTTGCTTTTGTCTATCATTCGTTGTGTGTATTAGATGAAGTAACAGAAAAATACAATTCTTTTCACCTTATTTTCTTAATGCGATTAACTCAATTCCTAGGTTTTTACCCAAATAGTACAGTAGAAAATAATGATGTGTATTTTGATATGCTAAACGGAATATTTACTGCACAGCCACCTTTGCATGGTCATTATTTAGAAGGAGAAAACTGTAAGCATTTTCAGGCACTTACGCACATAAGCTATACTGACATGCCTGCTTGGAATATATCGCGTGTAGATAAATTGACATTACTATCAACTATGGTACGTTACTATCAATTGCATATACCGACCATACAACGGATAAAATCCTTGGATATTCTCCATTCTTTGTTTGTATGATGTAAAAAAATAGTTTGTTTCTTACTGGAAAAAATAGTACTTTTGCTCATCAAATTTTTGCCTCTGTAGTTCAATGGATAGAACAAAAGTTTCCTAAACTTTAGATTTGGGTTCGATTCCCAGCGGAGGTACGATGTCCCTAATTCAGGCTATGTACTTATGAGAAAAAACGGTTCTTCCCTTCATCCTTCTCCTCTTTTCTCTATCAGCCTTAGGGTTATCTGTGTGATAACACTCCTATTTCTTTCACACATTTCAGTGGTAGCCCAACAAGTTTTTTCTATCAGTGGCACTATTTCCGACAAAGCAACAGGTGAAACATTAACAGGAGCTACAATTTATCCAAAAAGCAATCCTTCTAGTGCTGTATATTCAAACGCATATGGCTATTATGCCCTTTCGCTGGCTAAGGGCACTCATACTATTGTGGTAAATTATATTGGATATAGCAGCCTAGAGTACTCCATTGAGGTACAAGAGAATATTCGAAAGAATTTTCAAATCCAACCAGCTAGCACACAATTGGATGAGGTAGTCGTATCAGCAATTAAAAGAAACGAAACTATTTTATCAGACAAAATTGGTGTAGAAAAGCTTGAAATACAATCTATTCAGAAAATCCCCGTACTGTTTGGTGAACAAGATATTCTTAAAACACTAACATTAACCCCAGGCGTAAAAACCATGGGAGAAGGAAGTGGAGGCATGCATGTGCGAGGTGGTAATAATTCGCACAATTTAATTCTTTTAGACGAATCGATGGTATATAACGCGAACCATTTGCTCGGTTTTTTTTCCACATTCAATGGAGATGCTATCAAAGATGTTACTTTGTACAAAGGTACGGCTGGTGCTGAATATGGAGGTAGACTAGCCTCTGTAATGGACGTAAGAATGAAAGATGGCAACAACCAGCACTACCATGTAAGTGGTGGCATCGGACTGATTTCTTCTCGTATAAGCGTAGAAGGTCCAATTATACGCAACAAAGGCTCGTTCCTATTAACTGCCCGACGAACGTACGCTGATTTATTTCTCAAACTATCGAGCGATCCGCTTTTAAACAACAACCAACTATACTTTTACGACATCAACGCAAAAGCAAACTACCAACTTAATGATAATAATCGCCTATTCATATCGGCATATGCTGGTAGAGATGTGTTCAGTTTCTTCGACCGATTTAATATGAATTGGGGAAATATTACCGCCACAGTACGTTGGAATCATATTTTTAACAATCGATTATTTAGCAATACTTCCTTTATCTATTCTGACTATGGCTATAAGGTAGGTATCAATTTAGCTGAAAACTCGTTTAGTTTATTATCGCAAATAAATAACGTACAACTTAAACACGATTATCAATATTTTCTGACAGCTCAAAACACACTCTCATTTGGTATTCAAGCAACACATCATCGTATCACTCCAGGGCAATTGAGCACAGAATCTACCCTATTTCAACCATTTAAACTACAAGAGAAATTTGCCTTTGAAAGCAGCCTATACATAACAAACAACTGGAAACCAAATTACCATTGGAATGTATCTTATGGAGTAAGAGGAAATATATTCTCCCTTCTTGGAGGAGGCGATTTTTATACATATCTCAACGATGGCACTATTCAAACAAGCTTTTATGATTACAATCAATTTGTAAAAACATATCTATATATAGAGCCACGAATCAATATTGCATACATTTTGAATGATGCTAACTCCTTTAAAATGAGCTATACACGCAATACGCAAAATTTGCACCTCATCACAAACTCCACATCATCCGTACCTACAGATATATGGATACCCTCAAGTAAAAATATCAAACCACAAATTAGCGACCAAGTAAGCACTGGCTATTTTGTGCACTTTTTAGATGACACCTATCAGGTATCGTCTGAAATATATTACAAATGGATGCAAAACCAACTTGATTTAAAAAACGGAGCAAACATTCAAGCAAACGAATATATCGAAAACGAATTATTAGTAGGCAACGGAAGAGCGTATGGATTAGAAATAATGTTGAAAAAACAATACGGTGCACTCTCCGGATGGATTGGATACACCTTATCAAGAACAGAAAATCAAATTGAAGGGATAAACAACGGCAATTGGTACCCTGCCAGACACGATGCTACTCATGATGTTTCTGTGGTAGCCATGTACGAACTTAGTAAAAAATGGACACTATCAAGCACATGGGTGTATAATACGGGCAATGCGGTTACTTTCCCAAGTGGCAAGCACCAAGTAGATGGAGAAACTATTTTGATCTATACAAACCGAAACGCATCTCGCATGCCACACTACCATCGAATGGATATTGGAGCTACTCGCTATTTTAAAAAGTCGAAACGATTTGAAAGCAGCCTCAATTTTTCTGTTTACAATGCTTATGGAAGAAAAAATGCTTTTACCATTGACTTTGAACAAGATGAAAATGACCCTGACAAAATCAACGCAGTAAAAACATACCTATTTACATTTATGCCATCAATAACCTATAATTTTAAATTCTGATGAAGAAAATAATATGGCTTTTGGTTATTTCGTTCGGTATCACTTCGTGTACAGAAATAATACAGCTCGACTTGCAGAACAACAAATCGGAAGTAGTGGTAGAGGCATCTATGGCTGCAGCAAATGAAATACGTGTTTTACTTAGCCGTTCGGTAAATTTAGATGAATCAAACACATTTCCGTTGCTAACAGGTGCTCAGGTGAGTATATCAGATGAAAATAACAATACAGAAGTGTTGACAGAAATTGAACCTGGCGTTTACCAATCAATTACGACAAAAGGAATAGAGGGGAAAAGGTATTTCCTTGACTTGATAGTTAACAACCAACCAATATCAGCTACTTCTACTATGCCTTCTATTGTTCCTTTTACAGACATGGTAGTCGAAAAAGGGAGTATTTTTGGTCCTATTGGAGGAAATACGAATACAGATAACACAGAATACTACGAAATAAAAGTGCTATTCAACGACCCTGTTGAAGAAGTAAATTATTATCGCTTTGTGGAATTTATTAATAATGAAAAACAACAAGAATACATTTATGACGATAGATTAAACAATGGAAAAGACGTAGAAATAGTATTGTTCCGCTTTGATCGATTGCTAAAAACAGAGGATGTAGTAAGGATAGAAATGCAAACTATTACCAAAGAGTTTTACGTATACTTGTGTTCGCTTAACGACTTACGTAATAGTGCTCGGAGTGGCTCAACACCAGCCAACCCAGTTACAAACATGCAAGGCACATCATTGGGCTATTTCAACACGTACACTAGCCAAAGCAAAGAGTATATCATAGAATAAGTTACAGCGAATACACTTGCTGTTTGACATACTGTGCCCACTCAGCGGATGTTTTAGAAGTATCAAAGGTTTCAGGCATAATGGGTTTGCCAATGTTCACATGAATAGTTTTACCTTTTTTATTGAAAATCTCGTATGGCAATAGCATTAATTCAATATTTAGTTTAATTCCGAGAAAACTACGAATTAAGTAAATGATATAAAATAAATAAGAATTGCGTCCTGTAAAATGAAAAGGAACAATGGGGCGATTATACTTAACAGATTGTTTGATAAAGCTTTTTTGCCAATCTTTATCCTCAATTTTTCCGTTACGAATACGCGACACCACACCTGCAGGAAAATGGGTAATGGGTGAGTCTGATTCAAACAAATTCTCCAACTCCAACAAATACGCTTTTGGATTAGACCCAAATACATTTACAGCAGCAATAATGGGTTTAAGATGCGGTGCTAGCAAAAAAGAATCGTTACCTATAGCTTTTAACTTACCATACTTTTTACCAACAGTATTGGTAAGAATTAGCCCATCCACAAAACCAAAGGGATGATTTGCAGCAAAAAAACATCGTCCGTCAGCTGGTAAATTTTCTTCCCCTTCTATCTGTACAGTTAATTGTAATTCTTCAATAATCTTAGGCAAAAAATCTACACCATAGCAATCCTCATATTTATTTAGGATCCGATTCATTTCATCTTGGTGTATAATCTTTTTGAGTAAAGAAATTACCCACTTTGGCATTTTTTTAAAAAAAGCAGAATTGCTATTCTGTATAGCCACATCTAAATCAATGTATTTTACCATATTACATTAAGAATCAAGTAAATAATAATATTTTTCGATGCACCATTTTAGAACAAATTATTCAGCAAAGATAGTAAGATAGTAAAAATAAATGAGGCTAATCTACTATATATTTTGTGTAAAATTTCATAAATACACATATATACCTAACATAATAGTCAAATTACAAACAATTTATTCAAGATTAATTTATTAATTCAAATTAATCTTGTACTTTTACTCAGTAAATATTACAAATTATGCCCACAATTTCAGTTATTATTACGACTTTCAACGGATCAAAAAATATCAACAATACGCTTCGAGCTATTTTACAGCAAGAAGGTATAAATAGTTTATTTGAACTTGATATCATCGCTATCGACGATTGTTCGACTGACAATACGCTCGAAATCTTAAACGAATATCCTATTCGCATTTTTTCTACTGAGACAAACTCAGGCGGTCCGAATAAAGGACGGAATATTGGTCTTGCTAATGCTAAGGGTGATTACATCTGCATTGTAGATCAAGACGATGTATGGCATACTAACCGAATTAGTAGCGTATTACCATATATCCAAAAAGCTCCCATCATTAGCTCTGGCTATACACTTATCGACACTTCTACTGGAAAAACAATTGAACGTGTGGCACAATCGAAAGAACCATTTATTTTTTTCGAGAAAAATAGCACCTTTTTAAGCAAACTGACACGCTCCAGTCAAGGTCAAAACACCTATCTTGGTTCACTGCTTTTTCATCGTTCTTTACGTAATATTTTGTTTGAAGAACACTTTGGGAAGATAGACTATGATTGGGTATTGCGTCTGTTTCATCAACAAACTTCTATTGAGATATGCTCTTCGTTATACACACGCATAGTAGATGGCACAAACCTATCATTAAACCCAACCTATAGGCGTCAAGACTTCTATTATTCGCTTTATTTTATTGAACAATTTGAAAACCTCTACCCAACACAAACACGTATTGCTCGAAAAAAGATTCATGGTTCGCGAGCTCGCTACTATTATATTATGAATGACATGAGACGAGCTCGTGTATATTTCAGGCTAGCAGGATTTTCTTTCAAAAATATACTCTACTATTGCACAACCTTTGTAGGCAGTAGTTTTGTTAAAAAACAATTTAATGTATTTGGATAATCAGTAAGAAAACATGAAAAAATAAAAGAATTCATCAACAATAGTCGACAAAATATTCACTCTCACTTTCGTAAAACATATCTTTATAAAAACACGAATCCGGATTTAGTTAAACACCTAAAACCCACCATAACGTGTCCAAAGAAATGGTATGGAACCAGTTATGGAGGTTTTTACATCAACCCCAACTTGCTTACAAACCAATCCGTTATTTACTCATTTGGCATTGGTAAAGACATTAGCTTTGATATGGCATGTAGCAACCATCACCAATCATCGATATATGCATTTGATCCAACACCTAAATCAATAAAATGGATTAAGGAACAAAAATTGCCTGCAAACTTTCATTTTTTTGATTTTGGCATCTCCGTTGGGGATCAAGAATTTGCTGCATTCTATTTACCAAAAAATACCAAAAGCGTGTCGGGAAGTACTATTCAATCCGATGTATTTGACACCAACAATAGCATAAAACTTCCAATGAAATCTTTCGCAAAAATAACAGAAATGTTACATCATACACATATCGACGTATTAAAGATTGATATAGAAGGGTCTGAATATGAGGTTTTAGAAGATATTTTAACAACAAAAATCTCCATCAATCAATTGTTAATTGAGTTTCACGACAGACTATTTGATATGCAAACATATAAGTCAGTAGAGATAGTAAAAAAACTGAACGAAGCAGGATATCACATTTTTGGTTGCTCAAAAAGTTTTGAAGAAGTATCATTTATACATGCATCTGTATTAAAAAATACATAAAATTCGTACAAAATCACTCTATATCCCAGCAAGCTTGAAAGAAGCAATAATATCCTCAACAGGTTCTAATCCTACAGATATTCGTAGCATGTCAGGATGAAGTCCCATCTCCGTTAACTGCTGTCTACCCTCTTCTGTTTGTATTAAATCAAA
>ERZ795058.2239-NODE-2239-length-23350-cov-11.724834_pt1 | contig 23350 bp, 19 predicted proteins | sample MGYA00375142_ERZ795058 | MGnify/ENA primary metagenome ERZ795058 (study PRJEB30187, sample SAMN05720210) | activated sludge metagenome | isolation source: anaerobic digester from wastewater treatment plant | place: Japan | collected 2015-04-20 ... | reverse complement strand
GTTAATAGAGATTTAAAGGATTTTGAGACATTTTAACAGATTAAAAAATGCTAAACAAGCATCACATAAAAGAATATAATACTTCTTTAAATCGTAAAGGCTTAAAAAGAATTTGCTACGCGCCATACACATCTTTAAGATTTTCGCAATCTGGAAACATTATTAGTTGCTGTTACAATAGAGGATATATTTTAGGTAAATTTCCAGAAAACACTATTAAAGAAGTCTGGAATAGTAAAAAGCTTAAAGCACTCCAAAAAAACATTAAAAAAAATAATCTAAATTTAGGTTGCGAAATCTGTAAAGACAGAATTTTAGGCAAAACTTTTACTCTTACAGGATCATTCCATTATGACGATTTGCATTACTATTACAAGAGCAAATACCCTGCTATGCTTGACTTTGAAATTTCAAATACTTGTAATTTAGAATGTATTATGTGTACTGGCGAAAACTCTTCTAGCATTAGGGCTAATAGAGAAAATCTAACTTGTTTGTCTCCAATCTATGACAGTAGTTTTGTTGAACAACTTAAAGAATTTATTACACATATCAAAGAGGCTAGATTTAGTGGCGGAGAACCATTTTTAAATAATCTTTATTATGATATTTGGGAATTAATCATAAAATTAAATCCTAAAGCAAAAATTACAGTTTCAACAAACTCAACAATTTTAAATAAAAAAATAAAAGATTTACTAGACAAAGGGAATTTTACTATTGCAGTTTCAATAGATTCTTTTACAAAGTCAACTTACGAGAAAATAAGGCAAAATGCATCTTTTGATAGCGTTGTAGAAAATATGAAATATTTTTATGAATATTCCATAAAACATAATAAGCCTTTTTTTATAAATCTATGTCCTATGCCTTATAATTGGAAGGAAATTCCTGAAATAATTAAAATTTGTAACAGCAAGAGTATAAAATTAATTTTCCATACTATTGTTTTCCCGCCGAAAGAATCGCTTTGGGCACTAGATAGTGAGACATTAGCTGAAATATCAAATTTTTATGATGATTTTGAATTTATAGCAAACTCAGAAATTGAGTTTTTTAATTATAGCAATTTTAAAAATTTAAAAAAACAAATTAAAACTTGGCATTCAGAGGCTATTGAAAGAGAAAAAAAGATTAATTTATTAAGTTCTTTTTCATATGAAGAATTATTATTAGCTTTTCAAAAACACCTTGGAGAAAACAATTATGATTTTTATCAACAAATCATGCAATTGATAAATGATTTTGACATAAAAAAAAGAGAAAGAATAATAAACAAATTGTTTTTTTTCCATAAAGAAGCATTATTTTCAGAACTTATACACAATAACACTGAGCGTCTTTTAATAAAATTATCAATGTTCGATTATTAACTCTATATGTTTAAAAAAATATTCACTAAAAATAAAATATGGAACCCTCTAAACAAGAAAATCATTAAGGATTTCAATAAAACTAGGGAAATATCGAAGCGAAAGTATCTTTGCCACGCACCTTTTAAGTCTTTATGTTTTTCCCATTCTGGCGACATCCTAGCATGCTGGTATAACAAAATGTATCCTTTAGGAAAATATCCTAATGACAAAATTAAAGATATATGGTTTAGTGAAAGAGCAAAAAAATTAAGAGAACATATTTTACATAATGATTTAAATTTTGGATGTTATGATTGTAAACGAAACATAGAAAACAAATTTTATCATGCACAAAGTCCATACAGATACGATTTTTTACCCGATACTACAAGTAAATATCCTGTTAGTATGGATTTTCAGATTTCGGAACAATGTAATTTAAAATGTATAATGTGTAATGGTGAATATTCAACAAGAATAAGACAAGAAAGAGAAAATAAAAAAATGATTCAAAGCCCTTATGATGATGTCTTTTACGAACAACTGAAAGAATTTATACCTCATTTAAAAGAAGCATCTTTTTCGGGTGGCGAACCTTTTGTTGGCAGCAAGTTTTTTAAAATTTGGGATTTGATGATTGAGTTAAATACCAACATAAAGTTATCTATAACAACAAATGGCAATGTTCTAAACGACAAAGTAAAATACTATTTAAACAAATTAAGTTTTCATATTACCTTATCTTTAGATACAATAAATCCTGAAATTTATAAGAATATTAGAATAGGTGGAGATTTGAATATATTCTTACATAATTTTGACTGGTTTTATGAATATGCAAAAAACAAATCAACATATTTTAATGTTAAAACTTGCGTAATGCAACAAAACTGGCATGACTTACCAGATTTAGCAGAGTTTTTAAATAAAAGAAATGTACCTTTTCTATATAATAATGTTTTTTATCCTCCTAATGCATCAATATGGAATTTAAGTTCAACAAAATTATCAGAAATTAAAACTTATTTAGAAAATAATTTTGTATTTCATAATCAATCCATAGTTCAATCCTACAATGCCGAAACAATGAAAGGTTTATTAAGACAAATTGATTCCTGGCAAAAACAAGCATTATATTCTGAATCATTTGAATTAAATAAAATGACAACAAAAGAACTCGAAAAATTTTTATTAAATAATTTTAAAACATTTATTTTAAATGAGCAAAAAGAAAATATAAACTCCTACCCTTTTTCATATTTAGAAATAGAAAAAATCATTACAAAACTTGTCCAAGATACAAAAAATGAATATCTGGTTAATAATGGATTAATATATTTCTGCAAATCTCCAGTAGAAAAAATAATTTCAGAATTTAGAATCAGAAACTATGAAACTATAAAAGATAGATTTATACAAGCTTGCAAATTTACATGCTAAACAATACATTTAACGTCTCCACGACCTACTTCTTGCCATTGCTTCACTATCGTCTGCATATTTATTACTTGTAATAAAATTAAAAAGTTTCTTAAGACAGAAATACAAATATGCATCAAATCTAAGTTTTCTAAAATTAAATTTTAGTCTTAAATAACATATTGGATAAAAGAATTTATTAACAAGAAAACTTAACACACTTATCTCTTTTGGTTTTTGCTTATAATGTTGAGGATTTGCATATTTAAAATAAAACCATATAAAATGATGCAACTCCTTTCTGTAATTTCTTGTCCACCAAGGCGCTGTATATTCTGTTTTTATAAATTTAATAAGCTGATCAAATGATGTAAATTTTTCAAATCCATACTTAATCCCTTCTTCATAAAGAGGAGTGTTTGGCAAAGGAACAAAAAAATTAATACCTGCTTCTATACCTGGATTTATAATTTTAGCTAAACTTACCATATTCAAAGTAAGTTTAAAGTCTTCGCTAGGATTCCATGGAAAACATACAACAATATACAAAACACACCTAACATTGTGTTTTCTCATCAATTTAGCAATCTGATATGTTTCTTCGACTTTAACTTTTTTATTTACTCTATCCAAGACCTCTTGGCTTCCCGACTCCGCACCAAAACGTATAGCTACACAACCAGATTGAGAAATAAGTTCAATATCTTCATCAGAATAACTCTTTAGAAAATTTGATATGTGAGCATTAGCTTCCCATTTTATATCTAAATTTTCTTCTATAATTTTAGTGCAAAGTTCTATTACAAAAGACCTCTTTCCAAAAAAATGGTCATCATCAAATGCAACTTTATTTACCCGATATTTATTTTTTAAAAGTTTTAAATCATCAATTATTAAAGACACATCTTTATTGAAAGTTTTTTGTCCCCAGATACTGGCTAAACAGCAAAAAGCACAACTATATGGGCAGCCAATAGTTGCAATATAATTAAGACTACTTGCACCTGTATTATCGGGCTCATTAATATTTGCAATTTTATTTACATCAACGAGATTAAAGTTAATATTTGGAAAACTTTTTTCATCAACAATATTCTCTAGAGGATTTATCACTATTTTATTATCTATTTTGTATCCTAGTCCTCTGATATTTTTAAAATCTTCACCTCTGATAAAGGTTTCAACAAAATTTTTAAAAGGGATTTCGCCTTGTCCATGAATAATAAAATCTATAAAATTTTCTTTTAATGCAAGTTCTGGCAAAACATTTGCAAACCAACCTCCCCACACTATAGGAGCATCTGAATGTTGTTTAAAAAATAAAGAAAACTCTTTTCCTGAAATCATCTGATATCCAATCATAGCACTAACGCCAGCCATAAGAAGCCTATCTTTATTTTCTAAAATTATTTGCTTGTAATCCACTATTACTCTTTCATCAATAATTATAATTTCCAAACCTAAATCTCTTAGCATTCTTTCCAAATTCAAAACCGAAAAAGGTAAATTAGGAATCTGCTTATCTTTATCGACTAAAGGGTAAAATAGTAATATTACGTTTTTATTCATTATTTTCTTATTAAGATAGTTACAATTAATTTATATGCTCAACAACTGTTCTCCTCCATCAACTGTTATTTTTTGTCCAGTAATCCAGTTAGCATCATCAGAAATCAAAAAAGAAACAACTTTTGCAATATCAGAAGGCTCTGTCAATCGTTTAAAAGGATTTCGTTTTATAGCTTTTTCAATAAATGGTTTTTGCTTTTCCATTAATTCAACAGATTTTGAAAAAACAATTCCTGAATTGATTAAATTCACATTAATTTCATATGGTGCAAACTCTATAGCTAAATATTTACATGCCGATTCCAATGCTGATTTTGCCATTCCTACCGCAACATAGTTGTTCAACACTCTAAAACTACCTTCGCTGGTAAAACCTATTATTTTTGAAAAATTTTGTAAATAATTATTTTGTTTCAACCATTTTGACCAAGTTACAAAACTTAATGCCATAGAATTAAAACTATGAATAAAATCATCTGCACTAAGTTCTTTTTCTGACTCTAAAATACTACCAATATTTGCATCAGCATAAGCATGAATAAATGCTTTTATAGATTTTATATTATTTTCACTTAAAAGTTCTTTTAATTTTATAAAAGCTTCATCGGTATTGGCATTTACATTGATATTATACAATTCTACGCCAGAATTTCTAATTTTATCAAACTCAACTTGACTTAATTTTTGTATTGAGCGAGAATCTCTATGAATTAAGACCAAATTATATTTTTTTTCGGTTAACAGTTTAGCACAAGCTAAACCAATACTACCACTACCACCTAATATCAGGATAAATTCTTTTCTTTTATTCATATATTCTTATTTTATTTTTATTATAAAGCATATGATATTTTGCTCATAAACTTATCTTTTTAAAAATATCAATACAAATATAATTTTATTTTTTATATTTGTGTTTTAAAAATTTTTAAATATGCACATTGAAACTAATCAAGATTATTTATTTTCAAGCATAATTTCTAAACTACCTTATGGTAAAGATTTTTTATTTGTAGATGAAATACAATATATTGATAAAGATAAAATAGTTGGAACTTATAAATTTAAATCATCAGCATATTTTTACAATTCTCATTTTTTGCACAAACCTATAACTCCAGGTGTAATTTTAATAGAAGCAATGGGACAAATAGGCATGGTATCTCATTTAATATTTTTAAACAATCTACACTTATCCAACAAAAATTTCATTCCTTTATTTTCTAATGTAGAAACTAGTTTTTATAAAACAGTTGAACGAGGAGAAAAAATTAAAGTTGTTGGTCATAAAATATATTTTCGAAATAATGTATTAAAATCTGAAATAAAACTTTTTAATGAATTGGAAGAACTTTGTGTCTTAGGAAAGGCTCAATTAAGTTTAAAGTATGAATAAACGCGTTGTAATAACTGGATTAGGAGTCATTAGCCCTATAGGTAATGATATTGAAAGTTTTACACTATCAATGCGAAAAGGCATTTCAGGCATTAAATATATTAAAGAATTAGCTGATTATAATTTTGCCTCGCAAATAGGTGGTGTTCCTGATATCAACAATTCCGAATATGAGAAAATATTTGAGAAATTTGAATTAAATGAAGCTGATTTAACAGTTAAATATTCTGTTTTAGCAGCACTACAAGCATGGGGTGACGCAAAATTAGAATTACCAGATAGGTTTTCTAAAAACATAAATGAAGATTATGGAGCCGTTATTGGTTCTTGTGCAGGTGGAATTGAACTATATACCAGGAAGTTATATCCCATGGTTAGCAGTAAAAATGTAAGAAAATTAGGTAGTCAGATTATTAAAAACCTAATGCATAGTAGCACAACTTCAATACTATCAAACATATTTGCATTGGCAAATCAAACCATATCTAACTCTTCTGCTTGTGCCACAGGTGTGGAATCAATAATAATGGCTACAGAAAAAATCAAACAATCAAAAGCAAATTTATTTATTGTCGGTAGTGCCGACCCCTATAGTCCATATATGTGGGCAGGATTTGATTCTATGAGATTACTCGCTAGAAAATTTAATGATAAACCAACTCAAGCATCACGTCCTTTAAGCGCAAGCTCTAGTGGCTTTGTTGCTGCTGCTGGTGCTGGAATGATGATTATAGAAGAACTTGAACATGCATTAAGTAGAAATGCTAAAATTTATGCAGAAATAGTCGGCTACGAATATAATTCAGGTGGTCAAAGAAATACAGCATCAAATCCAAAAAGAGTAATCGATTGTATCAAAACAGCATTAAATATTGCAAATATTTCTGGTAAAGATATAGACTTAATATGTGGATATTTAACAGGCTCCCAATTTGACAGCCGAGAAGTTGCAAACTGGAAAACAGCCCTAAATTTAGACAAAACATATCCTTATATCAACTCTTTAAAATCATTAACAGGACACACCATAGGAGCATCAGGTTCCATTGAAACAATTGCAGCTGTTTTACAATTAAAAAACAATTTTATACACCCTTCAATAAATTGCGAAGACTTAAATCCTGATATTAAATCCACTTGGGATAAAAATAAAATTCCTCAAAAACTAATAAAAGACATTAATTTGAATTATATTGCAAAAGCAAGTTTTGGATTTGGAGATGTTAATTCTTGCATCATTTTAAAAAAATTTAATTAACTTTGAAAAAAAATAAAATATGGAAAATATTAAAACCGATTTAATAAACATTTTAAAAAAATACACGCTTGCTAAAGACGTATGGAATGATTTTAATGACAATTCAAGTATAGTTAGCGACCTTAAAATTAATTCTGCAAGAATTGTAGATATTGTAATTGATTTAGAAGAAAAATACGATATAGAAATAACAGATGAAGAATTAGAAAAACTAACTTGTTTTAAAGATATTGTAAAATTAATAGATTTAAAATCAATTAAATGAAAAACGAGTCTGATATTATTCTCAACATTGGTGTATTATGCCATAATCACTTTAATTTTATTGAGAAGTGTATCAATTCTATACTTTGCCAAAACACATCTTATAATTACAATATTATTATTGCTGATGATTGTTCAACAGACGGGACTAGAGAAATTTTAGAGAATTTTGCTAAACAAAATCCAAATAAAATTGAACTTATTTTAAATAACGAAAATATTGGAGCACTAAATTCTGCCAAAATTTTAGCACAAAAAGCTAAAGCTAAATATGGTTGTTTCATAGATGGAGATGACTATTGGTGTTATGAAAATAAAATTCAAACTCAAATCGATTTTTTAGAAAATAATCCTGATTATGCAGGATGTTTTCACGATGCAAAAATTGAGCAATACAATAAACCTAAAGATGCAAACTATAATCACAGAACACATATTAACTGGAAAACCTACTCACAATTTAATAGATATGTCGAAGACTTTATGCCTTGGGATTTATTAGTAAGAAATATTATTCCAACAGCATCACTAATTTTTAGAAATTTAAACATTTTAGAATTTTTAAACAATTTCAATGCTTCTGCTCTATCGCTTAGTTGGGCTTTACATTTAGAAATTATTAAAAATTCTAAATTAAAATATTTTAATGAAATATGGTCTGTTTATAATGACCACCCAAAAGGTGCTTCAAAAATTCACGACACAACTATATTTAAAAGAAATAATGTAAAAATTTTAGAAAATTTATTAAAAGACCCTGAATGGAAATTCTATAAATACGAAATTTATAGCACAATTTGCAAAGAATACAGATATATGTTAAAATCAAAATGGGAACTTGAAAAATCTTGGAAAGAATATAAAGAATCCTTAAATGCTTATAAAAAGTACCTAAAAATTGCCAACAAATTTGATGTTGACCAACTAAAAAACGATTTTAATTATGTGCGGAATAACGGGATGGTGGACTAAAAACTCTAAAATTAATAGAGAATTATTTAACTCCATGCGAGATACCCTAACGCACAGAGGACCAGATGGCTATGACTCATATTTTAGTAGTGATGAAAAATTAGCTCTTGGGCTCAGAAAATTAGGATTTGACAATTTTAATGATTCTGATTCTCAAGTTATATGCAGTGAAAACAAAAATGTTTATTCAGTTTTTAATGGTAAAATATATAATTACAAAAATTTAAGAAAATTATTAGAGGAAAAATCTCATGTTTTTAAATCAAACTCCGATGATGAACTAATAATACATGCATATCAAGAATGGGGAATGGAATTTTTAGAAAAAATTGACGGAATGTTTGCTTTCACTATTTGGGACAATAAATTACAAAAAATATTTTTAGTTAGAGATAGATTTGGAATAAAACCTTTGTACTATTTCTGTGATAAAGAAAATTTGATTTTTGCTTCAGAAATAAAAGCAATTATTAAAAACCCTGAAATAAATAGAGAAATAAATAAAAAATCCATTAGCGAATATTTTATATATAGGTATATTCCTTCGCCAAACACAATTTTTAAAAATATTTTTAAAATTCCACCTGCACATTATATAGAAATAGATAAAAATTTTAATATTTCTCACAAAAAATATTTTGAACTAAAAATTGATAATAAAAAACAAAGAAAAAGTAAGCTTATCAAAGAAATTGAAGAGTTAATTCGTAATTCAATAAAAGAGCAAATAGATTCAGACACAGATATTGCAAGCTTTTTAAGCGGAGGTTTTGATTCTTCAATTTTAGTTAAATATTTCTCAGAAATTAAAAAAGAAATTAATACTTTTTCAATTGGATTTGAAAATTGGGAAAAATCAGAACATTTATTTGCAGAAAAAGTATCAAAAATTTATAAAACCAACCATTTTTCAAAGCTACTAAACCAAGAAAGTTTAAATATTCTTGACGAATTAATGTATTATTATGACGAACCAATTGCTGATATATCAATAATTCCAACATATTTCGCTTGTAAATTAGCTTCACAACACAATAAAATAATTTTATCAGGCGAAGGTGCTGATGAGTTTTTTGCAGGCTATGGTTGGCATAAAGAATATTTATGGGAAATTTCAAAAGCGGAACTAACAAAAGCAAAAAAATGGAATTGGGATTTACCCATAAATAACTTTGATATAGACTCTTATGCAAAAGCTATGGCAATGGGTGAATTTGATGAAAAAGAACTAAAATTTCTACTTACCGAAAAATATCATCAATATACTCCAACTGATACAAAGGAATTTTACAGAAAATATTTTAACGAAAATATAGACAAACCAAAACGATTTCAAGCAATTGATATCAAGGCATTTATGGGTGAGCTATTATTAACAAAAATGGATAGAGCTAGTATGGCAAATTCTTTAGAAGTTAGAATGCCATTTTTGAACAAAGAAATTTGCGAAAAAATGCTTAGCTTAGATACAGAAAAGTATTTTGATAAGAAAAAGCAAAAAATAATCCTATACAAACTTTTACAAAAAGATTTACCAAAGAAAATTTTAAATCGCAAAAAACAAGGTTTTACGGGACCCGATGAATTTTATATGAATTTTGAATTTTATGAAAAAAATTTAAATAACTCAAAATTAGTTGAAGCTGAGATTATTAATCAATCAGCTATAAATCATTATATTAAACAAAAAGACCATTGGCGTTTATGGAAAATATTAGTTTTGGAAAAATGGTTTAAAAAATGGATAGCATAAATTTATATACCGTATGAATAAATTTGTTTTTGTAGTTTGTGGTGGAAGTGAACATATAGAAAAGCTAAACTTTTCATTAAAATTCTTACGTAAATACTCTAAAAACGAAATAATTGTTCTAAGCGACTTAAAACGAAATGAAATAAAAATAGAACATAACAACATCATTCAAATTGATACACCAGAAGACTTTGACCATCATCAAGCCAGCATTTTCATAAAGACAGGCTTAAATAAATTTTTACCAAAAACTCATAATTATTGTTATTTAGATGGAGATATTGTAGCGATTAATGAAAAAGTAGATGAAATTTTTAATTTTTACAAACCACCTATTACTTTTGCAAAAGACCATTGTTCTTTACAATATTTTTCACCTCATGCCATGAATTGCTCTTGCATTGTAAACAAAATTAAAAATGATGAAACTTTTAAAATAAAAATATCCAGTCTTTTTGAAAAGATTGACTACTCAAATCCAAAAATAAAAGAGCAATCACAACAGCTTTTGCAAATATTTGCAGAATATCATAACAATCCAATAAAGTATTTATTTCAAAACATTACTTATTTTATAGAAAGGTATATTTTACCCATAAAACAATTTAAACTTAAACAATTCAAATTTCTCAAGTCAGATAAGTGTTGGTATAATTCGGATAACGAAGCTGTACTTTTCGACTATCCATATTATGAAAAAAAAATATGGGGCAAAGCAGGAATATTATTTAATTTTGAAGAAAATTTATGGGAAAATAGAAAAGGTGAAAGATACGAATTTAAGGCACCAAGCTGTTCACATCTTAGTGAATATTTACAAAAAGAATATGGAATAAAAATTCCTGATAATTGGCGACATTGGAATGGTGGCGTATTTTTATTTAATGATAAGTCTGAAGAATTTTTAAACTTTTGGCACGAAATTACTATTAAAGAATTTTCAAATCCTTATACAAAAACTCGCGATCAGGGGACTTTGGCTTTAAGTGTTTGGAAATTTGGTCTAGAAAATCACCCTAATATTCCCGAAGAGTTTAATTGGATTTGTGAGTTTGCAAACAAGGATATTGATTGGGACAAAAATTTAGGATATACAAAAGATGGATTTAAAACCAAGTTCTACCCTAACTTATTACATATCTACCATGAATGGGGAAATAAAAACTGGAGTATTTGGCAATCTGTTGCGAACCAAAATAAAAACACATAATTTTAAAATAAACATATTTTTTATTTACTTTACATAAAATTTATATTATGCTATTACATTTTTCAAAATTTCAAGGAGCTGGTAACGATTTCATTATTATAAACATGATGGATAATCAATTTGAACTTAATCAAAAACAAATTGAATTTTTATGTAACAGAAGATTTGGAATAGGTGCAGATGGTTTAATGTTAGTGTTAAAAAATGATGATTATGATTTTTATATGCAATATTTTAATGCAGATGGTAAAGAAGGAAGCATGTGCGGAAATGGCGGAAGATGTATTGCAAAATATGCATATTTGAATAAAATCTCGGGAGCAGAAGTAAATTTTTTAGCTATAGACGGAAAACATAAAGCGACTATAAATAGAAACTCTGTTTCTCTTTCTATGAGCAATGTAGATAAAATACAAGATTTTGAAGATGGTTATTTTCTAGATACTGGTTCGCCTCATTTTGTTAGTTTTGTAAAAGATTTAAACTCAATAAATGTAAAACAAGAAGGTAGAAAAATTGCTGATGAACCAAGATTTTCACCTATGAGAACAAATGTAAATTTTGTTGAAATCAAAAATGATAATATTCGTATAGCTACTTTTGAAAGAGGAGTTGAAGATGAAACCCTTGCCTGCGGAACAGGTTCTGTTGCTTCAGCGTTGGCAATACATCATTCTGGTAAAACAAAATCAAACGAGATAGTTTTAATTGCAAAAGGTGGAAGACTAAAAGTAAATTTTGAGCACAAAAACAATATATACCAAAATATTATTTTAAGTGGCGATGCTGAACTTGTGTTTGAAGGGGAAATCAATATATATAAAAAAAGCTACCCTAACATAGTCAAAGTAGCTTTATCAAATAAATCAACAATATTTCTTATCTTGGTATATATACTTCCTTTACTCTATCAACTTGTCCGTCTTTAGTAACGTTTAATTCTAAAATAATTTTAGTTATGGTGTGAGAATCACCTAAATACTCTATTTTAGAAAGTGGAACATCATTTCCATCTTCAATTCCTTTAATATACACCTTATTACCTAAAGAATCTGCATATTCTTGAGCATCAATTTGTAAATAATAGTAATCGTAAATCTTCTCTTTTGCTGGCGTATAAGTCATTCCTGAATAATAACAAACTCCTGGATCATCTTTTCTACCTAGATAACCATGTTTTTCATCAAAAGTTGTTGGAGATAATTCTTTAGAATATAAATCTGCATTAACTTTAAAATATGTGTTTTTACCACTCCATCTATGTGCATAAACTTTATTAAATCTTAAACGTCCTGCAACTCTTGCATCAGCACTAATAGTTGAAGTATAGTTTGTATCGTTAACATGCATAGCTGTTCGGCTTATAAGATAAGAGCCTGCAAACACTTCAGAAACATTAGCAACTCTAAAAGGACGCACATTTGTTGAAACATTACCCGCTAAGTCTGTAGCTGTGTAAGTTAAATTCAACATTTCCTCAACTGTTCCTCTAGTGGCTCTCAAATATCCTTCTTTGTTGAGAGGTAAAACTGTTGTATCAAGTGTAACAACAATATCTTCTGTTTTTGAAGCATTGTCTTCAACAAAAACTCCTGGATCTACATATTTACTCCACAATAATAAGGTTGTATCTTTAGCTTCACCGTGTAAAATTTTACCATCAGGATTTAAAATGTAAATTTTTGGACCATGAGTATCTTCAGGACCACAAGATTGCAAAGCTAAGCCTACTATCATCATTAAAACACTAATAACAAAAACTTTTTTCATAAATTTCTATTTTAAAATATTTTCAAAAATAATCATTTTTAATGTAAAATACAAATGTATTATAAAATTATTATTTTCAAAACAAAATATTTAAGATTTTTACTTTTTTATTAATTTTTTAGTCTTACCTGAATTAATAAAATGGATAAAATAAACTCCTTCGGTTAAATCGCCAAGATTTACTTTACTTATTTCATTATAAACTTTTTGATTTAACACCAATCTTCCCGTCAAATCATATATATTAACAAATTCTTCACTTTCATAGATTTTTACAAAAATAATATCTGAAGTAGGATTTGGATAAATTTCTGGCTCTTGCACGACAAGCTTGTTTGAATAAATTGAGCTATTATCTAATACTCCTATTTTCATTTCATCAATATAAAGTACCGAACCATTATCATTTTTTGTTCTAAATCTTATCACAAGTTTTTCGCCTTTAAACTCATTTAAACTAATATTTATTGTATCAAATTCTGAGGCTTCTATAGGTTTATAAAACTTGTAGTTTGAATTTCCTTCGACAGTTGCAAGATTTTCTCCTCCTTCTGCAAACAAAATTTTATCAAAACTCAAACCACAATCAGTACTAACTTCTATTATTAAACTATCTTTATAAAGATTTAATGTTCTGCGTTTATAAGCATAAGTAAAACTTAAAAACATAGAATCATTTTCTGCTGGCATAGTAATTTCTGGCAAATATAAATCATCTATATTCCAATTTTTGGGAGTATATTCAAGGAAATTAACACCTATAGCTTTATGCTCGTCATTTTCGCCCCAATTCAACAATGACCAAGTAGTTCTAAAATCAGGATTTATTATTACAAATTCAGAATTTTGCAAATCAGAAATATTTTCAAAGTTTTGATAATAAGAACTGTCAACTTCACTTAATAAAAATATCCTGTGATTGAAAGCATTATTAAATCTATCGTATTCAGAAAAATCTTCTAATGGTTTTACTATTCCGTGAATATAATTTTCGCCTGCTAATAATTCTAAATTCGAATATAAAAATTCAAAAATATCACCTTCAGCAATATTTTCATTAATACTTGAATCACATACTATCTCTTCATTTAGATAAACTTTAATATTAAAGCCATTTATTAGATTTTGTCCAAGATTGTTAACTTTCATTTGAACATTTAGAAATTTTTCATCTTGACAAACAAAACTTTTTTCTGATGATGTTAACTCTAAACTTAAATCATATTCATTTGAGATAGGTGGAACTGGCGTATAAATATCAGACAGATACTCAAAAGCAGAAAGCACATCAATCATTCCATTTCCATAAACATTGTCTTCTCCTTCTTCGCCAAGATCTGATGCGGTTTCATATATAGCAAGTTTTAGTTCATAAGCTGAAGCCATTGGAAAAGCCTCAGCTAATAACAACAAAGCTCCTGAGACATGAGGACAAGCCATAGAAGTTCCTTGCAAATAAGAATATGAATCGGTACCACTAGCTGAACGGACATAAACTCCAGGAGCGACAACTTCTGGTTTTATCTTTATTCGCCCTTCTTCCTCAACACAAGGCGAAGGTCCACGACTCGAAAAGTCAGCAATAGGCAAAGTTTCAGAATTACCATTAACAGCTCCAATCGACATTGGATTTACAATATTATAAGCCAACATTGCTGGGAAGCCTGTTGTTCCGGCACCTGGTCCTTCATTACCGGCAGAAAAAGGAGAACAAATACCAGCTGTTTCTATAGTAACCAAAATTTCTGCTTCAGGCAAATCACAAGCCCCAAAGTCAAGGGCTAAATTATAATTATAACCCCAAGAATTATTTATTACTCGTGGAACATCATCACTAGTGGTTTCATCGCCATCAGGATTTAAAACCCAATCGAAAACTGCCATAAAATCTTCTGGTGTTAACAAATCGGAATCACCACTTGCCACTGGATCGCTAGCTATCCACTTTGCATTAAAAGCCACACCAATAGTATCGTTTGCCACTCTATCCAAACCTAAAACTGTTCCTGTAGTATGAGTTCCATGACTTGAGCCTGCATTATCAACAGGTTTAGGATTACGAATTCCATACCAACATTGACTTAAAGGGAAATAATTTCCTGCAAAATTATCAGAAATAGCAGGATGTGTTGCATGAACACCAGTATCCATGCTCAAAAATAAAATATTTCGCCCTGTATAACCCATTTCCCAAAGTTTATGAGCATTTATTGCTTTTAATCCAGGTTCTGTTCCGCCTACTAGCTTAGACTCTGAAGACATAACTAATTCAGATTCAACAATTTTGTATCTTGTAGAATTTATATCAATAAAGCGAATGAATTTTTGATCAGCTAAATAATAAATAAAATTTGGTTTTATCTCAATATTCAACGCATTAGCAACACGATAATATTTTATATTTTCAACAACTCTAGAATCTTGATTCAACATAAAATCTAAGCAAACAGCAAATTCGCTTAAAGAAATTTCAGCATTTTTATTCAACAAATCATTTACTGATTTAGTTCTCAAGTCAAAAGAAGCTTTTTTAGCATCTAAATTCCTTGCCAATTCATATATATCATAATTTGAATTGAAATAAATATTCACATCAATATAATCTTTTTCATTTTTTCCCAATTCCGAGACCAAAGCAGGCGAAAGAATAGATTGAGAAAATAAAAAACCTGACAACAACAATAAATATACAAAAAGTGTAGTTTTCATAATAAAATATTTTGCTTCAAAAATAACAAATCAAATTTATAAAAGCACATAATTATTTTTTTTTATATCTTTACACTTAAAATTTTATTTAAAATGAAGAAATTTTTCATATTTTTTATTTTATCAGTATTTGCTCTACCACTATTTTCACAAGTTGAAGAACCAGTAGATAATCCTGGAGGTGGAGGCTATGGCGCTATTATATTAAATTTCAGAAGCTTAGATGACCAATTTGCTCTATATACAGGCGGAGGCGGAGGTTTTGTTGTTAAAGATTTTAGAATAGGTGTATATTTTAGCGGAATGAAAAAATCTTTTGCTAAAAATGATTCTATTATGTCTTCGAAGAGAATAAGTTGTACTCAAGGTGGCTTGTGGTTTGCTTATCCTTTTTTTAAAAGACATGCCTTACATGGTTTAGCTGAAATGAAATTTAGTATTGGGAATACTAAATTAATAGATACTAATTGGCAACACCATGATAAAAAAATTTTCTGGGGTTTTAACCCTTCATTAGCAATAGAATATGACATTTCTGATATTCTCAAAATTGCTGCCGGCGTAGAATATCAATACAATTATTTTAATAAACTTCCAACATTATATTCAGCCGATGCTTTTTCTTCACCAGGAGTATTTATTTCTGTAAAATTGGGGACATTTTAAAATAATTTAAGTTGTAATCTCATTCAAGGATTTATCATTTGAACTTAGCATATACATTGCAAAAACAGCAAAGAAAACTCTAATATCAACATAAGAACTTGATTTTAAAACATTTAATATTATATAGACTAATACCAACAAATTAATATAATTTGTACCATTTAAGTTCTTTGAAAAAACAAAAAATAAAAATATTAAAAATAAAATCAAACCAATTAAACCAAGTTCTACCCAAATTTCAAGAAAAATATTATGAGGATAAGCTCTAAAATCTTTTTGTAAATAAAGAATTCCAAAACTACCAACACCAAATCCATAAATAGATTCAAACTTATTGTTTTTTATTAAATCTATACTAAATTTCAATTGGTCAATTCTTGTATCGACAGAAGTATTTACACTACTGCTTTTAGTTGTATTAGAAGTTGTAGGCACACTGCTAGTTTCACTATCAGAAGAAGGCATCAGCAAGCTTATTCTAAATACTGAACGATCAAGTAAAACTTTAACTTCCTTTTCAAAAATAAGAAAAAAAACAAAAAACAATAATACTGTTAATCCACTATATAAAGCTTTTTTAAAATCTGAAAGCAATACTTTGTTAAAATAATAACTGTAAATATATTTTATTACAAAAAGTGGAATTAAAAGTAATAATACAAAAATAAATGGACCTCTAGCTCCAAGTAAAAACAATAAAATAATAGTAAGAGTAACTACAAAACTTGAAACAAATAAATTTTTAAAAATTCTTTTTTTAGCTCCCAATATTACCAAAATATTCAAGCCCATAAAACTTGCACAAGACAGATATAATCCTAAAATTGGCTCATAATAAGCTTTTTTTGAATAACCATCATCTAAATAGTCCAAATAAATTTTTAAAAACCATATACTCACAAAAATTAAAGTAATAGATACTATTCTAAAAAACTTAGCGATATCAAATCTTTTACATAAAAGTGGAAATCCAAAACCAATAATATTTGGAATAAAAAGCATTACTTTTTTATAAGAATAACTTTCTGACGGTGTCCATATTAAGCTTAACAACATCCACAGATAAAATAGAATTAAAAAAACAAAAGACAATAAAATATTTTTGTTAAAACTAACTGAGATTTTTTTATTTTTAAATTCTATTATAAGTGCAAGCAATAATAAGAAAGAGGCAAGAAAAGTAAAATCAATAGGAAAAGGGATGTTATAAAAAATCAAAAAACTTTTTATTATTCCTGAAAGATAAAATATTGTAAAAACAACTTCCATTTTAAATGCCTTCTACAATTTCTTTATAAACACTATCCCACCCCTCCCATTCATTTACAACCAAATTACTATTATGCCATAAAAGAACAAAATCTCCATTATAAGATTTTACAATATTAGCAAGTTTTATACTTTCTTTTATACAATCTTGCTGGTTTTCATATTTTGCTCTTAAAGCCTTATCCATTACTATAAGAGGACGTTCTCTTAATTGTAGTTGATTTCTTAGTTCAACATCAAAAAGTGGATACTCATAACATATTCCACACCTAAAACCAATATCAGAATAAAAACCCATTCCAGAATCAACTTTTAAATTACAAGCTTCCCAATCTCTAAAAGTTTGAGGTATTAAATACCTTAAAAAATGTTGTCGCCCTTCGGAGACATTGTTTGTTAAATTATACAATCTATTAACTTCTCTTTTAAGTTGCGAAATATTGTTATAGCTTGAATACGAAGGATGAATTCCTATTATATGATTTCTTTCTTTTATATTATGTATAGTTTTTTTTATTTTTTTATCTAAAATACTATAAGTAATACCCTCTTCTCCTTTTAATCCTGGAATAAAATAAAATTCAGATTTAACATTCTTAGTCTCAGAGATGTCCATAAAAAAATCAAATTTATCATAAACATCAGCTGCTTTTTTAAAAATTTGCTTATAAACAGTTTTTAAAGTATTAAAAAATATTTTAAAATTTTTTCTACGAAAAATATCTCCCAAAAGTGCTTTAATAATTTTTCCAAACTTATCATATCTGGCAAAAAAGTCAATATCATGGGTTAAAAACAATCGAAATTCTTTTTTTGATGAATCAACTTCTAAGCCTGCATCATTTAACATTTTAGCTATAACACTTATGTAATCATTTACTATAGGACGTTTATGAAAACCATATTTTATTGAAAGATTCTCTTTTTCATCAAATCTGTCATGCTTATCTTTAGTTTTAGTTGCTATTTCTTCCCACCTAGTAAGCATAAAAAATATAGCTGCTATAATGTCATTTCCACAAAAAATAAGACCATCTTCATTTCTAAGTTCATCTTTGCCAAACAGTATGGGAATTGCAAAACTAAAACCTTCACAAGTCATAAAATCCACATCTGTAGGAATATTTATAATATTTTGGAAATACTTATAGCCATCTTCAAAATTAGAAAAAAATACATCGTCAATTATTAGTCTATAATTATCCGAAACAAATCTATAAAGAGGTTCATTATCTGTTAAAATTTCATATTCAGTATTATAAATTTCACCAAAAATATAGTTCAGAACATATTTTTTTTCAGCGACAAACTTATTTTGAATAAAAATTTTAATCATAATTTGTGTATGAAATTTCTACAAATATAGTAAAGTATTAAAATTCTGCACAAACTTTTTTTCTTTTAAGTTTAAAGTTTTGCATTTATTATAATTTTCTTGCCACTACTCTATATAGCAAATATAAAAAGTAAAGATAATATAAACTCAAAACTGACGATAACAAAATCATAAAACTTATCATATTCCAGTCAAAAACTTTAACAATTCCAAAAATTAATAAAGTTAGAACTAACAATCCTATTTGCCAGTATAAAGACACTTTTTGTTTTTCGAAAACCGATAAGCTTATTGACAATGGCACAGTAACAAATCTTATCATAATTAATGGTATTAATATTTTCGCATAATAACCAGCTATACGCCATTCTTCACCAAACACTAAAGCAAAAAGCCATTCTCCTAAGAAAAATATAACTACAATTATTGGGATTGCCATTAAGCTAAGTTTTTTTAAAGTACTCCAAAACACTTCTTTTGCATGTCCATATTTTTTCATTTGTTCATGAGCTTCTTTATAATACACATTTTGCATAGAAGTTCCGATAACTGCACTTGGTAGTCCTAAAATTCTATTTGACAAAGAATAATATCCAACCTGAGTAACATTATATAACATAGAGATTAAAACACTTACAAGATTTATTGCTAAAACATTTGCTAAAGTTGCAGGCATTTGATATTTCGGGAAATCAACATATCGCTTTGCTTGCATTTTCATATTAGACCAAGATGTTTTTTTTATAAATAATCTAAGTTTAATTTTAGACATTAAAGGAAATATAGAAACAAGATAGCCTATAATTTGTCCAACAATTAAACCCATTGGAGTTTTTGACAAAAAGCCTAAACCTATCTGAGTTCCAGTTCTGGTGCTTGCTCTCCAAATACTGGCTGATGCAATACTTTTATATAATTTTTCGCGAGTATTATAATAACTTAACATATTATATGCTCCCTGTAAAAACACAGTTACTGGAACAAAATACAGCCAGAATTTTATTTGTGAATTATTTAATAAAACAGTTATAGCATCAGCAAAAAAGCCTATTAAAATTTGCAAAACTAAAGACAGTACAAAAGCAATAATAAAACCAAGACTCATTATATTCCATGCATCTTCTTTTCTGTCGGGTAAAACAATGGAAAGCTCATAACGTAAATTTGCAATACTACCTAAAATTGCTGTTACAGAAACAAAAAGTTCTAAAATACCAAAATCATCTGGGGAATACATACGTGTAAGCACAGGCATCAATATCATCGGAATGATTTGTGCTATCATAGTCCCCTTAAAAAGAATAAAAAAGTTCTTGGAGAACTCCGACTTTGGAGAAATTATTTTAGAAATTTGTCTAAACATCTTTAAATAATATTTCGCAAAAATAACTAATCAAAAAGATTTATGATAATTTTTTTGAAAAACATAATAAGATTGAGCATAAATTTTAATTCTAAAATTGTTTATTTATTTTTGCCTAATATAATTTTTTATTTAATATGAAAATTTGTCATATAAGTACAGTTCATTCACGCTATGATGTAAGGATTTTTTTAAAAGAATGTATTTCTCTAGCAAAAAACTATAAAGAAGTTCATCTTATTATTGCTGATGGTTTAGGAAATGAAACTAAAAACAATGTAATTATTCACGACCTAGGTAAACCTAAAACACGAAAAGATAGATTTTTGAAATTCAGCAAGTTAGCACTATCTAAAGCAAAAGAATTACAAGCAGACGTATATCATATTCACGACCCTGAATTATTAAGAATAGCTTTAAAATTACAAAAATTTGGTGCTAAAATTATTTACGACTCACACGAAGATTTGCCAAGACAAATTTTAAATAAAACATATATTCCTAAATATTTAAGAAAACTTATTTCAAGAATTACAGAAAATTATGAAAACAAAATTTCTAAAAAACTAAATGCCATAATTGCTGCAACCCCACATATAAGAAATAGATTTTTAATAATAAATAAAAATACTGTTGACATTAATAACTTTCCTATAATAGAAGATATAAAATTCAATTCTGATTGGGAAAACAGAGAACTTGCAATAGGATATATAGGTGGTATTTTTAAAACAAGAGGAATATTTGAAACTCTTGATGCTATTAATAATACAGATATAAAACTTCATTTGGCTGGAAATTTTTCACATTCTCAATTAGAAACAGAGTGCAAATCACATCCAGCATGGAAACAAGTTGAGTTTCATGGATATTTAGACAGAGATGGAGTAAATGAATTATTAAAAAAAGTTAGACTTGGAATGGTAATTTTAGAAGCAACTCCAAGCTATATAGTTTCTTTACCAATAAAAATGTTTGAATATATGGCTGCAGGTTTACCAGTAATTGCTTCAGATTTCCCCTTATGGAAAAGCATAATTGAAGAAAGCAAATGTGGAGTTTGTGTTGACCAAACAAATTCAAAATTAATAAAAGAAACATTGCTTTCACTTATCAACGATACTGATAAATTGGCAAAATTTGGCAACAATGGTAGAAAAGCTGTTGAACTAAATTATAATTGGAATAATGAAGTCCAAAAATTATATAATTTATATGGTAAATTTAAGTAAAAAATATTTGAAAAATGAATATACTAATTATAAATCATTATGCTGGTTCTCCTGAAATGGGAATGGAATTTAGACCTTTCTACTTTGCAACAGAATGGATAAAAATGGGACACAAAGTTAGTATTCTCGCTGCTGATAACTCACATTTACGAAAACGTAAAATCAATATAAACAAAAGTTTTACAGAAGAAATTATTGATGGTATAAAATATATTTGGGTAAAGACTCCTGCTTACCAAGGCAATGGGATTGCTAGGGTAAGAAATATTTTCAGTTTTGTTTGGCAAACATATTTTAACGCAAGAAAAATAGCAAAAGAGATTTGCCCTGATGTTATTATTGCCTCATCTACTTATCCTTCAGATAATTACGTAGCAAAAAAAATTGCAAAACTAAGTAATGCAAAACATCTTTACGAAGTTCACGACCTTTGGCCACTATCTCCAATGGAGCTTGGAAACATGTCAAAATACCATCCTTTCATAATGCTAATGCAACATGGTGAAAATTTTGCCTACAAATATTGTCATGCTGTAGTTTCAATGCTACCCAACACAAAAGAACACATGGCAAATCATGGTTTAAATTTGAACAAGTGGTTTTATATCCCAAATGGAATTAGAACTGAAGATTGGGATAATCCAGAACAAATACCAGAAAAACATGAAAATGTTTTAAACAGACTAAAAGAACAAAACAAATTTATTGTTGGATATGTTGGTGGACATGCCTTATCAAATGCTTTAGACACATTATTAGATTCTGCCGAAATATTAAAAAACAATAATAAAATAGTATTTGTTCTTGTGGGAGATGGTGTTGAAAAACCAAGTCTCGAAAAAAAATATTCACATCTTGAAAATGTTATTTTCTTAAATCCAGTAAGAAAAAATTCTATTCCCAACCTTTTACAAAAAATGGACGTGTTGTGTTTTGGTACTAACAAAAGTAAATTATACAAATATGGTATCAGTATGAATAAAATGATGGACTATATGATGGCTAGTAAGCCTATAATACAATACATTGATACTGAATATGACATTATCAAAATGGCTAAAGCTGGGTTTACTGTAGAAGCGCAAAATCCAACTAAGTTAAGCGAAAGTATTATTAATATGGCTAACTTATCAGAAAATGAAAGAATTGAAATGGGTAAAAGTGCAAAATCATTTGTTTTGCAAAATCATAATTATGAAAAACTAGCTAGTGATTTTATAAAAATTGTCAATTCTGCTTGAGTTCACGCAATAATTTTCTAAGATGTATAATGCTAGCACAAGTCAAACCTAACATTCCTCCAATAAATACAAATAATATAAGACTTTTCACAATAGATTTAGAAGTCTCAAAAACAACATTTGAATTAATAATTTGAAAACTTGTTAAACCAGACAATTCTGTTTCTAACTCTCTTTTTCTCTCAACTAAAGTCAACATTTCGCTGTAAGTATTGCTTATAGAAAGATTTGAAGCTGATTGTGCATTTTTCAACATAGCATCTTGCAAATTATTTAGCTTTGAAATTTCATTATCTATAATTGCTATATAGTCTGTTAATTCTTTCTTTTTATAATTTACTTGTCTGTTAATGTATTCTATATCATTTAAAAAATCTATTATTCCATTACAAATAACTTTAATATTTTCTTTTGAAAATACTTCCAAATTAACTATTAAAGTTCGATTTACTGTTGTATCAAAAGAAAGGGCATGTATTGAAGCTGCTACATCAGAGTTAATATTTAATTTATTGGCTACACTATCATTTTGATTGTTTTTAATATGAATTTTTAAAGGTTCTAACAA
>ERZ795058.2237-NODE-2237-length-23384-cov-29.725792_pt1 | contig 23384 bp, 21 predicted proteins | sample MGYA00375142_ERZ795058 | MGnify/ENA primary metagenome ERZ795058 (study PRJEB30187, sample SAMN05720210) | activated sludge metagenome | isolation source: anaerobic digester from wastewater treatment plant | place: Japan | collected 2015-04-20 ... | reverse complement strand
TTGTATGGGAAGATGAAACCACCTGAGATTGCTCACCTACTTGAGATGAGTGAGAGACTGGTGATGGAGTATGTCGCGCTTATCGAGGAGCAAGAATCTATAAGAAAGGAGGGTACTCATGGTAGCTGAGCAGAGAACTTGCGCTGACGACATATGCCGGGATTGATATTCCGACACGATTGGGGAAGTAGACCGATGTTGACACCATAAGCGATCCATGCGCAATACTAATAGTATGATCCAGATCGGCGAGATGCTGAAAAACACTCATAGCAAGTATGCACATAACCCACTTATTAGTAATTCAATATACATATTAACTAATTACGCTCTTAGCGCGGTTTTTGGGTTGCTATTCTGGGTACTTGCCGCAAGGCTGTACTCTCAGGAGGCTATTGGCACAGTCACAACCTTGTTATCGTCCATAGCTTTAATTGTCCTTTTGTCTAGGCTAGGACTAGATCAATCGATTATACGTTACTTCCCCAGTGGCAATAAAGACAATATATTGTGGACATCACTAGTTACAACGACTTTAGCTTCGTTGCTATTTGGGAGCATATTTGCATTGCTGGTTGTTCTGTACTTCAATGACTTATCAGTAATATTCGATTACCCCCTAATATATTTTGGAGTTCTAACTGCAAACTCAATATATACGCTCTTTAGTTCCTGCTTCGTGGGACTCAGACACTCCCGGTATCAAGTGATACAGAGCCTATCCTTGGCATCGAGACTTCTGCTTATAATTCCACTGGTTCATTTAGGATCAATTGGTCTTTTTGGATCGGTAGGGCTCTCATTTTTTATAACTGTAATTATTTCAGCACACCTAATTCATAGAATAGGATTTAAGCGTGGAAACTTTGACATTTCGTTTTTGAAGGGATCATTTGCATTTTCTGCTGCAAACTTTCTTGTGGGGATATTATTGTACGCTCCAAATCAGATCGTATCGCTACTGATTTTCAATATATCTGGAGCGACATCTGCTGCAGCTTACTATGTCTGTTACACCGTTGCGGGTCTGCTTTTCACGATCTCACTCGCAGTAAGCACTTCGCTTTTTGTAGAAGGGAGTCATGGAGGATCGCTGAAAGACAATACAGTAAGGGCATTTACACTTATATATGCGATCACGATCCCTGTTGTTGTTTCACTATACCTCTCTAGTGAAATAGTACTTTGTGTATTCAGCCACGAGTATGTAAAGTATTCATTGTTGCTTCAATACTTTGCATTGACTGCTCTCTTTATCCCTGCAATATATGTTTATTTGTCTATTCAAAGAGTCAGAAAGCAATTAATTAGTATATGTATTATAGCGTCGATTTACTGTGTTTTATTGCTTTCCCTTAGTTACGTATTATTAGAGAAGTTTGATCTCATTGGAATTGGATATGCATGGTTAGGGGTTCATATCCTTTTGTATATACCAATAATGTTAAAGATCTTCCAACTACGCTAATTTGTTAAATCGATAAGCAATACGTTAAGCTCTCCATTATTATATACGTCTAGTACTGTTGGACTAACCTCCAATACTTGGAAATCGTTGGAATTAAATTCACGATTTCCTCCATACAAACCAATATAATATACATGATCATATTTTGACAATGGAACATATGTGTTGAAATTACGAGATCTATCTATAGTTGCATTTCCCATATTACCAAAATGGTCAGGTATTTGCGATTCTGAACTGCTAAAAGAGATGTCTTCTCTATCTTTTGTAAAGCGCGTTCCGAAGATCATAACGTAATAGCGATAATCCATCCTCAAAGGCTTATCGGGAATGTCAGTATCTTTTAATTCGTAATACCATTTCATACCCACGATTTCGTGCTCTGTGACCTGGTGATTTGCCTGCATTGTATATGGAGAAGGATATGTGCTAAATATCCCAATACAGGTTGATACAATGATAATAGTTGCTATCACTAGTGGGAAATAATTCACCATTTTAGATTTTAGATTTCGATAGAATTCGTCCATAAAGAAACCTATAAGAATTGGAGCGATGACCATAGATACTAATAGAAGACGCCAAAAACCGAAGTTAATTATTGTCAAAAAAAAGTTTACAAACAGTACTGTCAAGGTAGTGATGAAATATATATCAAGAAGTATTACAAAAGGATATCTTTCAAGATATGAGTTAAAAAATCTTATGGTAAACACTAATCCCATTGCAACACATATAAGAAAAAGAATTACATGGCCATAGAGCTTCACAGACAATTCAAAGATATCTATTACATTAAAATTGAGAGAGCCAAAAAATGAACCCGCCTGATCTGCAGAAGTTTCTTGGGAACCATTAACTATCCAAGAAACGACCTCAAGGGAATTTTTCTCCCAAAAATAGGAATGTGCGGAGATCCAAGAGATGAAAAGAATTATCGGAGCCAATAGCACTACAGGACGGAGAAATACCATGTTTCGCGCGGCCGATTTAAAATCACGAGCATGGATATACTGATAAGATGCAAAAATAACACTGCAGGAAATTATCAGGGTCACCGTAGTGACCGGATGAAAAAGAACCATCGTAATGGAGATAATAAAAAAAAGAATGCCTCTGGAAGGCTTACTGATATCATATGCCAGAAATGAGAAGAAAGCATAGATAAATAAAAGAGTGTATACATTGGCGAAATAATTTGCTAAGACTTGATAACTGGTATATGAGAAGAGGAGGACTGTTGCAAAAAGCAATGCTAGATATATCTTTGTTTTTTCGTGAAGCACCATTTTTGCGAGAGGATATATAAAAAGAGCAAACATAATTGCAAAAAAAGGCATCATAAAATCGATTACTGTAAAAACATCCACATTTAACACTGTAGAGATAGTTGCAATCAAGGTATGAGAAACCGGATAAATCAAAAAATCTGGCACGTGATGCGTAAACAACATGTCCTTGATCCAACCAGCATGCATTGGCGTATCCCATCTACCATAAAAGGCATAACCTCTAATCAAAGGCATGAACAACAGTAGTACATTACCTAATATCACTAGACAAAACCCTAATGCCACATACTTATGATTACATCTATTTGACGAAAAAATGCCTCTGACTATGGTAACAATTCCGATTATTTGAGAAATGAGTAGACAGATCCAAAAAACTATAGGAGTAGCGGAGTAAATTGATACTTCATATCCCATAGAGGGGTTGTTTAATAAAAAGCCCCCACCTAATGCGATTAGAGAGAAGGCTAACGTAAGAGAGATATCGGAAAATCTATTAAAGGACGTGTTTTCGGATCCCATCGGCATCACTAAAGTTTAAGTAAACAACGAATCGATCTGTCGGTTTTCTGTTCTTCCCAAGAACATCCTAAAGTATTAGGTAGTTGGCCTCGCCCTTCCCCCTTAAGTATCTCACGAGTAAGATTCGTCAATATCAGTAAACCACTGTTCGATAAAACTTTGATCGTAAGAAGCTGGGAGTTCGACAAGGTATGCTGGAACTTTTTCAAGGAGACTTTCGATTACTTCTTTGTGGCGTATCCATCCCTGAACAAAGATGTTGCCCGGGAATGGGTATGAGTACATCTGCATATACTCTATAAATCGTCCCGATGATATCGAAATTGTGCTATCAATGGACCCCCACTCGCACAAGTTATTGATAAACATTTTGTGTAACAAAGACGTTGATGTAACCTTATTTATGGTCACTTTTTTTGCATTAGTTGATGTAAGGATATACAATGCCTTGATAGGAACCCCACCCATTCTACTCAGAGGTCGTTCTTCCAGGTTACTGCCCTCATTTGCCATGCCGGCTAAAAACCTTATCTTATGAATAGAAGAATAATTTTCGTCCTTTAAGTGATCTATACCATAGTTAACAAGATCTTCGATAAAGCTAAATTGAAACGGATATGCGTGGAATCCTTTAATCAGAGCATGTTCATCACTCATGAGATTCCACCCATATTTCCTTACTAGATCCATTATTATAGAGGTTTTACAAGATCCACTTCGACCGATAAGGACAATGCTCTCCCCATCCTTTTCCACTGCCCCTGCGTGGAGAAACAAACATCTTTTCATGCTAAATAGGTGGTATAACAACGGTCGAAGTACAATGAGTTGCGCAGGTAGGTCAGGATACAGGTAACGTACATGATGTGGCAACTTAGAGTTGAAATTTATGGTCAGCGGACTTTTGCCATCTAATCCCTGAATTTCAAGCTCCCAGTGATAACGTCCCAATCGCCCTTCAAAATCCTTAATGTACAAATAATCTTCGTCAAAGTAAAAATTATAGTCTACAGAGATTGCATTTCGATTCGACACCTGGGGTCTAAATTCACCTATATTCAGCACGAAGTCCAAGTTATCCTGCTTCTTACAGACATATGGATGGAACGGATAGTTTAATTTTGGAAAGATGCATTTACGATTCGTAGAAGTTATCTTAAATATCAGTTCATTATGGATATTATAGTACATTTCATTAACCTTCAATTAATCACCCCGCGTAAAAAGATCAAACATATCGTGAATAGCCTTCTTATCCAAAATATATGGAAGATCTAGTCGGTATTTTTCGGCTGAAGATATATTCTTCATCAGGATATCGTAGTACGTCTGCCATTGGTTCGTGTAACCATTCTGTTGATAATAGTAAGAGTAGTCATAAAATAATCTACTCAACACAAGGAATTCACATTGCTGATTCTGAAGAATCTGTGTTGCAAACGCCTTATCCTGTATCTCTGTGACTCCAACCTCGCGGGTTTGGATGCCCGAAAACACAACGAACCCTTTTGTAAAAGGCTTATCATTTGTAATTTTATCAGGATACAAGTCACCTAAATTTATTTGAGTCGACAATTTGACTTTCCTTGCTGTAGCCTTGGTGACAATGCTTCCTAACTGTAACCGCATATAATCGGTTGTGGAGATTTTTTCTGATAATGTTTCACTCAAATTATGCCAATAAATGCTCATACTTCCAATGAAATTTTTCATTAAGCCATCTTTAAGAATGACATAGTTGTCTCCGAGTAACAGTAAACCTGATTCAAGAGCATTAGATATGAGTGTTGTTTTCCCACATCCGCTCCTTCCTGAGTACATAATAGCACCGTTAGCGCTTAGTACGCCCGCTGCATGAACAAGAGCAGCATCTCGGTCTACGAGTTGTTTATGAATAAAGAAATCTATGAGATTCGAGATCCATCTCAAAGACAGAGGATCTCCAAAAACCGTAATCTTAACTGGTCCATCATCTATTTTGTTGAGATTCTCGATTTCAATGTCCCAGTTGACAAGCTTAAAATTGTAACCCTTGCAGAAGAGGTAATTCTCACCGTAGTAATTCTTTCCTGATGAGTGGCAATGCCACTTGTTTTTAGGGACGCTTATTTTTCGCACATCTACTTCGAAGTCTGCCTCTTGGTTCTTATCTTCTTCTTTGTAGTATTTGTATTTCGATAACGGATTTCCCAGCATTAAATTAGATGCAGAATACTTTGGACAGTGGACTCTAAACTTGACTAAGTTGTGGATATTGAAAAAAACATCTTCTCTATACATTGTTATATCTCCGAAATGCCATTACGATTAAGGATTGTCTTCACTGTGGCAAACACTTGTTGCTGTACTCTATTTGATCTTTGAAAATCTACAGTTCCAGGGCCACTGTCAGTGATATACTTCACGATATCATGGGGGTCTCTTGAGTAAAACAGCCTCCCTTCAGTAATGAGTGAGGCGTCGACAGCCAACTGGTTTTTTCCTGGGAAGAAAGAGATTGCAGTCTTTCCCATACAGGCTGCCTCCCGAGTTATAGTGCCGGAACCACTTAGCACTGCTTGGGCATAATAACAGAGATCCAAGCCATTTAAGGGATGAGGTGGTATGTATATATGTCCAGTTTTAAGAGATTTCCCAATTAGGTCTATATCATCTTGTATGCGGGGTAAATATACAATATTCATATCGTTCTTAATCATAGATTCAATAAGTTTTGGAACTAGGCTTTCAACGTGATCTTTATATATTGCATACGACTCAGGTCTGATAACAACAAACTTTTCGAAGGGAATCTGCTCACCAGTCTGTTCATTCGGCTGATAGTTAGCGATATAAATATCTTCTTTATACCCATCGTAGGTAAATATTCGATCTTCAGACATCCCATCAAGAATGAGGGGGTTTTTCGGAAATACTGAAGGAATGAGAACGTAGTCTACCAGAAGGATCTGACTTTTAACAACAATCCAGTCAAATAGTGTTCTCTTGCTTACAGTCCCATACAACCCCAATTCGTTATCCATGAAATTTATGCATAATTTCCCACGTCTCCGTGAGACATATATGCTATGTAGATTCCCTAATGTTAAGCAGGCCTCAAAAGGCTCTGTATGAGCACTCAAAGAAAACGTTCGGGTGACGGTATGAACGGCTTTGTCGATCAGTTTCTTTGATTTTTCATCCCCGATTTTCTGATGCTGGATTCCAAAATTCTTGAGTAGACCAAGGGTTTCTGCGTAATCACGTGCTGTAACTATAGTACTATCGGGACTGAATAAATTCTTAATAAAGGGGTTAAATATTTGCACATCTGGTGGAGCCTGCATGTCGATCCAAATCTTACTCATTGAGTACACTCCCCAGTTCGGTTATCCTTGTGGATTGCGGTTTCTCCCATAGTACCGAATAGTTGCTAAACACATAGTTATACCATGCCAACAGGATGATATACTCGTTTAAAAGGACATATTTCCCGATATTTATTATAGAGTCTAGACTCATTGGTTTTGCTCTGGAAGAGTCATCGGAAATATACTTGACCAGCAGTAAATAGCAGATGAACGATAACCCTACACATACTAGTAAGTGAGCAATGATTACTGCATTTTTCTCAACCAACAGATACGTTATTGTCAGCAGAATGAAGATGAAGGGGGAGAACATAGGGATTATTTTATGTGATGGGAATATAAAATTGAAGTACATATTTTTAGGAGTTAGTATATCTCTCCAGTGCTTAACCATACATTGAATTGTGCCGAGACATGTTCTTTTCCTCTGTAGAATCTGATCTTCTACCGTACCTGCAGCTGGTTCATATACTACAGCATAAGGTTCATATTTTATTTTATAACCCTTTTTTCTCAGGGTCATGGTCATATCGAGATCTTCACTGATTGCTTGGGTACTGAAAGTTACAAGATTCTTTCTCCAAGCACTTATCCCTCCAATAACAGTAGATATAGAATCTAAGGAGGATTCACCTTTAAAAGTGGCATTTTCAATCTGCCAATAAAAAGCTTCTGCTTGGGGTATTTTACTATCTTGATTTTGTACGTTATATCTGCCACTCACCGCACCAATGGAGTTGTCTTTGAAGTGCGGAATTATTTCATACAGTATGTTTTCATCATACGTAGAGTTCGCATCAACAACTAGAATTATGTCCCCCCTTGAATATTTAATGCCCAAATTTAAGGCAGACGATTTCCCATTTCTTTGTTCTTCTGTTATGAGTCTTATGCTTGGATCATTTGCATTCAGGTTTCGAATAACGTTATGTACAATGTCCCTTGTGTTGTCTGTTGAGCCCGAGTCCACAACAATGATTTCGTACATTTTTTTAGGATAATTTAACTTAATCAAATTTTCGAGCCGGTTTCCAATTGTCGTGATCTCATTATATGTAGCAACGATCATCGAAACACTCTGCTTAAAACTATAGTCTTTATTTACGAGGCGTGAACTATTATACCGCGTTGCCATTATCAACGGATACCCTAAGAATTGCCAAATTAACAATACCCATAGAGTTGAAAGAAGTAGTAGTTTAATAAGCATTATCTCCCCCCTCTAGACTTACTGGACAACCTTTGAGTCTGCATCTAATCTAACCGGATTAACGAGTACAACTACTTCGCGAAGATATGCCGTTGCAGATCGTGACGATCATCCCGCCCGCTGTACCATCCCCATAGGAGTTCTGCCAACTCCCAGTTCGGGAGAGCATCTCCCGGGCAGACACCAGAATTCTATCCGCCCCCGTCCCAGCCAGAACATTCCCCCCCACCTCGATCGTCTCCGGCCGCTCGGTGTTCTCCCGGAGGGTGACACAGGGCACCCCGAGAATGCAGGTCTCCTCCTGGACGCCGCCAGAGTCGGTCAGAACGAGACGGGCGTTGGACTCGAGCTGCAGGAATTCAAGGAACCCGGCGGGGCTCATGACAGAAATCCCATCGAGCGAGACCCCGAATCGCTCGACCATCTTCCGGGTCCTGGGATGCATCGGGAAGATGACGGGGAGCGAGTACTCCCGGTGGACCGCCTCAAGCCCCGCGATGATGCTCCTGAGCTTCTCGGGGTTGTCGACGTTCTCCTGCCGGTGGGAAGTGACGAGGAAGTAGCCCTGAGGCTCAAGGCCAAGGGTGTCGAGAATGTCTGCCCCCTTCTTCGCGATCTCCCGGTTCTGGAAGACCGCATCGACGATGGTATTCCCGGTTACGCAGATCTTATTCTCCTCGATCCCCTCGTTCAGGAGATACTGCCGTGCCGTCTCCGTGGGGGCGAAGAGATAATCCGAAACATGGTCCGCGACCACCCGGTTGATCTCCTCGGGCATCGTCCGGTCGAAGCTCCTGAGGCCGGCCTCGACATGACCGACCCTGATGTGAAGCTTCGCGGCTGCAAGAGCCCCGGTCATGACAGTGTTGGTGTCGCCCTGAACGAGAATAATACCCGGGGACTCCTTCACCAGAATATCCTCGATACCGGTCATGATCTTTGCGGTCTGGCCGGCCTGGGTCCCGGAACCGACGTCGAGGTTATACTTCGGCTCGGGCAGTTCAAGATCCTCAAAAAACGCCCGATCCATATCATAAGAGTAGTGCTGCCCGGAGTGGAGGATGAAGTAGTCGAGGTTTCGCGTTTCGCATTCCCGAATGATCGGGGACATCTTGATGGTCTCGGGCCGGGTGCCGAGGACGATCGAAATCATGGTATAGACTCCTTTGAGGGGCCGGCCCCCTTCGTAATCATCATCAGCGAGTTCAAGATCAACCCCGACGTCACGAGCATCAACCCGAGGATCAGCGCCGCGAACCCCCCCGTGAAGACGATGTAGTGGAACTGGTCGGTGCGGTAGAACTCCGAGAATGTGTAGATCTCCGCCCCGATCCCGAAGAGCGTGACAACCACACCCGGTATCCCGAACGATAACAGCGGTCGGCGGTACCCGATCAGCCCCACGATCCGGGCGAGCACCCCGAACCCGTGGCTCACCGGGTTCATCTTGTGCTTATTAGGAACATCATAACTCACCGATATCGGGACCTCGGTCATCGCAAGACCCAGGGGGGCGAAGTGGGCGATCATATCCGACTCGATGTTGTAGCCCTCCGATGCGAAGGTCAGGTTCTCAAGGGCCCGGCGGGAGAGCGCCCGGAAACCCGACTGCGAGTCGGTCGTCACGAAATCCCCGCCGTCAACCGAGATATTCGTGAAGCTGTTGAGAACCTTCTGCCCGGCGATGCGATACTTTGGAATATCAGCCTTGATGTCAAGGAACCGGGAGCCGATGGCAAGATCGGCCTCGCCGGCAAGCACCGGGGCCGCCACGGCCGGGATCTCAGCAGGATCGTGCTGGCCGTCGCCGTCGAGCGTTACAACAAGATCGTAGCCGAGATCCCGTGCCCGGGAAAACCCGGCCATCATCGCCTTCGCCTTGCCCCCGTTCTCCGGCATCTCGATGACATCGGCATCGGCGAGCCGGGCGATCGCGGCGGTTCGATCGTTCGAACCGTCGTCGATGACGATGACCCGATCAGCGTGTTGTTTTGCCTGGAGGGCGACGGAGCCGATGACCAACCCCTCATTATAGGCCGGGATCACGACAGCGATTCGCTCCCCGCGGTAACGGGGCTCGTCGTTCGCTGTCCTCCCGGCCGGCACCCCGGCGGCCGCGAGATCGTGGATCTGGGCCAGGATATCGGAGGTACCGTTCCCGCCGATCCGGATCGCCTCGATAACCTTCTTCCCGTAGGCTCCAAAACCGTCCGGGCCAGGGGATTTCACCCCAGAGAGGGCGACGACGTCGTTGCCCCGCCGTAGCTCGGCAAGCAGCCCCGGGATCTCCCCCGGGTCGTGCTGACCATCGGCATCGATGATGACGAGCTCCTCCGCACCCATCCCCCGGGCAGTGCCGAAGATCGTCTGCAGTGCCCCGCCGTAGCCCCGGTTCGCCTCGTGCCGGACGACGATCGCCCCGAGCGCCCCGGCAATCCGGGCGGTCTCGTCCTTCGAGCCGTCGTCGACGACCAGGACCGCATCCGCGTGCTGCCGTGCGCCGAGAACCGTCTTTGCGATTGCAGCCTCCTCGTTGTAGGCCGGCATCGCGACCAGGGTCCGGACGGCACCGGCCGGCTGTGATAGCCGCACCCCAGAACGGGGGGTTGTCGGAGTGTCGATAAGAGAAGAGACTCTTCCCCCATTACCGTCGTTGCCGGCAACCGGCCCGATCAGGAGGATGGCAAGAAGGATACTCATGGCGGCCACCCCCGGAGTGCGAGCAACAAGATCGAAGTTGAGCAGGCTTTCTGCTCCCGGGATATCCTGCGGCAAGGAGGAACACCCGTAACTTCGATAGATTGAGCGCTGTTCTTACCCTCACCGGACCCCGGCAGGGTCACACACCACGTACAATACGGCACCCGCCCGGACATCAGGCACACACCCCTAACGCAAGACCCGTATCCGGCCAGGTCAATACCCGCCGGGTGGAGGCGGGTAACCCCTTTCCAGACCGGCACGACTGAAAAGGAGGTGGGTTCCTGGCACCAGGGCCTGGGGTCATAGAGAAGGATATGGTATATATAACTTTCCAGATGGCCGCCTGAAGCGGGGACAGGGCAAATAAGGAGAATCGCCACCAAATATCATGTTCTGGCGATAAACTCCCCTGAATAGATGGGATGACAATTAAGGAGGCGGAGAGAAGCTTCTGAGAGATCGAGAATATCCAATATAATAAAGCTTGCCTATGGCCGTACCTCGCGGGCATGACGTTTCGAATACTATTCAAAAATACTGCCTTATCAGGAGAATTTATTTCGACAGCGGGGATCGATGGGCCGGCCGGGAAAACTTCATGGAAACAGGTCTCCAGTGCCCCGGAGTTACACTCCACATCCCGCGGGGATCATCCGGGATAGCCGGGGCCGCATCTCCAGGCAAGGGATCCCGGTCGCGGAGGTGCTCCGTGAAAGAACCTGCCATACAGAGCCGGGCCATTCATCGCGATGAAAAAGTTTATGGTAAAGGTTACCAATGGGCCACCCATGAAGGATCGTATACGAGACCTCCTGTTGCTGGGTATGGTCATCGCCCTCCTGATCCCTGCGGCAACCGCCGCAGATATCTACATCACGGTGACGGCCGATGATCCGACGGAGTACAGGGGGCTTCGCGTCGCGACCGTCGACGCCCTCGACCCCCTGGAGACCGATGCCTCCCTCGTGACCCTTGAGGGTGACAACCTCACCGTCATCCCGTGCCCGACCTTCGGGACGATAACCCGGATCTTCGATCCCGCAAGCGGCACCTACCGCGGTGGGAGGGTGACCATCACGGAGAACAAGTCCTTCGACGGGAGCACCCTCCCGGACGATTACCGGATCGTTACCGGCCGGACGATCCCGAACTTCACGATGCACGTCCCGAACCGGTCCGGCAACGTCCTCATGGTCAGATCCCTGGGGAGCCCTGAGGAAGGCATCGACTTCGCCAGATTCTTTGAGGCCGCGGAAGAGCTGGGCTACCTCTTCACCGACGATGCCATCATCTACAGCAACACGACGGGCATATCGGCCTATGGCAACATTGATACGCAGGACTACGACAGAAACGACCTGAACCGCACGCTGAAAAGGAACGAGGTCGATCTCGCCAACTTCAGTGCAGACAGCGATATGGTACGGAGTATGATGGAAGCCTGGCCCTACACGCGGCCGGAGGCCGGCGAGTATCTCCTCACCGCGGTGCAGTACGACAGCGAAAACGAGACGTTGCACGTCCTTGCCGCCATGCCGGTCCTCATACTCGACGGCAACCCCACCGTCGCCTGGAACGATGATCGCCAGGGTGCCGGTGCAACCGTCTCCTTCGGGGAAGGCGTGGACCGGACGGCGTACATCCTGCTTGAGAGCAACATGACCTACGACCTCACGGTAAGGGTCGATACCAGGGAGTTCGTGAGCCGGCCCATCCCGACCTCCGTGACCGATCTGGTCTCCCTCCTGCAGACGGCTGCAGATGAGGCCAGCCCGGTTGCCTACACCCTGACCCGGAGCGATGACGACGCGGGTTCCGGCATCGTCATCGCCCCGGGTCATGGGCTCTCCGGGCGTGCAGACGGGCCCGAGGTGGAGATCGGGGCCGAGGCCCTTGCAACCCTCAACCCCGGCACCTACTCCCTCTACGCCCTGGGCATGGAGGGTGGGGAGATCGTTGCGGTCGATTACCGGGAGGTCGAGGTCCGGGCAGCCTCATGATACCGGCACCCGCCGGGGATCGGGAAAGCCCACCCCTACCAGAAGGGCGTGCAGCATGCCGGACAACCTCTCCTGCCGGCAGGAGGGGTTGCCGATAGCGGCGGAACCGCTGAGATCCCGGCCCCTGCTCCGGGGAGACGGGGCCGGGTTATCGAGCGCCGGGGGGAGAAGTTGACCGGCGCGAAGAAGTGTTACGCTGCGACCGTACTCGCAGCCTGGCTCATCACCATTGCCTTCTTCATGGTCCTCTCCCGCACGCTCGACCTTGAGGTCTTCTTCGTCCTCTCGCTCATCGGCCTCCTCGTGATCGCGGTCCTGATCGACGGGGCCTTCTCCCGCCCCCGCTACATGCGCCACATCGGCTACCTCATCGCAGCAGGTGTCGCCATCTTCGCCTACATCGTCGCCCAGAAAATACTGGAGATCCTTGCCGCATGAACCACCGGGCCTCGCAGATCGTCCTTGCAACCGCCATCATCGCGGCGCTCGCCCTCCTTGCAGGAGAGGCGACCACCCCGCTCCTCTACACGGCGGCAAACACATCGACCGCCGCCCACGTCGACCCCGCGACCGTTCCGAAACAGACCGGCAGGGATGCCGATGCCCTCATCCCCCTGATGGGTGACCTCCTCAGCCAGACCGGCACGCTCACCCTCAACATCAAGCTCAAGGACTACGAGAGCGCCGAGCGCGACCTCGCCCGGTATGCCGAACTCTCGGGCCGGTTCGACAGACTCGTCATCAATCTGGACGTCTCCGGAACCGATATCGGCGAGTTCCAGCGGAACAACCGGGAAAACCTCGCTGCTCTCGCAGCTCTCTTAAACGACACCCGACGACTCGAGGACTTACAGAGGATCGAGATCGACATCCAGGACGATGAAGGCCAGCGTACAACCGTCATCTACGAGGGCGAGACGCTTCAACAGAAACTGCAGGGTGGAGTTACCACCTACGCGGGCCGGGAGAACGCGACGATCCAGATCGCCGACCGCTACGGCGTAAACACCACCCCCTACAGGGAGAGCGTCAGAAACTATGTGGAGATCACCGGTGCCGTGGAGGCGGGAGGCGAAAAGAGCCCTCCATCCCCCCTCGGCATCGCGGTCGCCCCCGATACGGGTCGGTATGGAGATACCTTCTCGATCGCCGGGACTTACGCCGGCGGCTCCCCGGGCACCCCCATAGAGATCTACGTCGACAGCCGGATAGCCGGGAACGCCACCCTGGATGAGAACGGCGCCTACACCTCCATCTACAGGATCGACCGGATCCCCGCCGGCCTGCACCTTGCCTACGCCGTCGCGGGTGCGATCTACTCCGGCGTCACTCCGTTCTCGGTCCGCCAGGATGATACCGCCATCACCCTCACCCTCGGGGAGGGCGAAGTCTGCACGGGAAGCCTCATGACCGCCGGAGGCCGGCCGGTCACGCTCGCCCCGGTCCTCCTCCGGGTCGACGGCAGTACACCGATCGAGACCAGGACCGACGAGAACGGCACCTACCGGGCAAGCCTCGCCCTCCCCGCCGGGGAGCACGCCATCCGGGCGGAGTTCAACGCCGCAGGCTACCCCTTAAACGCCTCTGAGAGCCCGACAGAGACGATCGTCGTCCGGAACGAGGGGCTCTCCCCCCTCCCGTTCATAGCGGCAATCGCGGCGGCGCTCGGGAGCGGGTGGTACCTCCGGCGCCGAAACCGGCCGGAAGAGAAGGCCCCGGCGGCAGAACCCGAAGAGAGCAGGGAGACAGAAGCCACCATCACCCCGCCGCAGGCAGATATCGCGGGACTCTCTCCCCGCGAGGCCGCGACCGTTCTCTTTTGGGCTCTCCGGTCCCGGCTCGGTCTCCCCGACACGAACACCCCGCGGGACTGCGCCCGGCTTATCCCCGCTCACGCCGGGTTCTTCGAGCGCTACGAGCAGATCCGCTACGCCGGCGAGACTCCATCGGAGGAGGAGCTCCGCGCAATGAAAGAAGAGGCTCTTGGAGGCGAAGAACGTGCAGCGTGAAGCCTGGGCGGTCCTCCTCATCCTCTTCCTCGCCGGCGCCGTAGTCTACGCCCACGCGACCACCACCACCGAGGAGTACAGCCGCTACAATCCGGGCTGGAACGGCACCTCAAACCTCCCCGCAGAGGAGATCCGGGATCTCGCGGATCTCGACCCCTCGACGATCCTCCTCATCCTCGCGCCGGATCAGCCCTTCAGCCCCGACGAGGTCGGCTCCCTCCGGGCGTTCCTCGATGCCGGCGGCCGCCTCCTCATCGCCGACGAGGAAGGGAACGCTAACCCGCTCCTCGCCGACCTCGGGAGTAGTATGAGAGTCCGGCCGGGGAACCTCTCAAGTCTCAACCGCGACCACGTCAACCCCGGCCTCTTCACCGTCAGCGTCGTCGGGAACGACACCCTCTTTGCCGGGGTAGAGACCGCCCGGGTCAACCGCCCGGCCGCGGTCGAGGGAGGCGAGCCCCTCCTCGAGACGTCGCCCTTCACCTGGGACGACGCCGACGGCGACGGCCGGATAAGCGGATCCGAAACCTTCGGGACCGCGGTCGTCTGCGCCCGGGAAGGAAACCTCACCGTGCTTGGCGACGCAAGCCTCTTCGTCAACGCCATGTTCGCCGAGAACCCGAAGTTCATTGAGAATCTCCAGCCGATCCGGGTAGACGGCATCCACAGCAGGACCGGCACGAAGAGCCCGATCATCAACACCCTGGTATGGATCCGGACAACCCCACCGGCCGGAGCCGCCATAGTCGCCCTCGGCGTCCTGCCGGTCGCCTGGATCTTTGGGAGGAAGAGAGATGAATGAGAGTTTAAATGAACGCATCAAAACGATCGCGGATGCTTATGAGGATATCCGGCTGATCACCCAGCAGGTGGTCGTCGCAAACCAGCCTCTCATCGAAGAGATCTTCATCAGCATGATCAACGGCGGCCACCTCCTCATAGAGGGGGTGCCGGGAACCGCAAAGACCACCGTCTGCAAGATCATCGCACGCCTGATGGATTACGAGTTCCGGCGGGTCCAGGGAGCCGTGGACCTCCAGCCAGCCGACATCATCGGGGTCCGGACCTACGACCGGAACAAAAACAAGTTCACTCTCCAGAAAGGGCCCATCTTCACGAACTTTTTGATGGTCGACGAGATGAACCGCCTGACCCCGAAGACCCAGAGCGCCCTCCTCGAGGCCCTGAGCGAGCGGCAGGCAACGATCGACGGTATATCCTACCCGCTCAGCGATGCCTACTTCGTCATAGCCACTCAGAACCCCTACGACTCCGAGGGAACCTTCCCCCTCATCGAGGCCCAGCGCGACCGGTTCATGTTCAGCACCGTCCTCAACCACCTCGACCCGGAGGGAGAACTCGAGATCCTCCGGCGGGAGCGGGCCGGGGAACTGGACTGGAAGATCTACCGGGACCGGGTCGCCCCTGTCCTCGGGCCGAAGGAGATCGGGGCGATGGCCGCGACTATTCGGGAGATCCGGGTCGACGAGACGGTCCTCATCTACGTCCGCGACCTGGTGTCTGCCACCCGGTCTCATAGCGATGTCCGGCTCGGCGCGAGTTCCCGTGCATCGATCGCCCTCCTCGGCGGCTCGAGGGTCCGGGCAGCCCTGGACGGCCGGACCTATGTCATCCCCGACGACGCCCGGGCGCTTGCCGTACCCGCTCTCCGGCACCGTATCCTCCTCACCCGGGAGGCGGCGATCGCCGGGGTAACCCCGGATGCGGTCGTCGGCGAGATCATCGAGAGTGCCGGGGTGTCGTAAGGATGCTTCGGCCGACCCGGACCGCCGGGGGAGTCGCGGCGCTTGCTCTCCTCCTCGCCGCCGCAGCCCATCTCCTCCTGATGCCGGCCGCGGCCCTTGCCGCCGGGTCTCTCGGCCTCTTCCTCCTCTGGCGGGGGTGGCGGTTCGGGAACGATCTCGCAGTCGCGGTCACTTCCCTTACCGTGACTCGCGACGTCGACCCGACGATCCTCCGGCAGGGGGCGGTGGCGTCCGTCCGGGTGCAGGCCGACTGCGCCGTCCCGCCAGGCATGGCTATCCACGTGCATGATATCCCGCCGGCAGTCGCGGCCGGCGACGGCCCGCTCTGTGAGCCGGGAAAGGCCGTGACCTACGCCATCCGGCTCATGGCGCCGGGAGAAACGGCGTTTGGCGGGATCGTCCTCTCGGCAGGCGATGCATTCTTCTCCTGCGATCTCTTCTGCCGCAGATTCGACGCCCCCCGCCTCCGGGTCTTTCCCGTGGGGACCCCGGAGGCCGGGAGGGGTATCGGGACACATGGAGAAAGTACCGAAGTGGACCGGAAGACCACGCTTGCCGCTCAAGGCGTCCGCGGGTTTCGGGCTTACCAGAAGGGCGACGACCCCCGCCTGGTGGACTGGAAGGTCACCGCCCGGCGCGGCACCCTCTATATCCGCGAGATGACCGGCCTATCGGGCGGTGCGCCCCTGATCGCCGTCGACATCCCGATCCTGACCGGAGATCCGGAAGACTTCGCCCGGCTCTCGACGGCCGTCTACGGCGCCATCGAGGGGGCGATCGCCTCCCGCGACGGCTGCTCGCTCCTGGTCGCCGCCGGCGGAGAGATTGTCCGGTTTCTCCCGCGTATCCTGGCGAACCGTGAGGCTTTCGCGGCTCTCGGCGGCCTCTCGCCCCTCGAGCCCCGTGCCCACCTCTACCGCGCACCGGGGCCCGCCGTCCTCGCGGGACGGGCGAGGATGAGCGGGCAGGGAGCGGGGCCGGAGGAACGGGTATTCCGCGAGCGGCTCGGCGGAGTCCTCTCGGCGTTCGCGGCCACGAGCCCCGCACCCTTCACCGTGGCAATCCGGGCGGCCCTCGACCGGGCGGAGGCTACGGATATCCGGATCTACTCTCTCCTTTCGGAGGGCGATAAAAGCCATCTCCTCCAGTTGATCCACGAGGCAAAGGTCCGGGGGATGCGGGTCACCCTCCGGGCCCCCGCCGGTGCCGGGACCCTCCCCGGCGTCGATGCCGTGGAGGTGCTCTGATGGCGGTCGATCGAAAGTTCCTCCTCCTTTGCGCGGCCGAGATCCTGGTCGTCGCCGTCGGGGATCTCTTCGCGGCTCTCATCCTCCAGACGATCGTCCTCGCCGCGTTCCTCGGCGATCGACGGGGCTATCCTGCTTACGCCGGGGCGATCGTCCTCTTTGCCGCGGTCCTCCTGGCAAGCGGCCGGATCCTCCTCCCCCTCCTCGGCCTCACGGCCGCTCTCGGCGGCGGTTTTCTTGCCCTCACCCTCCGGGACTACCGGCTCGCCCGGTGGGCACGAGGTGAGGCGTGACGCGGAGCAACCCCTACCGGGGAGCGTTCTCCCTCATCCTCGCTACGGTCCTCCTCCTCGCCGTCGCGGCCGTGACCGGCAGAGGAGACATCACCACCGCAACGGTCGTCCTCGCGGGCACCGGCTGCTTCATCGCCGGCATCTTCCTCCTCGCCCTCCACAAGGGCGAGCCTCTCAATCCGGATGTCGCCGCCCTCCTCCCCGTCCAGGGGACGATCGGGACCGCCACGCTCTGCGCGGACCTCGGCGTCCAGGGCGATGCCCGGTTCGTCCCGGAGGACGGGACCGTCATCGAGGTGATCCCGGTCGCAGGCACCCTCCCGGAGAAACCCAATGGCGACTACTCCTTCATCACCGGCAGTATCTGCGCCGTCCGGCTCGTTCCGGCATGCGCCCCGCTCCTCGCCCGTCTCCGCGAGAAGCACGCCCTCGAGGTGCCGGAGGAGGACGAGGCCCTCCTTGCCTGCATCGCCGAGGTCTGCGACGACCTCATCGAGGTTGCCGAAAAGACGGAGGCGAAGAGAGACGGCGAGAACATCGTCGTCACCCTTCACGGCTACCGGCTCATACCCGGCTGCCGGGCTGTACGGGCAGCATCACCAAAATGCTGCACCATGGTCGCCTGCCCGGTCTGCAGCCTCATCGCCGCCATAGTGGCGCTCGGGAAGAAGACCCCGGTGAGGATAGAGCATACCGCCGTCGACGAGAGGAGGGGCGTACTCCGGGTCATCCTCACGCCGGCCGGGAATACAGGGTCCAATGAGTCGTGATCCGGCAGTTGCCGGGGAAGGATCTTCATGAGGCGCGGTTCTTCCTGACACGGGAGGGGCACGGACCAATCCTCTTATCGACCCTGGGCGCCAACCTCTCTGTCCATGGGGCGGTACGTCAGCGGCGACGTTCTCCTGGCCGCCGTGCGCATCGGGGGAGGAGGCGAAGAGAAGGTCCGGCCGGTGGTGGTCATCGCGGCAGGAGAGAACGGGTGCCTGATCGTCTGCCCGGTCTCAAGCAGGCCCTCCTTCGACGGACCCTCGGTCCCGCTCTCGCTCGACGACTTTGCCCGGGGCGGGCTCGGCCTCTTCACCGAGAGCTACGCTCTTGCCGCACACCCGTCCGCCATACGCTCGGCCGACATCATCGGTAAGAAGGGCACGCTCCTGCCGGAGGCGCTCGCCGCGATCCGGGGAGCCGTGCCGCGAAAAGAGAGGTTTTAGAGTTCGTAGCGCTTCAGGAACTCCCGGATCTTCCGCGACTCCACCCACTCGCGGTCGAGCTCGCTGATCCGTGCATTGATCCTCCTGACCTGTTCACGGAGAATCTCTGCGGTCTTCTCATCGTCAAGCAGATCCGCAAGCCCCAGCACCACCTGGAGCGGGTGGCGGACGTGGTCGGCAAGGATGGCAAACTGCGCTATGTTTCGTGCATTCAGGTCGAGGGTCTGCTCACGGAGCCGTTCATACAGAACCCGCTCGGATATATCCCTTCCTACGGCCTGGAACCCCACGATCATCCCTTTTTCGACGATCGGCGACCCGTTCAGTTCCAGCACGGCAGTTTCCCCGTTCTTTTGCCTGACCTCGATCTGGAGCCCCTCGACCTGCCTGTTCTGGAGCATTCGCTGGCGCCCCTCTTCCCATACCGGGAGGCTTACCGGGAGGATGTAGTCTTCCCAGTCGGTCCCTTTCATCTCCGCGGGCGAGTAGCCGAGTATGCGCTCCATCGCCGGCGATATGTAATTTAACCCCCCGTCGAGGTAGGACGTGGCGATGAGGTCGAAACTCCGCTGGGCGATCCCCCGGAACTTTGCCTCGCTCTCCCGGAGCGCCGCCTCTATCTGGAGCCGCTCGATGATCCGGCCGAGCCGCTCCGCAACGGCATCGAGCAGCATCCGCTCCTCTGTGAGAAACGGCCCCTCGACAGCCTCCGGTTTCTCGCTGGTATACCAGATCTCAACCTCGCCGCGCCGTTCGCCGCAGACGATGATCGGGCTTGCCTGTCGCCAGGGCGTCTCTTTCGGTTCACCCCGGCGATATTCCCGGTCATCGATCTGGATCCGCACCGCGGCATCGTCCGGGTACTGCCAGCCTGAAGGGAGGGTATCGGCAACCGCCTGCAGGAGCCCATCAGGCGTTATCCCCGGCACCTCGACGAGGTGCGTGATGGCATACAGGCACTGGAGCTCGCTCATCCTCTTCTGGAGCGCCTTCTCCGCCCGATCTCTCTCGGTTACGTCGAAGGCCGTCCCGGTGATGCCGGCGATCCGGCCTTCGGCATCACGGAGGGGTTTGAGTGTCAGGTCACGGACATGGTGGTCGCCGTCGACGTTGAGCGTCATCGACGTCCGCATCCCTTCTCCCGTCTCGAGAATCCAGCGCTTGATCGCGGTAAAGTGCGCCCCACCGTCAGGAAAGATCTCCTCGTCCCGGGCTCCTATGATGGACTCGTCCGTGGGCCCGAGCTGCTGGTTGCAGGACCAGATATAGCGCAGATCCAGGTCCTGCGCAAAGACGACCACCGGTGATTGCTTGAGCGCGGTCCTGAAATGATGCGCATCTATATCCCTGGCGGCGTCCCGGATCCTGATGAGATGCTGCCCGCCGGGGATCCGTGACCCCGCAATCGAGAGCCAGCGCCGGGTGCCGGCGGGCGACCGGGTGCGGCAGCAAAGATCGGGGAGATCCGCGCCGTCGAGGAGTGTCTGCCGGATCGACCGCGCGGAGGCCTCATCCTCGATGGCCGGCAGGAGGTGCTCCTCGAGGAGGGAGAGGAGATCCGTCCCGGGTACCTCTCCCGGCGGGAGGCCGAGCATCCGCGCAAGGGCCGGGTTGCACCAGAGGATCTTCCGGTCGCCATCCACCACGAGAAGACCGTCTTCGAGTGCGCCGGGCACCGGCAGGCCGCCGGGTGCCCGGTTCAGATCTGAGTCCATTGTTTCCCACCAGCGCTGGAGTATAGCTGCCTTAGGTGTTGGATCTCGAAGAACTAAAATGAGTTACGATCTGATGTTCGGCCGGCATTACCTGCATACTCATCTTCGAGGGAATATTCCGGCCGGTTTTACCACCTCGAAGGGGGTGGGGGTTCCGGAAAAACCCCGGCGTGCCCGGCAGGGATAAGTCTTATCGCCGCCGACCCCTGGTATATGCAAGTGCGGACGCGCGTACTGGTCGCCGGGCGGGTACAGGGTGTCGGATTCCGGTGGGCCGTGGAGGACGAGGCCCGGGATGCAGGCGTCACCGGGTGGGTCAGGAACCTCCCCGACGGCCGTGTGGAGGCGGTCTTTGAGGGCGAGGAGGAGTCCGTGCGGCGGATGGTCGGGTTCTGCCGCAGGGGTCCGGCCGCGGCCCGGGTCGACGACGTGGCGATCATCAAAGAGGAGTATACCGGGAAGTTCGAGGGTTTCTTCATCCTCTCCTGATAGAGGCCGGCCCCTCAAGGCATATATACGATGGCCTTCCTTCGGAGGACGTATGGTGACGGATACAGAGGCGATCGGGATCTTCTCCGTGATCCGGGAGCGCCGGAGCGTCAGGGATTATGTCGACCGCGATCTCCCGGACGAGGCCCTCCGGGCGATCATCGCTGCGGGCGTCCAGGCCCCGAACGCTCTCGGGCTTCAGCCCTGGCGGTTCGTGGTCGTGAAGGATAGGAGCCTGATGCGGCGGGCATCCGACTACTGTAAACCCATCCTTGCAGAGAAGATCGGGGGGGAGCCCCGGCCCGGGGTGGAGAACTTCCTTATGGCGCTCAAAGATCCGGAGTACAGCATCTTCTACAACGCCCCGGCCCTGGTCCTGGTCCTCGGCGCCCGTGAGGTCGTATCGAGCGCCATCGACTGCGCGCTCTGCGCGGAGAACATGATGCTCGCCGCCTGGGCGATTGGCATCGGCAGTTGCTGGGTCGGCTCCGCGGCCCTCATCCAGCAGAACCCCGATCTCCTCAGGGCGTTGAAGGTCCCGGACGACCACCGGATCGTGGCGCCCCTGATATTCGGCTACCCTGCCCCCCTGCAGCCGAAACCGGGACGGCGCGAGCCGCAGATTACGTGGATACCGTGACCTCACCCGACGGCGGGGCACGCGACGGCCTCGATCGGTATGATCGGGAGCCGGATCCGCTGCCGTCCCCGGATGAGCGTCAGGGTTGCCGGTTCCGCGATGGGCCAGGTGGCGAGGAACCGGTGCAGGTCGTCCACGCACCCTACGCCGGTCTCGTTGATCGCTATGATCAGGTCGCCCGGCCGGAGCCCTGCCCTGCCGGCGGGGCTCTCCCGCGAGACCGAGACGACCTCGACCGCATGGCCCCCGGTAAGCCCGAGAGCGAGGACGAGCGACCGCTCCAGCGGTCGTGACTGGCCGGCAATACCCAGGTAGCCGCGCCGCACCCGACCGTCGGCGACGAGCTGCGGGAGGACCCAGGCGGCGGTGTTTGCAGGGATCGAGAAGCAGATGCTCTGGGCCATGGGGATGATGGCGGTGTTGATCCCGATCACCCGGCCGCGCGAGTCCACCAGCGGGCCGCCGGAGTTGCCGGGGTTCAGGGGCGCGGTGTGCTGGATGACGTTCTCGATCAGGCGACCGTCCCGGCTCCGGAGCGCCCGGCCAAGAGCGCTCAGGACCCCCGTCGAGACGGTCGAGTCGAATCCGAGCGGGTTGCCGATGGCTATCGCAAGCTGGCCGACCGAGAGCGCCCCGGAGTCGCCGAACGCTGCAGAGGGGAGACCCCCGGCATCGGCACGGAGGACGGCGAGATCGGTCGCCGGATCGGCCCCGGCCAGGCGTGCGGGGAGAGCGGTCCCATCCGCCGTACGGACCTCGATCCTGCCCGCGCCCTGCACCACGTGGTTGTTGGTCATGATGTAGCCGTCCGGTGTCACGATCACGCCGGAACCGGCCCCGATCTGCTCGCCCCTCCGGTCCCGGGGGTTCTTCCCCACGACCACGCTCACGACTGCGGGCCCCACGGTCTCGACGACCCGTACGACGGCCCGGGAGTAGGCGTCAAGGAGGTCGGCGTCGGACTCCCCGGTATCAGGGTGTGCAGAGGACCCGTTTGCTACGGATACCGGAGATGAGCCGCTAACCTGCTGAAAGAGTTTGTGTCTTATTTTATCCATTACAGGATATAATTTGTAACCAATAGTAATGTACTTTCTGCACAGGGTTGAGATAGATCCCTGCCGGCGGCGTGCGGCACAGCCCCGTTCTCCGGCGCGCGAGAACTTTCGCAGGCGGGTTAATCATGCGTTCTGCTCCGGCAACTCCTATCCCGCCCCGGGCTCCGTAAGGGGATATCCATGCGTTCAGCTCCGGTTGCTCCGCATACACCTCCGTAGGCGGCTCCTCATCCCCCCTCGGCTCCCCCACCCCGCCTGCGCCTCCGCAGGGATACCCATATACCTCGCCGGCATCCCGCACCCCGCCCGCGCCTGCGGCGCTCCTCCCCCGCCCCGGCGGGGCGGGGTCCGTTCCCGGGCGTATATCAGGGGAGCAGCCGTGCCCGGCTCTTCTCCGGGATCTCCCCG
>ERZ795058.2233-NODE-2233-length-23420-cov-4.595506_pt1 | contig 23420 bp, 10 predicted proteins | sample MGYA00375142_ERZ795058 | MGnify/ENA primary metagenome ERZ795058 (study PRJEB30187, sample SAMN05720210) | activated sludge metagenome | isolation source: anaerobic digester from wastewater treatment plant | place: Japan | collected 2015-04-20 ... | reverse complement strand
CCCCAGTCTCGTCGCGCGAGTTCTCGGATTGCCGCGCGAACAAGCGTCGGATTGGAACCTTCGCCCCCTCTGCAACGTCTGTATTAGTACAAGCCGATACTTGATCTGCGCTCTGGACATATTCGGCATTATGCATTCCAGCTATCACCCAAGTCATCCCGATTCGCGTTCGGAGGTAACGACGCGTCTGCAACAGGGAGGGACGATGAACACGGTGTCGCTGGCCCACAGCCACCCGGCCATACGCGCCTGGATGCGGGATGCTCTGGCCCGGACCTCAGACGCCGCATTCGTGGCCGAGGTGAGCACAGGCGAAGAGGCATTGTCGCTGGCGGAGCAGATCTGTTGGGACTTGGCGCTCATATCCTGCGTGCTTCCTGGCAAGCCGCATGGCATCGAGGTGGTGGAGAGAGTGCTAGCAACAGAGCCAAACGTGCCCGTGCTGGTCCTCGGCGTCCCCGACGATGACGAAACACTGTGCCGTCTCTGGCGGGCTGGCGCCGCCGGCTGCATCCGGGAGGATGCGGCGCCGGAGGCTACCGCCAGGGCGGTGCAGGCTGCAGCGGACGGCACCCAATTGTGGGCCTCGGACCACGTGGCGCGAGCACATCGGTGGTGGGAAGAGGTCGGCTGCAAGCTGGAGGCGCTGACCGAGCGCGAAAGGGAAGTACTCCTTCTGGTGACCAAGGGATTGAGCAACAAGCAGATCGCCACGCGTTTCTCGCTCAGCGTGAACACGGTTCGCGCGCACATGCGGAGTATACTGAGCAAGCTGGAAGCGAGCAGCCGCTTGGAGGCCGCCACGTTCCTTGCGAAGGAGGCGAGTATTAACCAAGACGCCGCGAGAGATCGTCCATCCGGACGACGACAGGCCAGCCATTGATGTGGTAGAATGGGGGCAGCATGATGCTGTATCTCGGATGTCCAGTTCGCGTGAAGAAGAGAGGCTAGAAGGCTTATGTCGATAACCTGACGCCTTTCGGCCGCGATGGCATGATCTCTTCATCCGGGTTGGTTGGGCAAGATTCGAATGCCGCCCGGGGCCAGGCAGTCCCGCCTGCCCCCCCCCTCTGCCAGAAAGGATGCACCATGAGCCCGCTTCGCGATCTCCAGAAGCCACTCCGTCGAGTGAAAGGCCCGGTGCTCGCCGCCGTCGCCATGGTCGTCATCGGGGCCGCCGTGGGGGGCTGGGCCCTGTTGCCCGTTAAGGCAGAGCAACCGCAAGCGATCCCCATAGAGGTCGGTGGGGAGACGATCTGGTTGCAGCTAGGCAAGAACGTTCACCAACAGACCTATGACCTGCTGATGCGAGATGATGCTTTCGCCACGGACCCGGGAATCAAATGGGTGTTCGTCGACAACTTGTGGGTGCCGCTGGCGCGTGCAGCCTTCGAGCAGCCCACGCAACCATCTGTCAAGGAGCGCCGACCCAGCGAAGAAGTCTCCCAGAGGGGGGTTGTTGGCCCTGACTACATCCCCGAATGTGACATCAACCTCAGCGTCCCTGCCTACAGCCAACGCGACTCGGCATGGGCGAGCGCCCGTTTGTGCAACAGCGGCAGCTGCGCGACCATGTACGATGAGGGCTGCGCGATGACCTCTACTGCCATGGTGTTCCGATACTTTGGGGCCAATACCGACCCTGGCCAGCTTAACTCCTGCTCGGCAAACAACGGATGCTGTTCAAGCTGCAACTTGATCGGAGGCTGCGCCGCCAGCAACTGCAGCGGCGGCAGAGCGACATATGTCGGCTACTACGCATTCAACTGGCTGCACATGTGTGGGCTGCTGTCGCAGAACAGGCCGCCCATCGTCCATGTCGGCAACCACTACGTGGTCGTGTACAGGAGCCGCGGTTACGACCTGTACTCTGGAAGCGACTACTACATTAATGATCCCATCGATGGCTCAACGTACAAGAAGCTTTCGTTCTACCCCACACCAACTGAGACGGCCGAGTACCGCGCAGACTAGTCCTATCCTCTCGTCCTGGTGCGCAGAGTCATCTCTTGCAAACCTGGACGAGAGGCTTCATGCGCCCGCTTTCGTCTGGCCAGCCGAAAGCCAGCACACAGGAGGTTCGTGTTCATGACGCAGAACAGGACGAGTATCCACGTCTGTGCCCTGGTATTGGCGGCGGCGATGATCGGCTGCGCGGAGTCCACTGCACCGATCTTGTCTTCAAGTCGCACGCCCTCCACCGCCTCGAGCACTCGCCCATCCAACGTTGCAGCCCCAACTACACAGCCTGTGGTTGCCGACACCGAGCCGGCATGCGACCCTGGCGTTTACGCCCCACAGACGCGGAGCACGCCTCGACCTGCTCCGCTTCCTGACCTCGCGTCGCCTCGCGGCGGATGGGTTGCCTTGCTCACGCCTGAAGACCACTTGGCTCTGGTGTCGACCGATGCCGCCCGACAGGTCTCCCTGGCCGAACAGGGCAAGATCGCCAGTTTTGCCTGGTCGCCCGATGGTCGTTGGCTCGCTTTTCTCACGTCGGGTGGCCGGCTGACCCTTGCTTCCATCGAGCGCTCACAATCCGTCGTTGTGAGTGAGAGAGCGGGCCTCTGCGGAGTCACCTGGTCCGACGACAGCAGCCATCTCGCCTATCTGCATGATATCACAGACACGCGGCAGAGTTATGGAGTCGAAGTGTGCCTATTCGATCTCGCCAGCGGCCAGACCACCACCCTGGCGACCTATCCGCGGCCAGGTGCAGGCGCCGAGATCGCTGCCCTATGTGATCAAACCTTCCCTGCTGCCTGGCCAGTGGTGGTCGAGAAGGTCGGTGGCTCGCTGCACGTATGGGATGCCAGGACCAGTAAGCTCATCGTGTCCCTCGACTCTGTGGGCGCCTACTCCTCGCTTCTGCGCTCTGTGGGCGCCTGTGCCCACCTCTGGCTCCCAGGTGCAAAGGGAATCCTCTTCCCCAAGCCAGAGACTACGAAGAAGGGAATCCAGATCGCGGGAGCGATGGCGGGGCCCATCTATCCCGTCAGCCTGGCGCTCTGGACAGCTGGCAGCAGCAGTGGGCCGACTACCTTGCTGGAAGCGCAAGAGAGGCAAAGCATCTGGCCAGTACGTTGGCTGCCGGATGGACGTCTGGAAGTCCTGATGACGCAGTGGGACAAGGACGAATATGATACACCGGCCAAGCCGGAACACCTGGAGTATCGTTACTATCAGCCGAGCGAGCACGGAGAGCTCTTCGCAGTGAACGACGGCGACCTCCTCTGGTGGATGGGGGGTGGGCTGCAGCAGCGGCTGTCGCAAGCCGGACTGCAGCCAGCACAGGGCGAACTGGGCCATTGGGGAGCGGCATCGGATGGCGAGACGGTAGCCTTCAGCTGGGTATGGCAAGCGGATGGGCGGGAGCAAGGGGCAGTCTACCTCTGGCGAGGCGAGGGAGAGCCGGTGCACCTGGCCATGGGGCACGATCCTCAATGGCAGCCTGGGCAGGGCCAGCCGTAAGCCGGCTCAATACGAGCTCGAGCGGAGAATCCAGCCGGCCTTTTGGGTATCCTCCTACGGCAGGCTGACGCAGACGCGAAAACCGATGTGGTTGCCGCCGCCGGTGTGGTCATTCCCCAGGCGGAAGGCCGTGCGCAGTTGCTTGGCGCCTGACTCAAAGCCGCCGCCGCGCAGCACTGCGCCGCCCCAGCGCGGGTCTTCACGGCCGCCACCGGGCCGGTAGGGATAGTCGAGGTAGCGGCTGTTCGTCCACTCCCACACGTTGCCGGCCAGGTCGGCGCAGCCGTAGGGGCTGTCGCCGGCCGGGCTGCTGCGCCCCACCCGCGCTGCCTCGCCTGCCCCGGCGTCTATCGAGTTGCAGCGGGTGGCATCGGGCGGGCCATCGCCCCAGGGGTAGGGGCGGCCGTCGGCGCCGCGCGCCGCCTTTTCCCACTCGGCCTCGCTGGGCAGGCGCACGGTGCGTCCGCTGCGCTCGCCGGCCCAACGGCAGAAGGCGGCGGCATCGTCCCAACTCACGTGGGTCACCGGGGCGGCCGGCGCGGCCTCGCTGCCGGGGCCGCGGGGGAGGCGCCAGTTGGCCCCCGGCAGGTCGCGCCACACGCCGTCGTAGACCAGGGCGCTGCCGCGGGCCTCGGCGGCCGTCTGGTAGCCCGTGGCGGCGACAAAGGCGGCGAACTGGGCCACCGTCACCTCGTAGCGGCCGATGGCGTAGGCGCCCAGAGACACGGTGTGCTGCGGCCGCTCGTCGACATCGGCCAGTGGGTCATCGTCGCCGCTGCCCATGACGAACTCGCCCGCGGGCACGGGCACCAGCTCCAGCGTCACCCCCGGCGCCAGGTCCAGCACGAGCGAGCCCTCCCTGGCCGGCGCGGCAATGGGTGTCGCCGTCGGCGCTGGGCTGGGCGTGCCGGCGGGCGCCGGCTGCCCGCGCCCGGCGAAGAACAACGCCAGCGCGCCAAGGCCCAGCAACGCCAGCGCCATGAGGCGCGTCACCATGTGCATTGCCGGTGCGGCCACCGGCGGCGCTTTGTCGCTCGCCATCACGCATCGCCCCCTTCTCACCGGCACGGGCCGGCATGCAGCATCAATCGGCCGGGGGACCCAGATACAGATCTTGATAACAATAGCACGAGCCGCGTGCCCCTGTCAACTGCGCGGCGCTGCCAAGTGCATCGATAGTGTATGAACCAGCCTACGGCCGCCGGCCACCATTGGAGATGGCCCGCGCCGGCAACCGGGCTCTGCGCTTCGCGGCCTCCCGGTATGGGCCTTGAGGGGGTCTGTTGGGTTCGTCGGAGTGTCCAGCCGCCCCTGCAGGGGCGGCTGGACACTCCGACGAACCCAACAGACCCCTACCCGGATTGGGAGCCGGGCGGCAGCGTAGCGGAATAGCCGGCTACGGCTGACAGCGCTTGCCAAACGGCACCTTCACGGCTACAATTTGCCGCACGCCCAGCGGTTGTCCTGAGAGGCGCCGCTGCTGGAACCACGAAGGACAAAGGCCAATGGCTCTTCTTTGTGCCCTTTGTGGTGCATTCGTTCTCCTCTCTGCATGCCCGGAGGTAGCAGGTCTGTGAGTGCGATAGCGAGCGAGCGCCTGGAGCGCATCCTGCCCACGGTCGAAAGGCCGGGGCGCTATACGGGGGGCGAGTTCAACTCGGTGGTGAAGGATTGGGTCACCACCGCCGTAAGGCTGGCCCTGTGCTACCCCGACGTCTATGAGATCGGCATGTCGAACCTGGGCCTGGCCATCCTCTACGACCTGGTGAACAAGCGGCCAAGCGCCCTGGCCGAGCGCGCCTACACCCCCTGGCCCGACATGGCCGCCGCCCTGCGCCGCGCCGGGCTGCCGCTCTATTCCCTGGAAACGCATCACCCGCTCGCCGACTTTGACGTCGTCGGCTTTACGCTGCAGTACGAGCTCAACTATACCAACGTGCTGGAAATGCTCGATCTGGCCGGCATTCCCCTGCACAGCGCTGCGCGCAGCGAAGCGCATCCGCTGGTCATCGCCGGCGGCTCGTCGACCTACAACCCCGAGCCGATGGCCGCCTTCTTCGACCTCTTTGTCATCGGCGAGGGCGAGGAAGTGCTACTCGAGCTGCTGGACCTGGTGCTCGCCATGCGCGGCCAGCCGCGCGCCGAGCTGCTGCGCCGCGCCGCCGAAATCCCCGGCATCTATGTGCCCGGCCTCTACCAGGTGGATTATGACCTCGCGGGCCGCGTGCTCGCCGTCACGCCCAGCGATACGGGCGTGCCCGAGCGTGTGACCAAGCGCATCATGCCCTGCCTGCCGCCGCCGGTGACGCGCCCCGTGGTGCCCTTCCTCGACATCGTGCACGACCGCGCCAACGTCGAGATCCAGCGCGGCTGTACCGAGGGCTGCCGCTTTTGCCAGGCGGGCATGATCTATCGCCCCGTGCGCGAGCGCCGGCCCGAGGAGGTGATGGACGCCGTCGAGCAGGTGTTGGCCAACACCGGCTACGACGAAGTGGGTCTCGTCTCGCTCGCCTCCAGCGACTATTCGCAGATCGAGCCACTGCTCGAAGCCCTGGTGCGCCGTTGGGCGCCCGAGCATGTCTCTTTCGGCCTGCCCTCGCTGCGCGTCGACGCCTTTTCGGTGCGCCTGGCCGGCATGGTGCAGGCCACCCGCAAGACCGGCCTGACCTTCGCTCCCGAGGCGGGCAGCGAGCGGCTGCGCGCCGTGATCAACAAGAACGTCACCGAAGACGACCTCGTGCAGACCGCCGAGGCCGCCTACTCGGCCGGCTGGGACCGCATCAAGCTCTATTTCATGCTGGGCCTGCCCACCGAGAGCGACGAGGACGTGGAGGCTATCGCCCGGCTGGTGCACCGGGTGGCCGACATCGGGCGGCGACACCGCGGTGGGCGCGCCAAGGTGCATGCCAGCGCCTCGACCTTTGTGCCCAAGCCGCACAGCCCCTTCCAGTGGCTGCCGCTGGCCGATCTCGACACCGTGCAGCGCCGCCAGCGCCTGCTGCACGAGCGGCTGCGCCGCCGCGGTGTGCAGTTCGACTGGACCGAGCCGCGCACCACGCTGCTCGAAGCGGCGCTCAGCCGCGGCGACCGTCGCGTGGGCGCGGCCGTCGAGGCGGCCTGGCGTGGCGGGGCCGTCTTTGACGCCTGGGGTGAGCATTTCAAGCCGGCCCTGTGGCAAGAGGCGTTTGCGGCGAGCGGCCTCGACATGCACTGGTACGCCTCACGCCAACGCGCGCTCGACGAGGTGTTGCCCTGGGAGCATATCAACGTGGGGGTCAAGAGAGAGTTCCTCGCCGCCGAATGGGAGCGGGCCACCAGTGGCGAGCCGACGCCCGACTGCCGCGACGGCTGCCAGCGCTGCGGCCTCCTCGAGGCGTTCAGGGCCGAGCGCAAGGCCGTGGCCAAGGGGGTGTGGCAATGCCCGTGAAGCAACCGCAACGCGAGGTCACGGCGCCGGTGCAGCGACTGGGCATCGCCTTTGCCGTCGCTGGCGGCGCCCGCTACGTCGGCGGGCTCGACATGGGCCGTGCCTGGGTGCGCGCCTGCCGCCGCCTGGGGCTGCCGCTGGCCTACAGCTTTGGCTTCAACCCGCACCCGCGGGTCTCCATCGCCGCGCCGCTGCCGGTGGGTTTCGCCGCCGAACGCGAGCTCGTCGAGGTCCACCTCGACGCCCGCGTGGATCCGCAGGAGTTGGCCGCGCGCTTGCCCGGTCAGCTGCCACCCGGCCTCACCCTGCGCGGCGTGGAGGAGCTGCCGCTCGACTCGCCGCCCCTGCCAGCGCGGGTGCAGGCCGCCGAGTACCTGGTACGCTTCCTCGACGCGCCGCCCGCGGACCTCGCCGAGCGCCTGGCGCGTCTCCTCGAGGCCGACAGCCTGCCGTTCACCCGCGTGCGCGCGGTCAAGCAGGTCAGCTTTGACCTGCGGCCGCGCATCCTCGAGGCGCAGCTCGACACCTGCATGGGGCAGCCGCTGCTCACGCTGCGCCTCGTGCATGGGCCTTCGGGCGCCGCCCGGCCCGAGGATGTGCTGACAGCGCTCGGCGTGGACCCCATGACTGCCCGCGCCACGCGCACCGGCCTGGTGCTGCGCGACGAGGGCTCGGGGCAGGCGCAAGCCTAGCAGGTTGGCGGGGCGGTTTGGGTTCGTTTTGTTTTTTCGCGATGCAGGTGTGAGGCGGCGGGCAGGGATGAGTTCGTTTCGTATTCTCCACGCAGGTGTGGGGCAATGGGCAGGAATGGGTTCGTTTCGCATTTTCCACGATGCAGGGGGTGGAGGCGCAGCAGGGTGCGAGCGGCGGGCCGAGCGGCGGCGCCGGCGGACCGGGCGAGAAGGCCGGGGCGCGTGAGCGGTTGGCGGCCACGGGGCGCCTCCTGGGCTGAACGGGGCCGGGCGAGTGGCGCGGCCCGGGATGGTAGGCGAGTCCAGTATAGCACACATGTTCTGGGCTGTCAAGTGGGGTTCTTGACCACGAAAACGCGAAAGCGAGCGAAAACACGAAAGAGGCCGATTTCCACCAGGCGCCGGCCGTCGGCAAGCAGAGTGGGGTAGCCCCTGGCCAGGGCCAGGATGCGGCGGCAGAGGTACTCGGCGCAGGAGGGGCAGACGTCGACGCCCTTCGCTGCGGCGCAGTTGCGGATGCTGCAGAAGGGCGGCCCACAGCCCCTTTCGCGGCAACTGCAGCTCACCGCAATCCTGCTTCCCCTGACACTGAGTGCGCCTAACAGAACCAGTAGCAGAGCGGGCTCCCATGTTTTACCCCGCCAGGGACCCGCCGCTTTCGGCGGCGTGGGAGCCGTCTCTCCTGGTTCTGTTAGGCGCTCCAATACGACAATCGTGCTTGCTGCCGGCGGTTGGTGGCGATCCGGGTGGCTGCCGGCTGATGCGCTGCGCTTTCCCCCGGCCATGGCCCGGAAGGGGGATTCTCGGCTGGTTGGCTGGCCCGTGGCCGCCCGCGGGCGGCCACGGGCCAGCCAACCAGCCGAGAATCCCCCCCAAACGGTCCCGTTCCGGCCATATGCTACGCGCAGGGCACGGAGCGTGAAGCCCGGACAGCGGGCCGCTACGGACAAGTACAGTGCGGGGCGGCCAGCAACGCCAGCCAGCCCGCCAAACCCCTACCTCAAAGGCCAGCACCGGGTTCGTGCGAAGCTCAAGAGCCGGTCACCAACGATGATGGGATGTACCCCGGCAGCCTGTCGCTCTTGTCACACATCTGCCTTTCTGGTACAATCGAATCAGGTGCGAGAAGTCGAGCGAAGCACTGCTGGGCAACCTGACGGCTTGCCCTCCCTCATCTGGCGAAAGCGGGGCAGCATGAAGCGTCTGTGGTCTCCCTGGCGCATGGCCTACCTCACCGAAGAGCGCCCCGAGGGGTGCATCTTTTGCGTCAAGGCCGCGGAACGCTGTGACCCGGAGAACCTCATCGTCTGGCGCGGCGAGCGCGCGTTTGTGATGCTCAACCGCTACCCCTACAATAACGGCCACCTCATGGTCATTCCCTACGTCCACGTGCCGAGTGTGGAGGACCTCCCCGCCGAGACGCTCACCGAGATGATGCTGCTCGTCAACCGCTCATTGGCCGCGCTCCGCCGCGCCATGTCGCCGGAAGCCTTCAACATCGGCGCCAACCTGGGGCACGCCGCGGGCGCCGGCATCGCCGACCACGTGCACCTGCACATCGTGCCGCGCTGGGAGGGCGACACCAATTTCATGCCCGTGCTCGCCGACGTGCGCGTCATCCCCGAGTTCCTCGCCGACACCTATCGCAAGATCCGTGAGGCCATGGCTGCCATGGGGTAGCCATGGCCGAGGGGGGGGGAGGATGTCGGGTGCGGCTGGCCTGCCAGCGGGCGGGCCAGCCGCACCCGACATCCTCCCCCCCCTCGGCATTGGTCAAAAGCCGGTATTTCTGGTAGAATGAGTGCGTCGGGGCGCATTAACAATCGGGTGCATTTCCAAGGAGGAAAAGCGTGGCCGACTGGAGCGACAAGGATGTCGTCATCGTCAGCGCAGCCCGGACCCCCATCGGCAGGTTTCTGGGATCCCTCTCTTCCCTCCCCGCCGTCGAGCTCGGAGCTGTGGCCATTCGCGAAGCCGTCCAGCGTGCAAGAATCGAGCACGCGCTGATCGACGAAGTCCTCATGGGCAACGTCGTCCCCGCCGGCGCAGGACAGGCGCCCGCACGACAGGCCGCCATCCGCGCCGGGCTCCCTCCCACCGTAGGTGCCACGACCCTTAACAAAGTATGCGGATCCGGTCTCAAGGCGGTGATGTGGGGCGCCCAACAGATCCGCGCCGGCGATGCCGACATCATCATCGCCGGCGGCATGGAGAGTATGTCGAACGCGCCCTACGTGTTGCCGCGCGCCCGTACGGGCTACCGTATGGGCCACGCCACCATGATCGACTCCGTGGTCAACGACGGCCTGTGGTGCGCCTTCGAAGATCGCCACATGGGCGAGTCCGCCGAGTTCATCGCCGACGAGTACCAGGTCTCTCGCCAGGAGATGGACGAGTTCTCGCTGCAGAGCCACTGCAAGGCCGTCACCGCCACCAAGGAGGGCGCCTTCCGCGCCGAGATCGCCCCGGTGCAGGTGCCCGCCAAGAAGGGTACCATGGCGGTCGACAGCGACGAGTGCCCCCGCGTCGACACCAGCCTCGAGGCGCTGGCTGCCCTCAAGCCTGCGTTCAAGCCCGGCGGCAAAGTCACCGCGGGCAACGCTCCCGGCCTCAGTGATGGCGGCGCGGCGCTCGTGCTCATGAGCGGCCGCAAGGCACGCGAGCTGGGCTGCCGGCCCATAGCCCGCATCACCGGTTATGCCCAGGCCGCCGTGGAGCCCAAGTGGCTCTTTATCGCCCCGGCCTACGCCATCCGCGCCCTCCTCAACCGCACCGGTCTGGCGCTCGATGCTTTCGAGCTGCTCGAGGTCAACGAGGCCTTTGCTGCGCAGATCCTGGCCGACGGCAAAGAGCTGGGTTGGGATTGGGCGCGCGTGAACGTGCGCGGCGGCGGCGTCGCCCTCGGCCACCCCATCGGCGCCAGCGGCGCGCGCGTCCTGGTGACGCTGCTCTACGCCCTGCACGACCTGGGCAAGTCGCGCGGCGCAGCCGCTCTATGCCTCGGCGGCGGCGAAGCGGTGGCCCTCAGCGTCGAGTTGATCTGAGAAGGGGCTCCGATTCACCACAGAGCACACAGAGAACACGGAGACTCCTTACCTGCCCTCTGTGCCCTCTGTGTCCTCTGTGGTGATCCTCGTTTTCCAGGAGGAGGAGACGGTGGAGATCAAACAGGTTGCGGTGATCGGCGCCGGGACGATGGGCAACGGCATTGCCCAGGTCTTTGCCCAGGCGGGCTACCCGGTGACGATGATCGATATCGCCGCCGAGCAACTGCAGCGGGGCCAGGCCACGATCGAGCGCTCGCTGGCCAAGTTGGTAGAGAAGGGCAAGCTTGGCGCCGCCGAACGCGATGCTGCGCTGGCGCGCATTCATACGGCCGCCACGCTCGACGCGGCCGCCGGGGCCGACCTGGCGGTAGAGGCGGTGTTCGAAAACGCGGCAGTCAAGAAGGAGACGCTGCACGCGCTCGACGCCATCCTGCCGCCCCAGGCCATCTTGGCCTCCAATACGTCGTCCATCTCCATCACCGAGCTGGCCGCAGCCACCGGCCGGCCGGCGCAGGTGATCGGCATGCACTTTATGAACCCGGTGCCGCTGATGCAACTCGTGGAGATCATCCGCGGCCTGCAGACGGGCGATGACACAGCCACGGCGACGGTAGAGACGGTACGGCGGCTGGGCAAGACGCCGGTGTTGGTCAACGACGCCGCCGGCTTTGTGGCCAACCGCATCCTGATGCCGATGATCAACGAGGCGGTCTACACGCTCATGGAGGGCGTGGCCTCGGCCGAAGCCATCGACACGGTGATGAAGCTGGGCATGAACCATCCCATGGGGCCGCTGACGCTCGCCGACCTGATCGGCCTCGACGTCTGCCTGGCCATCATGGAAGTGCTGCACAAGAACCTTGGCGACGACAAGTACCGCCCCTGCCCGCTGCTGCGGCGCATGGTGGCGGCGGGCTATCTCGGGCGCAAGAGCGGCCGCGGATTCTACACGTACTAGCGGGCTGTTGGAGCATAGTGAAGCACGCTCGCGACCGGCTTGCACGCTTCGCTCCAGCCCGGTCCGGGGCCTTTAGGGGTTTTGTTGGGTCTTGTGCCGTCGTTGGCCGCGCCCGCGGGCGCGGCCAACGACGGCACAAGACCCAACAAAACCCCTAAAGGCCCCGGACCGGGCTGGAGCGAAGCGTGCAAGCCGGTCGCGAGCGTGCTTCACTATGCTCCAACAGCCCGCTAGTACGTGTAGAATCCGCGGCCGCTCTTGCGCCCGAGATAGCCCGCCGCCACCATGCGCCGCAGCAGCGGGCAGGGGCGGTACTTGTCGTCGCCAAGGTTCTTGTGCAGCACTTCCATGATGGCCAGGCAGACGTCGAGGCCGATCAGGTCGGCGAGCGTCAGCGGCCCCATGGGATGGTTCATGCCCAGCTTCATCACCGTGTCGATGGCTTCGGCCGAGGCCACGCCCTCCATGAGCGTGTAGACCGCCTCGTTGATCATCGGCATCAGGATGCGGTTGGCCACAAAGCCGGCGGCGTCGTTGACCAACACCGGCGTCTTGCCCAGCCGCCGTACCGTCTCTACCGTCGCCGTGGCTGTGTCATCGCCCGTCTGCAGGCCGCGGATGATCTCCACGAGTTGCATCAGCGGCACCGGGTTCATAAAGTGCATGCCGATCACCTGCGCCGGCCGGCCGGTGGCTGCGGCCAGCTCGGTGATGGAGATGGACGACGTATTGGAGGCCAAGATGGCCTGGGGCGGCAGGATGGCGTCGAGCGCGTGCAGCGTCTCCTTCTTGACTGCCGCGTTTTCGAACACCGCCTCTACCGCCAGGTCGGCCCCGGCGGCCGCGTCGAGCGTGGCGGCCGTATGAATGCGCGCCAGCGCAGCATCGCGTTCGGCGGCGCCAAGCTTGCCCTTCTCTACCAACTTGGCCAGCGAGCGCTCGATCGTGGCCTGGCCCCGCTGCAGTTGCTCGGCGGCGATATCGATCATCGTCACCGGGTAGCCCGCCTGGGCAAAGACCTGGGCAATGCCGTTGCCCATCGTCCCGGCGCCGATCACCGCAACCTGTTTGATCTCCACCGTCTCCTCCTCCTGGAAAACGAGGATCACCACAGAGGACACAGAGGGCACAGAGGGCAGGTAAGGAGTCTCCGTGTTCTCTGTGTGCTCTGTGGTGAATCGGAGCCCCTTCTCAGATCAACTCGACGCTGAGGGCCACCGCTTCGCCGCCGCCGAGGCATAGAGCGGCTGCGCCGCGCGACTTGCCCAGGTCGTGCAGGGCGTAGAGCAGCGTCACCAGGACGCGCGCGCCGCTGGCGCCGATGGGGTGGCCGAGGGCGACGCCGCCGCCGCGCACGTTCACGCGCGCCCAATCCCAACCCAGCTCTTTGCCGTCGGCCAGGATCTGCGCAGCAAAGGCCTCGTTGACCTCGAGCAGCTCGAAAGCATCGAGCGCCAGACCGGTGCGGTTGAGGAGGGCGCGGATGGCGTAGGCCGGGGCGATAAAGAGCCACTTGGGCTCCACGGCGGCCTGGGCATAACCGGTGATGCGGGCTATGGGCCGGCAGCCCAGCTCGCGTGCCTTGCGGCCGCTCATGAGCACGAGCGCCGCGCCGCCATCACTGAGGCCGGGAGCGTTGCCCGCGGTGACTTTGCCGCCGGGCTTGAACGCAGGCTTGAGGGCAGCCAGCGCCTCGAGGCTGGTGTCGACGCGGGGGCACTCGTCGCTGTCGACCGCCATGGTACCCTTCTTGGCGGGCACCTGCACCGGGGCGATCTCGGCGCGGAAGGCGCCCTCCTTGGTGGCGGTGACGGCCTTGCAGTGGCTCTGCAGCGAGAACTCGTCCATCTCCTGGCGAGAGACCTGGTACTCGTCGGCGATGAACTCGGCGGACTCGCCCATGTGGCGATCTTCGAAGGCGCACCACAGGCCGTCGTTGACCACGGAGTCGATCATGGTGGCGTGGCCCATACGGTAGCCCGTACGGGCGCGCGGCAACACGTAGGGCGCGTTCGACATACTCTCCATGCCGCCGGCGATGATGATGTCGGCATCGCCGGCGCGGATCTGTTGGGCGCCCCACATCACCGCCTTGAGACCGGATCCGCATACTTTGTTAAGGGTCGTGGCACCTACGGTGGGAGGGAGCCCGGCGCGGATGGCGGCCTGTCGTGCGGGCGCCTGTCCTGCGCCGGCGGGGACGACGTTGCCCATGAGGACTTCGTCGATCAGCGCGTGCTCGATTCTTGCACGCTGGACGGCTTCGCGAATGGCCACAGCTCCGAGCTCGACGGCGGGGAGGGAAGAGAGGGATCCCAGAAACCTGCCGATGGGGGTCCGGGCTGCGCTGACGATGACGACATCCTTGTCGCTCCAGTCGGCCACGCTTTTCCTCCTTGGAAATGCACCCGATTGTTAATGCGCCCCGACGCACTCATTCTACCAGAAATACCGGCTTTTGACCAATGCCGAGGGGGGGGAGGATGTCGGGTGCGGCTGGCCCGCCCGCTGGCAGGCCAGCCGCACCCGACATCCTCCCCCCCCCTCGGCCATGGCTACCCCATGGCAGCCATGGCCTCACGGATCTTGCGATAGGTGTCGGCGAGGAACTCGGGGATGACGCGCACGTCGGCGAGCACGGGCATGAAATTGGTGTCGCCCTCCCAGCGCGGCACGATGTGCAGGTGCACGTGGTCGGCGATGCCGGCGCCCGCGGCGTGCCCCAGGTTGGCGCCGATGTTGAAGGCTTCCGGCGACATGGCGCGGCGGAGCGCGGCCAATGAGCGGTTGACGAGCAGCATCATCTCGGTGAGCGTCTCGGCGGGGAGGTCCTCCACACTCGGCACGTGGACGTAGGGAATGACCATGAGGTGGCCGTTATTGTAGGGGTAGCGGTTGAGCATCACAAACGCGCGCTCGCCGCGCCAGACGATGAGGTTCTCCGGGTCACAGCGTTCCGCGGCCTTGACGCAAAAGATGCACCCCTCGGGGCGCTCTTCGGTGAGGTAGGCCATGCGCCAGGGAGACCACAGACGCTTCATGCTGCCCCGCTTTCGCCAGATGAGGGAGGGCAAGCCGTCAGGTTGCCCAGCAGTGCTTCGCTCGACTTCTCGCACCTGATTCGATTGTACCAGAAAGGCAGATGTGTGACAAGAGCGACAGGCTGCCGGGGTACATCCCATCATCGTTGGTGACCGGCTCTTGAGCTTCGCACGAACCCGGTGCTGGCCTTTGAGGTAGGGGTTTGGCGGGCTGGCTGGCGTTGCTGGCCGCCCCGCACTGTACTTGTCCGTAGCGGCCCGCTGTCCGGGCTTCACGCTCCGTGCCCTGCGCGTAGCATATGGCCGGAACGGGACCGTTTGGGGGGGATTCTCGGCTGGTTGGCTGGCCCGTGGCCGCCCGCGGGCGGCCACGGGCCAGCCAACCAGCCGAGAATCCCCCTTCCGGGCCATGGCCGGGGGAAAGCGCAGCGCATCAGCCGGCAGCCACCCGGATCGCCACCAACCGCCGGCAGCAAGCACGATTGTCGTATTGGAGCGCCTAACAGAACCAGGAGAGACGGCTCCCACGCCGCCGAAAGCGGCGGGTCCCTGGCGGGGTAAAACATGGGAGCCCGCTCTGCTACTGGTTCTGTTAGGCGCACTCAGTGTCAGGGGAAGCAGGATTGCGGTGAGCTGCAGTTGCCGCGAAAGGGGCTGTGGGCCGCCCTTCTGCAGCATCCGCAACTGCGCCGCAGCGAAGGGCGTCGACGTCTGCCCCTCCTGCGCCGAGTACCTCTGCCGCCGCATCCTGGCCCTGGCCAGGGGCTACCCCACTCTGCTTGCCGACGGCCGGCGCCTGGTGGAAATCGGCCTCTTTCGTGTTTTCGCTCGCTTTCGCGTTTTCGTGGTCAAGAACCCCACTTGACAGCCCAGAACATGTGTGCTATACTGGACTCGCCTACCATCCCGGGCCGCGCCACTCGCCCGGCCCCGTTCAGCCCAGGAGGCGCCCCGTGGCCGCCAACCGCTCACGCGCCCCGGCCTTCTCGCCCGGTCCGCCGGCGCCGCCGCTCGGCCCGCCGCTCGCACCCTGCTGCGCCTCCACCCCCTGCATCGTGGAAAATGCGAAACGAACCCATTCCTGCCCATTGCCCCACACCTGCGTGGAGAATACGAAACGAACTCATCCCTGCCCGCCGCCTCACACCTGCATCGCGAAAAAACAAAACGAACCCAAACCGCCCCGCCAACCTGCTAGGCTTGCGCCTGCCCCGAGCCCTCGTCGCGCAGCACCAGGCCGGTGCGCGTGGCGCGGGCAGTCATGGGGTCCACGCCGAGCGCTGTCAGCACATCCTCGGGCCGGGCGGCGCCCGAAGGCCCATGCACGAGGCGCAGCGTGAGCAGCGGCTGCCCCATGCAGGTGTCGAGCTGCGCCTCGAGGATGCGCGGCCGCAGGTCAAAGCTGACCTGCTTGACCGCGCGCACGCGGGTGAACGGCAGGCTGTCGGCCTCGAGGAGACGCGCCAGGCGCTCGGCGAGGTCCGCGGGCGGCGCGTCGAGGAAGCGTACCAGGTACTCGGCGGCCTGCACCCGCGCTGGCAGGGGCGGCGAGTCGAGCGGCAGCTCCTCCACGCCGCGCAGGGTGAGGCCGGGTGGCAGCTGACCGGGCAAGCGCGCGGCCAACTCCTGCGGATCCACGCGGGCGTCGAGGTGGACCTCGACGAGCTCGCGTTCGGCGGCGAAACCCACCGGCAGCGGCGCGGCGATGGAGACCCGCGGGTGCGGGTTGAAGCCAAAGCTGTAGGCCAGCGGCAGCCCCAGGCGGCGGCAGGCGCGCACCCAGGCACGGCCCATGTCGAGCCCGCCGACGTAGCGGGCGCCGCCAGCGACGGCAAAGGCGATGCCCAGTCGCTGCACCGGCGCCGTGACCTCGCGTTGCGGTTGCTTCACGGGCATTGCCACACCCCCTTGGCCACGGCCTTGCGCTCGGCCCTGAACGCCTCGAGGAGGCCGCAGCGCTGGCAGCCGTCGCGGCAGTCGGGCGTCGGCTCGCCACTGGTGGCCCGCTCCCATTCGGCGGCGAGGAACTCTCTCTTGACCCCCACGTTGATATGCTCCCAGGGCAACACCTCGTCGAGCGCGCGTTGGCGTGAGGCGTACCAGTGCATGTCGAGGCCGCTCGCCGCAAACGCCTCTTGCCACAGGGCCGGCTTGAAATGCTCACCCCAGGCGTCAAAGACGGCCCCGCCACGCCAGGCCGCCTCGACGGCCGCGCCCACGCGACGGTCGCCGCGGCTGAGCGCCGCTTCGAGCAGCGTGGTGCGCGGCTCGGTCCAGTCGAACTGCACACCGCGGCGGCGCAGCCGCTCGTGCAGCAGGCGCTGGCGGCGCTGCACGGTGTCGAGATCGGCCAGCGGCAGCCACTGGAAGGGGCTGTGCGGCTTGGGCACAAAGGTCGAGGCGCTGGCATGCACCTTGGCGCGCCCACCGCGGTGTCGCCGCCCGATGTCGGCCACCCGGTGCACCAGCCGGGCGATAGCCTCCACGTCCTCGTCGCTCTCGGTGGGCAGGCCCAGCATGAAATAGAGCTTGATGCGGTCCCAGCCGGCCGAGTAGGCGGCCTCGGCGGTCTGCACGAGGTCGTCTTCGGTGACGTTCTTGTTGATCACGGCGCGCAGCCGCTCGCTGCCCGCCTCGGGAGCGAAGGTCAGGCCGGTCTTGCGGGTGGCCTGCACCATGCCGGCCAGGCGCACCGAAAAGGCGTCGACGCGCAGCGAGGGCAGGCCGAAAGAGACATGCTCGGGCGCCCAACGGCGCACCAGGGCTTCGAGCAGTGGCTCGATCTGCGAATAGTCGCTGGAGGCGAGCGAGACGAGACCCACTTCGTCGTAGCCGGTGTTGGCCAACACCTGCTCGACGGCGTCCATCACCTCCTCGGGCCGGCGCTCGCGCACGGGGCGATAGATCATGCCCGCCTGGCAAAAGCGGCAGCCCTCGGTACAGCCGCGCTGGATCTCGACGTTGGCGCGGTCGTGCACGATGTCGAGGAAGGGCACCACGGGGCGCGTCACCGGCGGCGGCAGGCAGGGCATGATGCGCTTGGTCACACGCTCGGGCACGCCCGTATCGCTGGGCGTGACGGCGAGCACGCGGCCCGCGAGGTCATAATCCACCTGGTAGAGGCCGGGCACATAGATGCCGGGGATTTCGGCGGCGCGGCGCAGCAGCTCGGCGCGCGGCTGGCCGCGCATGGCGAGCACCAGGTCCAGCAGCTCGAGTAGCACTTCCTCGCCCTCGCCGATGACAAAGAGGTCGAAGAAGGCGGCCATCGGCTCGGGGTTGTAGGTCGACGAGCCGCCGGCGATGACCAGCGGATGCGCTTCGCTGCGCGCAGCGCTGTGCAGGGGAATGCCGGCCAGATCGAGCATTTCCAGCACGTTGGTATAGTTGAGCTCGTACTGCAGCGTAAAGCCGACGACGTCAAAGTCGGCGAGCGGGTGATGCGTTTCCAGGGAATAGAGCGGCAGCCCGGCGCGGCGCAGGGCGGCGGCCATGTCGGGCCAGGGGGTGTAGGCGCGCTCGGCCAGGGCGCTTGGCCGCTTGTTCACCAGGTCGTAGAGGATGGCCAGGCCCAGGTTCGACATGCCGATCTCATAGACGTCGGGGTAGCACAGGGCCAGCCTTACGGCGGTGGTGACCCAATCCTTCACCACCGAGTTGAACTCGCCCCCCGTATAGCGCCCCGGCCTTTCGACCGTGGGCAGGATGCGCTCCAGGCGCTCGCTCGCTATCGCACTCACAGACCTGCTACCTCCGGGCATGCAGAGAGGAGAACGAATGCACCACAAAGGGCACAAAGAAGAGCCATTGGCCTTTGTCCTTCGTGGTTCCAGCAGCGGCGCCTCTCAGGACAACCGCTGGGCGTGCGGCAAATTGTAGCCGTGAAGGTGCCGTTTGGCAAGCGCTGTCAGCCGTAGCCGGCTATTCCGCTACGCTGCCGCCCGGCTCCCAATCCGGGTAGGGGTCTGTTGGGTTCGTCGGAGTGTCCAGCCGCCCCTGCAGGGGCGGCTGGACACTCCGACGAACCCAACAGACCCCCTCAAGGCCCATACCGGGAGGCCGCGAAGCGCAGAGCCCGGTTGCCGGCGCGGGCCATCTCCAATGGTGGCCGGCGGCCGTAGGCTGGTTCATACACTATCGATGCACTTGGCAGCGCCGCGCAGTTGACAGGGGCACGCGGCTCGTGCTATTGTTATCAAGATCTGTATCTGGGTCCCCCGGCCGATTGATGCTGCATGCCGGCCCGTGCCGGTGAGAAGGGGGCGATGCGTGATGGCGAGCGACAAAGCGCCGCCGGTGGCCGCACCGGCAATGCACATGGTGACGCGCCTCATGGCGCTGGCGTTGCTGGGCCTTGGCGCGCTGGCGTTGTTCTTCGCCGGGCGCGGGCAGCCGGCGCCCGCCGGCACGCCCAGCCCAGCGCCGACGGCGACACCCATTGCCGCGCCGGCCAGGGAGGGCTCGCTCGTGCTGGACCTGGCGCCGGGGGTGACGCTGGAGCTGGTGCCCGTGCCCGCGGGCGAGTTCGTCATGGGCAGCGGCGACGATGACCCACTGGCCGATGTCGACGAGCGGCCGCAGCACACCGTGTCTCTGGGCGCCTACGCCATCGGCCGCTACGAGGTGACGGTGGCCCAGTTCGCCGCCTTTGTCGCCGCCACGGGCTACCAGACGGCCGCCGAGGCCCGCGGCAGCGCCCTGGTCTACGACGGCGTGTGGCGCGACCTGCCGGGGGCCAACTGGCGCCTCCCCCGCGGCCCCGGCAGCGAGGCCGCGCCGGCCGCCCCGGTGACCCACGTGAGTTGGGACGATGCCGCCGCCTTCTGCCGTTGGGCCGGCGAGCGCAGCGGACGCACCGTGCGCCTGCCCAGCGAGGCCGAGTGGGAAAAGGCGGCGCGCGGCGCCGACGGCCGCCCCTACCCCTGGGGCGATGGCCCGCCCGATGCCACCCGCTGCAACTCGATAGACGCCGGGGCAGGCGAGGCAGCGCGGGTGGGGCGCAGCAGCCCGGCCGGCGACAGCCCCTACGGCTGCGCCGACCTGGCCGGCAACGTGTGGGAGTGGACGAACAGCCGCTACCTCGACTATCCCTACCGGCCCGGTGGCGGCCGTGAAGACCCGCGCTGGGGCGGCGCAGTGCTGCGCGGCGGCGGCTTTGAGTCAGGCGCCAAGCAACTGCGCACGGCCTTCCGCCTGGGGAATGACCACACCGGCGGCGGCAACCACATCGGTTTTCGCGTCTGCGTCAGCCTGCCGTAGGAGGATACCCAAAAGGCCGGCTGGATTCTCCGCTCGAGCTCGTATTGAGCCGGCTTACGGCTGGCCCTGCCCAGGCTGCCATTGAGGATCGTGCCCCATGGCCAGGTGCACCGGCTCTCCCTCGCCTCGCCAGAGGTAGACTGCCCCTTGCTCCCGCCCATCCGCTTGCCATACCCAGCTGAAGGCTACCGTCTCGCCATCCGATGCCGCTCCCCAATGGCCCAGTTCGCCCTGTGCTGGCTGCAGTCCGGCTTGCGACAGCCGCTGCTGCAGCCCACCCCCCATCCACCAGAGGAGGTCGCCGTCGTTCACTGCGAAGAGCTCTCCGTGCTCGCTCGGCTGATAGTAACGATACTCCAGGTGTTCCGGCTTGGCCGGTGTATCATATTCGTCCTTGTCCCACTGCGTCATCAGGACTTCCAGACGTCCATCCGGCAGCCAACGTACTGGCCAGATGCTTTGCCTCTCTTGCGCTTCCAGCAAGGTAGTCGGCCCACTGCTGCTGCCAGCTGTCCAGAGCGCCAGGCTGACGGGATAGATGGGCCCCGCCATCGCTCCCGCGATCTGGATTCCCTTCTTCGTAGTCTCTGGCTTGGGGAAGAGGATTCCCTTTGCACCTGGGAGCCAGAGGTGGGCACAGGCGCCCACAGAGCGCAGAAGCGAGGAGTAGGCGCCCACAGAGTCGAGGGACACGATGAGCTTACTGGTCCTGGCATCCCATACGTGCAGCGAGCCACCGACCTTCTCGACCACCACTGGCCAGGCAGCAGGGAAGGTTTGATCACATAGGGCAGCGATCTCGGCGCCTGCACCTGGCCGCGGATAGGTCGCCAGGGTGGTGGTCTGGCCGCTGGCGAGATCGAATAGGCACACTTCGACTCCATAACTCTGCCGCGTGTCTGTGATATCATGCAGATAGGCGAGATGGCTGCTGTCGTCGGACCAGGTGACTCCGCAGAGGCCCGCTCTCTCACTCACAACGACGGATTGTGAGCGCTCGATGGAAGCAAGGGTCAGCCGGCCACCCGACGTGAGAAAAGCGAGCCAACGACCATCGGGCGACCAGGCAAAACTGGCGATCTTGCCCTGTTCGGCCAGGGAGACCTGTCGGGCGGCATCGGTCGACACCAGAGCCAAGTGGTCTTCAGGCGTGAGCAAGGCAACCCATCCGCCGCGAGGCGACGCGAGGTCAGGAAGCGGAGCAGGTCGAGGCGTGCTCCGCGTCTGTGGGGCGTAAACGCCAGGGTCGCATGCCGGCTCGGTGTCGGCAACCACAGGCTGTGTAGTTGGGGCTGCAACGTTGGATGGGCGAGTGCTCGAGGCGGTGGAGGGCGTGCGACTTGAAGACAAGATCGGTGCAGTGGACTCCGCGCAGCCGATCATCGCCGCCGCCAATACCAGGGCACAGACGTGGATACTCGTCCTGTTCTGCGTCATGAACACGAACCTCCTGTGTGCTGGCTTTCGGCTGGCCAGACGAAAGCGGGCGCATGAAGCCTCTCGTCCAGGTTTGCAAGAGATGACTCTGCGCACCAGGACGAGAGGATAGGACTAGTCTGCGCGGTACTCGGCCGTCTCAGTTGGTGTGGGGTAGAACGAAAGCTTCTTGTACGTTGAGCCATCGATGGGATCATTAATGTAGTAGTCGCTTCCAGAGTACAGGTCGTAACCGCGGCTCCTGTACACGACCACGTAGTGGTTGCCGACATGGACGATGGGCGGCCTGTTCTGCGACAGCAGCCCACACATGTGCAGCCAGTTGAATGCGTAGTAGCCGACATATGTCGCTCTGCCGCCGCTGCAGTTGCTGGCGGCGCAGCCTCCGATCAAGTTGCAGCTTGAACAGCATCCGTTGTTTGCCGAGCAGGAGTTAAGCTGGCCAGGGTCGGTATTGGCCCCAAAGTATCGGAACACCATGGCAGTAGAGGTCATCGCGCAGCCCTCATCGTACATGGTCGCGCAGCTGCCGCTGTTGCACAAACGGGCGCTCGCCCATGCCGAGTCGCGTTGGCTGTAGGCAGGGACGCTGAGGTTGATGTCACATTCGGGGATGTAGTCAGGGCCAACAACCCCCCTCTGGGAGACTTCTTCGCTGGGTCGGCGCTCCTTGACAGATGGTTGCGTGGGCTGCTCGAAGGCTGCACGCGCCAGCGGCACCCACAAGTTGTCGACGAACACCCATTTGATTCCCGGGTCCGTGGCGAAAGCATCATCTCGCATCAGCAGGTCATAGGTCTGTTGGTGAACGTTCTTGCCTAGCTGCAACCAGATCGTCTCCCCACCGACCTCTATGGGGATCGCTTGCGGTTGCTCTGCCTTAACGGGCAACAGGGCCCAGCCCCCCACGGCGGCCCCGATGACGACCATGGCGACGGCGGCGAGCACCGGGCCTTTCACTCGACGGAGTGGCTTCTGGAGATCGCGAAGCGGGCTCATGGTGCATCCTTTCTGGCAGAGGGGGGGGGCAGGCGGGACTGCCTGGCCCCGGGCGGCATTCGAATCTTGCCCAACCAACCCGGATGAAGAGATCATGCCATCGCGGCCGAAAGGCGTCAGGTTATCGACATAAGCCTTCTAGCCTCTCTTCTTCACGCGAACTGGACATCCGAGATACAGCATCATGCTGCCCCCATTCTACCACATCAATGGCTGGCCTGTCGTCGTCCGGATGGACGATCTCTCGCGGCGTCTTGGTTAATACTCGCCTCCTTCGCAAGGAACGTGGCGGCCTCCAAGCGGCTGCTCGCTTCCAGCTTGCTCAGTATACTCCGCATGTGCGCGCGAACCGTGTTCACGCTGAGCGAGAAACGCGTGGCGATCTGCTTGTTGCTCAATCCCTTGGTCACCAGAAGGAGTACTTCCCTTTCGCGCTCGGTCAGCGCCTCCAGCTTGCAGCCGACCTCTTCCCACCACCGATGTGCTCGCGCCACGTGGTCCGAGGCCCACAATTGGGTGCCGTCCGCTGCAGCCTGCACCGCCCTGGCGGTAGCCTCCGGCGCCGCATCCTCCCGGATGCAGCCGGCGGCGCCAGCCCGCCAGAGACGGCACAGTGTTTCGTCATCGTCGGGGACGCCGAGGACCAGCACGGGCACGTTTGGCTCTGTTGCTAGCACTCTCTCCACCACCTCGATGCCATGCGGCTTGCCAGGAAGCACGCAGGATATGAGCGCCAAGTCCCAACAGATCTGCTCCGCCAGCGACAATGCCTCTTCGCCTGTGCTCACCTCGGCCACGAATGCGGCGTCTGAGGTCCGGGCCAGAGCATCCCGCATCCAGGCGCGTATGGCCGGGTGGCTGTGGGCCAGCGACACCGTGTTCATCGTCCCTCCCTGTTGCAGACGCGTCGTTACCTCCGAACGCGAATCGGGATGACTTGGGTGATAGCTGGAATGCATAATGCCGAATATGTCCAGAGCGCAGATCAAGTATCGGCTTGTACTAATACAGACGTTGCAGAGGGGGCGAAGGTTCCAATCCGACGCTTGTTCGCGCGGCAATCCGAGAACTCGCGCGACGAGACTGGGG
>ERZ795058.2214-NODE-2214-length-23574-cov-4.440452_pt1 | contig 23574 bp, 15 predicted proteins | sample MGYA00375142_ERZ795058 | MGnify/ENA primary metagenome ERZ795058 (study PRJEB30187, sample SAMN05720210) | activated sludge metagenome | isolation source: anaerobic digester from wastewater treatment plant | place: Japan | collected 2015-04-20 ... | reverse complement strand
TACACGTGAGACTACACTCTTTCCCTACACGACGCTCTTCCGATCTCCTCGCCGACCTGGTGGACGACGCGTTCCTCGCGTACAACTCGGGGCGGCTCCGCGAGGGCTGTCAGCTGTTTGTCGAGAAGATGCTCGAGCCCGACGTGACGATCGGCATGAGCCTGTCCGGCGCGCTCACTCCCGCCGGCCTGGGCGTGTCGTCGATCGTGCCGCTCATCCGGGCGGGCTTTGTGGACTGGATCGTCTCCACGGGCGCCATCCTGTACCACGACCTGCATTTCGCCCTGGACTACCCGATCCGCATGGGCAGCTTCAGGATGGACGACACCGAGCTGCGCGACAACGACATCGTCCGCGTGTACGACGTGCTGATGGGGTACAGCGACTGCCTGATGGCGACCGACGAGATCCTGCGGGCCATCCTCCTGCAGCCCGAGTTCCAGCGCGAGATGGGGACGGCCGAGCTGCACCACCTGCTCGGGAAGTACGCCGCCGAGTGGGAGCGGAAGGCGGGGCTGAAGAACGTCTCGCTGCTCGCGGCGGCGTACCGGGCCGGCGTGCCGTGCTACACCTCGTCTCCCGGCGACTCGACCATCGGCATGAACGTGGCTGGCGTCGAGCTCAGGGGCAGCAAGCTGCGAGTGAATCCGTCCATCGACGTCAACGAGACGACCGCGTTCGTGCTCGCGGCCAAGCGGTCCGGCGGCAAGAGCGGCGTGGTGCTGTGGGGCGGCGGGAGCCCGAAGAACTTCATGCTGCAGACCGAGCCCCAGATCCAGGAGGTCCTGCGCATCAAGGAATTCGGCCAGGACTACTTCCTGCAGGTGACCGACGCGCGGCCGGACACCGGCGGCCTGAGCGGCGCCACGCCGAGCGAGGCGGTGAGCTGGGGCAAGGTGGACCCCGCCCGGCTCCCCGACGCCGTGGTCTGCTACACCGACACGACCATCGCGATGCCCATCCTGACGCACTACGCGCTGGCGCGGCACAAGCCGCGGCCGCTGCGCCGTCTGTACGACGCGCGGCCAGCGATGGTGAAGGCGCTGACGCGGGAGTACTTCGCGCACAACAAGGTCAGGATGATCGACGGGTCCGCTCCCGTTCTGGACTGAGCCATGGCCAGGCTGACCGCGAAGCAGCTTCAGGACCTCGCCTGGGAGCACGGGACCCCGCTCGTGGTGGTGAACCACGACGCCATCCGGGAGAACTACGCGACGTTCAAACGGCTCCTGCCGCGGGTGCAGGGGTACTACGCGGTGAAGGCGAATCCCGCGCCCGAGATCGTCCGGACGCTGTTCAAGGCCGGCGCCAGCTTCGACGTGGCGTCCCTGTCCGAGTTCATGCTGGTGTACGACCTCATCCGCCACCGGCCCGCGCGGGTGCGGCAGGACTTCGTGTGGGACAAGATCGTCTACGCGAACCCGGTGAAGGCCAAGGAGACGCTCGAGTCCCTCGACAAGTACAAGCCGCTCGTGACCTTCGACAACGGGACCGAAGTCGTCAAGATCCGCGAGTTCGCGCCCCGCGCCGGGCTGCTGCTGCGGATCCGGGTGCCGAACACCGGGTCGATGGTGGAGCTCTCCTCGAAGTTCGGGTGCGACCCCGGCGAGGCGGTGTCGCTGATGGAAGAGGCCCGCGCCGCCGGGCTGGAGGTGGAGGGGCTGAGCTTCCACGTCGGCAGCCAGTGCACGAACTTCGAGAACTACGTCCAGGCGCTGAACATGTCGGCGGCGGTCATGCGGGAGGCCGCGTCGCGGGGCTTCGACCTCAGGGTCCTGGACATCGGCGGGGGCTTCCCGGTGCGCTACAACCGGCACGTGCCGCCCTTCAGCCTGCTGGCCCGGAGGATCAACGCGGAGATCGACCGGCTGTTTCCCGGCGACGTCGAGATCATCGCCGAGCCGGGCCGGTTCTTCGTGGCCACCGCCATCACGTCCATCGCCACCGTCATCGGCAAGGCGGTGCGCGACGGGAAGACCTGCTACTACATCGACGACAGCGTCTACCACACGTACTCGGGCATCATCTTCGACCACTGCCCGTACCGCATCCACGCCTTCAAGAAGGGGCCGGCCGAGGTGAGCGCGGTGTTCGGCCGGACCTGCGACGGGCTGGACACGATCTCGCAGGCGGAGATGCTGCCGGACCTGCAGCTGGACGATCTGGTGTACTCGCTGGACATCGGGGCCTACAGCAACGCGTCGGCGACGTGGTTCAACGGGTTCCCGCCGGCGAAGGTCGTGCACGTGAACGAGTGACACGGGCCCGGCCGCTCCGCGGCCGGCCCGTCTTCAGGGCGCCGAGGCGGCCCCGGCCGCCGGCGCGTCGAAAGGACATCCACATGACCGCACTCAGTCTCGCTCTGGCCGCGGCGCTCGCGGCGCACGCCCCGGCCCAGGCGCCGAAGGCGGACGACTACGTCGGGACGTGGAACGTCAGGATCACCGATGCCGCCGACACGTTCGTCAGCGGCGGCTTCCAGGTGGACAAGGCGGGAGACGGCCTGACCGGCGGCCTGGTGTGGCGCTCGGGCAGCTTCACGCCCGCCGCGAGCGTCGAAGTCAGCGACGGCGCCCTCCGCATCGTTCGAGGCCCGGCAGGCAAGCAGGACGTCTTCGAGGCGCGCCTGGAGGGCAAGACGCTCAAGGGCCGGGTCACGTACGTCAACGGCCGGACGAACGAATTCGAGGGCCGCAGGGCCCCGCTCCTGCTCTCGAGGAAGGCGCCGGTCTGGGGCGCGCCCGTGAAGATGTTCGACGGCAAAACGCTCGACGGGTGGCACGCGCGGGACCCGAAGGCGCAAAACGGCTGGGCCGTGGTCGACGGCGAGCTGGCGGTGGTGCAACCCAAGGGCAACTCGGACCTGGTGAGCGACCGCACGTTCCTCGACATGAAGCTCCATCTCGAATTCAACGTGGAGCCGAAGTCGAACAGCGGCGTCTACCTGCGGGGCCGGTACGAGCTGCAGATCCTCGACAACCCGGACGCGAAGATGGCGCTCGACACCCACGGCTGCGGCGCGGTGTACAGCCGCCTCGCGCCCGCGCTCGACGCGACGAAGCCGGCCGGCGAGTGGCAGACGCTGGACGTCGAGTTCGTCGGCCGGCAGGTGAAGGTCACGCTCAACGGCCAGCTGGTCGTCAACGGCGTCGTCGAGGGGATCACCGGCGGCGCGCTGAGCCCGTTCGAAGAGGAGCCGGGCCCGCTCATGCTGCAGGGCGACCACGGCAAGGTCCGCTTCCGCAACATCGTCGTCACGCCGGCGACGTAGGCCCGGGGGACGGTCCCGCCGGCGCGGGCCGTGCCGCCGGGCGCCTGGCCAGGTCGAGGTGCCGTTCGGCGCCGACCATCGCGACGCGCAGGAACACCCGGCCGAACACGATCGCCTGCATGACGATCGAAAGGGCGGCAATGGCGCCCCAGCTGCCGGCGGCCGGCGTATTGGCCTCGTAGGCGAGGTAGGCGAGCGCCAGCGCCGCCAGCATCAGCGCGAACGCGATGGCGACGCCGAACACGCTCGCCAGGTTCCGCAGCGTGAAGCCCAGCCCGCCGAGGTAGGCCTTCAACATGCCGCGGGATCCGTCGCGCGCGACCTGAATGCGCGCGTAGTCGAGGGCGAGCAGGAACAAGCCGGCAGTCGCGAGCGCCGCCGCCGCCGTCAGGGCGGCAGCCAGGTACCGGGCGGGCTCCCACTCGGAGCCGCCGAGCGGCGACAGGGCCCCGGCCACGGCTGCCGACACGGCGCCGGCGGCGAGGAGCGCGGACGCCGCGGCGACGAGCGCGAGCCTGAGGAACCGGCCGAAGTACCGTCCGCCGCCGCTGAAGAACCGCTGCAGGAACGGACCCGGCTCGCCCCCTCTGCCCAGGACCTCGACGGTGCCGCCGAAGACGAAGGCGCTGGAGATCGCCGCCACGGCGAGCGCCGCGATCAGCCCGCGCAGCGGCGAGCCCATGGCGCTCGCGGCGCTGTCCTGCACCAGGTCGGCGTACACCGAGATGTCGAACCGCCGCAGGATCTTCTGGGCCTCCGTCGACGGGCCCAGCACGGCGTTCCACGCCGAGAAGACCGGCAGGATCGGCACGAGGGCCAGCAGGGCGTACCAGCCCCAGACGAGCAGCGGGAGCTTCGGCTGCGAGGCGGCCGCTCTCAGACCGGCCCTGACGCTCGCGATCATCGTGATGCCTCCGGCAGCCGGCCCTACATCAGGCCCACGGCGGTGATGAGGTGCTGGATGACGAACAGCCACCTTGCGATCCAGCTCGCCGCCGGGCGGCTGTCGGCCCTGAGCCGCCTTCCGTTGTTCAGCCAGTTCGCGTCCAGCGCGATCCTGCGGTCCGGATCCACGTCGACCCACTCCAGCTTCTCCGGCCGCTCGAAGACGAACTTCCTGAACGTCGCGCGGCCGTCCCAGGCCTGGCGTTCAACGGGCTTCCCCTCGAACTTGAACGCGACCTCGACCGGCAGGCGCACGCCGCCGCTGCGCCGGACGACGACGACCGTCCGGTACACGCCCTTCCCCGTGCGCTCGGCTTCGGCGTCGGCCTTCGCGGCGTCGGCGGCGGACACCGTTGTGCGCCCGCCGGGGCCGTCGAAGACGCCGCGCCCGCGCTTCACCAGGACGGAGGACGCCGATCCGACGTCGTAGTCCACCACGTCGGTGCCGCGCACGACCTGGTCGAAGTACCAGCTCCAGTCCCGGCCGGTCATCTCGTCGACCAAAGCGAAGAAGTCCTCGCTGCGCGGGTGTTTGAACCGCCACCGCTCGTGGTAGGTCCGCATGAGCCGCGCCATGGCCTGTTCGCCCAGGTAGCCCTCGAGCGTCGCCAGCGCCAGGGCCGGCTTCTCGTACGCGTAGAACCCGTATTCGCTGGACGGCGTGTAGTCCCAGGCGGCGGCGAGGATCCGGTTGTAGCGCGCCTCCGGGCTGTTCCGCACGCGCAGCGCTTCCTCGTCGTCCATCGTGAAGCCGAGGAACTCGACCGCCGACCGGCCGCGCCCGTAGGTCGCCAGCATCGCCTTGGCCGTGGACCACGTGTTGAGCCCTTCGTCCAGCCAGGCTTCCTCGAACTCGTTGTTGCCGACGAGCGCGTACCAGAACTGGTGGCCGAACTCGTGAATCGTCACCTCCTCGAGCATGCGGATCCGATCGAACGGCCAGCGGTTGAACAGCCACAGCGTGCCCGCGGTGATGAAGGTCGGGTACTCCATGCCGCCGGCGCCGCTCGCGCCCGGCGCCGGATCCACGACCGTCAGCGTCTTGTAGGGATACCTGCCGTACCAGAGCCCGTACCACTTCAGGCCCGCCTTGGCCGCCTCGATGTGCCGGCGCGCCTGCGGCCGGTGATCGGGCTGCAGGAGCACGGTGATCTCGACGTCCGAGAGCCTCACCTCGTCCAGCGTCCGGCCGAGCAGCTTCGCGGTGCGCTCGTACTCGGCGGGCGTGACGTCGCGCTCCGCCGAAAACGTCTCCTTGACGACGACGTAGTCCGGGTCGGCCGTCCACGCGAAGTCGTGGACGTCGGCCTGCTCGAAGACGTGCGTCGTCGTGCCGTTGGCGTGCCTCCGCTCGCTGGTGCGCGCGCCGGTGGCGCCGACGACGAAGTTCGACGGAACGGTGATCTCGACGGTGAAGGTGCCGTAGTCGGCGTAGAACTCGGATTCGGCATGGTACTGGTGGCAGTTCCAGCCGCTCGCCGCGCGCCCGCGCATGCCGGCCGGCTCGTACACGCCGAGCTTCGGGAACCACTGGCCCGCGAGGTAGAAGTCGCCCTCGTAGCCCGTCCGGGCGAAGACCCGCGGGAGTTGGGAGGTGAACGAGATCTCCAGCGTCACCGATCTGCCGGGCGACACGGGTTCGGGCAGAAGGACCCGCGCCACCGTCTGATCGTCCGGGTTGCCGTCGTCGGGCTGGATGAAGGCCAGCGACGGCTTCAGGTCGGCGCCGGCGGCCGTCCTGATGGACGTGACGTCGATCCAGCCCCACGAGCCCGCGCCGGCCGACGCGCCGCGCATCCGGCCGCCCGACTCCCTCATGAACGTGGTCCTCGTGTTCTTGAAGGCGTTCAGGTAGAGGTGGAACTGCAGCTCGGACACGGCATCCGCCGCGGACGGGTTGCGCCAGGTCAGCGTCTCCGTCCCGGTGATCTGGCGGCTGGCCGTGTCGAGCGCGGCCCTGATGTGGTACTGAACCACCCGATCGGACACCGCCGGGAGCGGATCGGCGGCGGCAGGCAGCGCCGCAAGGACGCCAGGGAGGGCCAGGATCATCGCTGCGGCGATGCGGCGCATGGCGGACTCCGCAGGGTGAAAGGGGCGAGGGGCCAGGCGCGTCACACCAGCGCCCGGCGCCCAGCCCCCATGTTGGCTACTTGCCCGCCGGAACCCGCTCGATCGTCACGCTCATCGTGACCGGCGTCACCGGCCTGTCGCCCGGGGCCTTCGGCACCTTGCCGATCTTCCTCACGACGTCCATGCCCTCGACCACCTCGCCGAACACGGAATGGTGATCGTTGAGGTGCGGCGTGGGGCCGAGGGTGATGAAGAACTGGCTGCCGTTCGTGTTCGGCCCGGCGTTCGCCATCGAGAGGATGCCCTCTTTCGAGTGGCGCAGGTCCTTGTGGAACTCGTCCTCGAACTTGTAGCCAGGGCCGCCGGTGCCGACGCCGAGCGGATCGCCGCCCTGAATCATGAAGCCGTCGATGACGCGGTGGAAGATGAGGCCCTCGTAGAAGGGGCGTTTCACCTTGCTGCCCGTCTTGGGATCGGTCCACTCCTTCGTGCCCTCGGCCAGTCCGACGAAGTTGGCGACGGTCTTCGGCGCCTTGTCGTCGAACAGCCGGACCGTGAACTTGCCCAGCGGGGTGGTGAAGTGCGCGTAGATTCCAGGCTTCAACTTGGCCTCCAGGCTGATTGTGCCGGCCAGGACGACGGCCGGCACCAGCAGGCCGCAGAACAGCAGACGTCTCATCGGGTTGCCTCCTCGCAACGGCCCCGCCCTGCCGGCGCCCCGGGGGCGGGGCCAGTCAACGCATCGTACCGCAGAACCCGCCGTGTCCGGGCGCCGCACTCACGAACCGGGCTTCACCTTCCCGTCGGCGTCGAGCAGCCGGATGTCGCCCAGCCCGAGCGCCTTGAGCGGCGCCTCGATCTTCTTCAGATCGCCGACGACGACCCAGACGACGCTGTCGGGATGCACGGAGACCTTCGCCGCGCGGACGAGGTCGGCCGCGCCGAGGGCGCCGACCTTCGCCCCGTACGTGTCGAAGTAATCGTCCGGCAAGCCGAACGTCACCAACTGCTGCAGCGTCGCGCCGACGGCCGACATCGTCTCCCACTGGCCCGGCAGCGTCAGCACGAGCGCGTTCTTCGCGGCGGCGAGCTCCTCGGCGCTCACCGGGATCTGGCCGAGGATCCCCCGCAGCTCCTTCTGGATCTCCTGGATGGCTTCCTTCGTCTTGTCGGTCTGCACCGGCGCGTAGACGATGAAGGGGCGCTGGCCGCGGGCGTCCCAGAACAGCGTCTGGGCGCCGTACGACCAGTGCTTGTCCTCGCGGATGTTCATGTTGATCCGCGACACGAATTGCCCGCCGAGCACGGCGTTCATCGCCTCGATGGCGATCTCGTCCGGGTTCGACTTCGGCGGGGCCACGTGGCCGGCGAGGATCAGCGACTGCTCGGCGCCGGGGCGGTCGATCACGTAGACGGCCTGCGCCTTGGCCGCCGCCACCGTGCGCACGTTCCTAGCCGGCACCGGGCCCGGCTTCCACGCGGCGAACAGCTTCTCGATGCGCGGCTTGATCTCGGCCATGGTCGTCGCGCCGACGACGATCAGCGTCGCGTTGGAGGGCTTGAAGTAGTCGCCGTGGAACTTCACCAGGGTGTCCCGGGTGATCCGGCCGACCGACTCGATCGTGCCCGAGCCCGTCAGCGGCAGGCCGTAGGCGTGGCCGGGGCCGTAGATCAGGCCCGGCAGCACCCGTAGCGCGATCCCGATGGGCTGGGCGCCCTCCTGCTGGATCTGGGCGAGGCGCCGCCGCCGGAGCCGCTCGAGCTCGTCGGCGGGGAACGACGGGTTGAGGACGACGTCGCCGAAGATAGCCAGCGAGGCGTCGAGGTTCTCCTTGAGCGCCGACATCCGCACGGCCGCGGTGTCGAGCGTCGCGCCGAGGCTCAGCGTCGCGCCGAGGCCGGCCACGTCCTCGGCGATCTGGAGCGCCGAGCGGCTCGCCGTGCCCTCGTCCATCATGTCGAGGGCGAGGCTGGCCGTCCCGGGCAGCGCGGACTGGTCGGCGGCGAAGCCGGAGTCCACGAGCAGCGTGAGGTTGACCTGCGGCACGCTCTGCCGCGGGGCGACGACGAGCTTCAGGCCGTTGGCCAGCGTGGCGCGCTCGAACGCCGGGAAGCGCACCGCCGGCGGCGCGCCGGGCGTCGGCACGGCGGACCGGTCCACCGTGGACGGCGTCGTGGCGTACTGCGGGAAGGGCCGCACCTCGAGGACGTACACGCCGTCGGAGAGCCAGCGCGAGGAGGCGTCGCGCACGGCGGCCGGCGTCGCCTCGGCGATGCGCCGCTGCGTGATCGCATGCTGCTCAGGGTTCCCCGCGTAGACCTCGCCCTGCGCCAGGACGTCGGACTTGCCGCCGAACCCGCCGATGCGCTCGACGCCCCTGACGAACGCCGCCCGCCGCTGCGTCTTGACGCGCTCCAGTTCGGCCGGCGTCGGCCCGTCCTTCAGCAGCGCGGCCAGCTCCTCGCGCAGGGCCTGCTCCACCTTCGCGGGGGCCATGCCGGGCCGCACCGTGGCCATGACGTAGAACTGGCTCGCGATCTCGCGCGAATCGAGCGACGCGGAGACGTCCGTCGCGATCTGATCGTCGTAGACCAGCCGCTTGTAGAGGCGCGACGTCTTGCCCGTGGCCAGCACGTTCGCCGCCAGGCCGAGCAGGTCCGCGTCGGCCGAGCCCCACTGCGGCACGTTCCACACCATGTAGATCCGCGCCATCGGGACGCGGTCCTCCATGACCTGCCGCTGCTCGCCCGTGCGCTTTGCGATCCACGCCTGGTGCTTCGTCACCGGAGGCCCCGGCGGGATGTCGCCGAAGTAGCGCTCGACCTTCTGCCGCGCGGTCTCCGCGTCGATGTCGCCGGCGATGACGAGCACGGCGTTCGACGGGCCGTAGTACGAGGTGAACCACTTCTTCACGTCGTCCAGCGAGGCGGCGGCGAGATCCTCCATCGAGCCGATGACCGTCCACGAATAGGGATGGCCCTTCGGATAGGTCGCCTCGGCAATGGCCAGGTCCACCTTGCCGTACGGCTCGTTCTCGCCCTGGCGCTTCTCGTTCTGCACGACGCCGCGCTGCTCGTCCAGCTTCGCCTGCGTGATGGCGCCGAGCAGGTGGCCCATGCGGTCCGACTCCATCCAGAGGGCCGTGTCGAGCGCCGGCGTGGGCACGTTCTGGAAGTAGTTCGTCCGGTCCTCGTTCGTGGTGCCGTTGAGATCGGTGGCCCCGAGGCGGTCGAGCACCTTGAAGTAGTCGTCGTCGAAGTGCTCGCTGCCGTTGAACATCAGGTGCTCGAACAGATGGGCGAAGCCCGTCCGCCCCGGCTGCTCGTTCTTCGAGCCGACGTGGTACCAGACGTTCACGGCGACGATGGGGGCCTTGCGGTCCTCGTGGACGATGAGGGTGAGGCCGTTCTTGAGGACGAACCTCTTGTAGGGGATGTCGATGCCGGCAGCGGGCTGGGCCATGGCGCTAGCGGCGGCCATGACGGCCAGGAGCGCGCCGGCCAGCGGCGCGGCGAGGAACCGATGAACGCACACGTGGGACCTCCGTGGAAGGGGCGGGCCGGCGTCGCAGGGCCGGGGCCGTCTCGGGCCTGGAGAACGGGTGATCGTATAGCATGGGACACGCGCAGGGAGCGGTCGGATCCATCATGGGCAGACGCTGCCGCTATCTCCACTTGGACGTGTTCACGCGCGAGAAGTTCGGGGGCAACCAGCTCGCCGTCTTCACCGACGCCCGGGGCCTCACCGCGCCGATCATGCAGGCCATGACGCGCGAAATGAGCTTCTCGGAGTGCACCTTCATTCTACCGGCAGAGCGGCCGGACACCGACATCCGGATGCGGATCTTCACGCCCGGCCGGGAGATGCCCATGGCGGGCCACCCGACCGTCGGGTCCGCGTTCGCCCTGGCTCTTGACGGCGTCATCCCGGCCGGCCGGCGCCGGTGGACGTTCGGGCTGAACATCGGGCCCACCCCCGTGGACCTCGACTGGGACGGCGGGCGCCCGGCCTTCGCCTGGATGACGCAGCAGAGGCCGGTCTTCGGAAACGCCGTGGACGGCGTGGAGGAGGCCGCGCGCGCTATCGGGGCCGAGGCCGGGGCGATTCGGTCCACCGGCCTGCCCGTCCAGGAAGTGTCGTGCGGCGTGCCCTTCGTGCTCTTTCCGGTGGCGTCCCGCGCGGACGTGGACGCGGCGGCGCCGGATCTCGATGCCTTCCGGAGGCTGTGCCGGAGGGCCGGGCTGGACGATCACGCGATGTTCGTGTTCAGTCTCGAGCCCGGCGGGGACGGCGCGACGGTCTACAGCCGGATGTTCGCGCCCGGGCTCGGCGTGGCCGAGGACCCGGCGACGGGCGCGGCCAGCGGGCCCCTCGGCTGCTACCTCGTGAAATACGGCGCGGTGCCGCCGGAGCGGGCCGGCTCGATCCTGAGCGTGCAGGGCGTGAAGATGGGGCGCCCCAGCCGGATCCACGTCGCGATTGGCCTCGACGGGGCCGCCATTGCGACCGTCCAGGTGGGCGGAGAAGCCGTGTTGGCCGGAGAAGGCGAGCTGTTCCTATGAGGAAGACCATCCTGTCCGACCTCGACCTGCACCTCTTCAACGAGGGCAACCACTACCGCGCCTACGAGAAGCTCGGATCTCACGCCGCGACCTTCGACGGCGAGTCGGGCCTGCACTTCGCGGTGTGGGCCCCGAACGCCGACCGCGTCAGCGTGGTCGGCGACTTCAACCGGTGGGACGGCCGCGTCAACGTGTGCGAGCCGCTTCATTCGTCGGGCATCTGGACGACGTTCGTTCCCGGCCTCGCCTGGGGCGAGAAGTACAAGTACGAGGTGCGGGCGAAGAACGGCGCGCTCGTGCTGAAGGCGGACCCGTACGCGCGGCGGTTCGAGGTGCCGCCCCGGTCGGCGACGATCGCGTGGGACGCCTCGGGCTACCAGTGGAACGACCAGGCGTGGATCGCCGCGCGCGCGGCGTCGGGCCACCAGCTCGAGCGGCCGGTGTCGATCTACGAGGTGCACCTCGGCTCGTGGCGGCGCGGGCTCGCCAACGAGGCGCTCTCCTACCGGGATCTGGCGGACCAGCTCGTGCCGTACGTCACCGAGATGGGCTACACCCACGTGGAGCTCCTGCCGGTGATGGAGCATCCCTTCACCGGGTCGTGGGGGTACCAGGTGACCGGCTTCTTCGCCCCGACGAGCCGGTTCGGCCCGCCGGAGGACTTCAAGCGCTTCATCGACGCGTGCCACCAGGCGGGCATCGGCGTGATCCTCGACTGGGTGCCCGGGCACTTCCCGAAGGACGGGTACGGCCTCATCCGGTTCGACGGCACGGCGCTCTACGAGCACGAGGACACGCGCCTCGGCGAGCACAAGGAGTGGGGCACGCTGGTCTTCAACTACGGCCGCCACGAGGTGCGCAACTTCCTCCTGTCGAACGCGCTGTTCTGGCTGGACGAGTACCACGCCGACGGCCTGCGCGTGGACGCCGTGGCCTCGATGCTCTACCTGGACTACTCGCGCAAGGACGGGCAGTGGCTGCCGAACCGGTTCGGAGGCCGAGAGAACCTCGACGCCATCGACTTCCTCCGCCAGCTGAACATCGTCGTGCACGAGCAGTTCCCCGGGGCGCTGATGATCGCCGAGGAGTCCACCGCGTGGCCCGCCGTCAGCCGGCCCGTGTACACCGGGGGCCTCGGGTTCACCTTCAAGTGGAACATGGGCTGGATGCACGACATGCTGCGCTACATGTCGAAGGACCCCGTGCACCGGAAGTGGCAGCACAACGACATCACGTTCTCCATGCTGTACGCCTACACGGAGAACTTCGTGCTCCCGTTCTCGCACGACGAGGTCGTCCACGGGAAGCGGGCGATGGTGTCGAAGATGCCCGGCGACACGTGGCAGCGTTTCGCGAATCTGCGCGCGCTCTACGGCTACATGTTCGGGCATCCCGGCAAGAAGCTGAACTTCATGGGCGGCGAGTTCGGCCAGACGCGGGAGTGGGACCACGACCACAGCCTGGACTGGCACCTCGCGGTCTACCCCGAGCACAAGGGCCTCCAGCAGCTCGTCCGCGATCTCAACCGGGTCTATCGCGAGGAGCCGTCGCTGCACGAGCTGGACGTCCGCCCGGAGGGCTTCTCGTGGATCGACTGCAACGACCACGAGAGCTCGATCGTGTCCTTCGTCCGGCGATCGAAGGACCCGGCCGATTTCACGCTCTTCATCCTGAACTTCACGCCCGTCGTCCGGCACGGGTACCGGCTCGGCGTTCCAGAGGCGGGCTGGTACCGCGAGGTGATCAACACCGACGCCGCCGCTTACGGCGGCTCGAACGTCGGCAACCAGGGCCGCGTGCCGGCTGACGCCATCCCGACGCACGGCTACGAGCACTCGGTCAGCCTGACCGTGCCGCCGCTCGCGTGCCTGATGCTGAAGCCGGATCGAGACCGTGCCGCCAGGGCGCCGGCTGAGCCGCAGGCCGGAGCTCCCGCCGGCGCGCCAGGGGAGCCGCCGGCCGGGCCGAGAGAAGGGTAGCCGGTCGCGCGGGGGGCTGCGCGGGCCTCGCCCAGCCGCGCGCCGGCGGCGCACGTCGCGGTCTCCCTGAACGGAGGCGCCGGGGACGGCGCCGCGCGCCCGCCCGGCGCCGCGGGCTCCGCGCGGTCCGCGTGCTAAGATCGGGGCGCACGCCTGCTCCGTCGCGGAGAGATGACCGAGAGGCTGAAGGTGCACGCTTGGAAAGCGTGTGTAGGGGAAACCCTACCGAGGGTTCGAATCCCTCTCTCTCCGCCAGCTAACCTGTTCCACCCAAACGACTTCACCATTTCGCCCGGGCCCGTCTCCAGAGTGTCTCCACGGCTCTGTAGGGAATCCGGCCGATCGAGGAGCCGGATCGCGCTCTCGATCGCCGCCGGACTGAGGTACATGCGCCGCTGCGTCGTTATCGGATCCTGATGTCGCGCCAGCTCCTGAATCGCTCGAGCCGGTGCGCCCCGCATCGCGAGATGTGAACAGGGCGAGTGGCGCAGCCTGTGCGACCCGTTGTTGTACAGGCCCGCCTTCTGCGCCGCACGCCGGACGCACCCCTGCACCAATCCCTCGGTCAGAGGAGTCCCGTCGTCCTGATACAGGACCAACGCCCCGCGGAGGCGACGATGATCCCGAGGTGCCGCCTCGAGTCGCGTGGTGAGCGGCACGCACGGGGATGTCCCGATGGGCGTCTCGGAGCGAGCGCGTCGCCACGGTGCCGCGCCTGCGGCGCGACCTCGTGCGCCGGCTCGACGACGTCTTCCCGATCGCGGCCGAGCGCCTGCGCGAGGGCCTCGACGAGACGCCCACCATCCTGAGCCTCGGGCTGTCGGATCGCCTCCGCCGCTCGCGAGCCACCACCAACGCGGCCGAGCGTCTCATCCGCCGGACCCGGCCTGTGACGCGGAACGTGCAGCGGTGGCGCGGGGGCACGCTAGTGGTACGGCGGGTCGCCGCGGGCGTCCTCGAAGCCGTCAAGAGCCTTCGTCGGCTGAAAGGGCACGCAAACAAGCCGACGCTGGTCACGGCGTTGCGCCCGCCGGATCATCAACTCGGGTTCGTCGCGTCGTCGGAAGAGGAGCAGAAGATTGCGTAGGCGTCAACCGGGCCGCCGCCGAAATCCAACAGGCGTTGGGAAAACCCCCATCCGTTGGAATGTATGCTTATGGTTATGGCGTCAGAGTCAATCCACGGCCGGAGATCCGGCCACGTCGGGCAATCCACTGTGTCGATGGCGCTTAATCAGGGTCCAACGGCCGAGCAGAATGGCGGCAGCGGACCGGATGCCGGCGCGAAAGTCGGAGCGTGCGGTGGGCCGGCGCCGGCAACTGGTGCCGTCCGGTTGTCGAACGTTAGCTGAAAACAACTCGGGCACGAAAGGAGATAGGACATGCAAGACGAAAAGAAAACACTGACAACGGCTGCGGGAGCGCCAGTCTCCGACAACGAGAACGTAATGACTGCTGGTTCACGCGGGCCGCAACTCCTCCAGGATGTCTGGTTCCTAGAGAAACTGGCCCACTTCGATCGCGAGGTGATCCCCGAGCGCCGCATGCACGCCAAGGGATCGGGAGCGTACGGCACCTTCACGGTGACCCACGACATCACCAAGTACACCAGGGCGAAGATATTCTCTCAGGTCGGCAAGAATACCGACCTCTTCCTGCGTTTCTCGACCGTCGCGGGCGAGCGCGGCGCGGCCGACGCGGAGCGCGACATCCGAGGCACGGCGATCAAGTTCTACACCGAGGAGGGCAACTGGGACCTCGTCGGCAATAACACGCCGGTCTTTTTCCTGCGCGACCCGCTGCGCTTCCCCGGCCTTAACCGCGCGGTGAAGCGCGATCCCCGCACGAACCTCCGGAGCGCGAAGAACAACTGGGACTTCTGGACTTCCCTGCCCGAGGCGTTGCACCAGATCACCATCACGATGAGCGACCGTGGCATCCCGGCGAGCTACCGCCACATGCATATGTTCGGGAGCCACACTTTCAGCCTCATCAACGCGAAGAACGAACGCTTCTGGGTTAAGTTTCACTTCCGCACGCAGCAGGGCATCAAGAATCTCTCCGACGCTGAGGCCGAGGCCGTGATCGGCAAGTGCCGCGAGAGCCACCAGCGCGACCTCTACGACGCGATCGAACGAAAGGATTTCCCGCGGTGGAAGCTGTTCATCCAGATCATGCCTGAGAAGGATGCGGCCAAGATGCCGTACAACCCCTTCGACTTGACCAAGGTCTGGTACCACAAGGACTATCCGCTCATCGAGGTTGGTATCCTCGAGCTCAACAAGAATCCGGAGAACTACTTCGCCGAGGTCGAGCAGTCGGCCTTCAACCCCGCGAACGTTGTGCCAGGCATCGGCTTCTCGCCGGACAAGATGCTCCAGGGCCGGCTCTTCTCATACGGCGACGCCCAGCGCTACCGCCTCGGCGTCAACCACCACCAGATCCCCGTCAACGCCCCGCGCTGCCCGGTCAACATCTACCACCGCGACGGCGCGATGCGGGTCGACGGCAACCAAGGCGGTACTCTCGGCTACGACCCGAACAGCTACGGTGAGTGGCAGGACCGCCCCGAGTTGCGTGAGCCGCCGCTGGCTCTCGACGGTGCAGCGGATCACTACCCGCAGGACGACGACACCTTCACGCAGCCAGGGATGCTTTTCCGCTTGATGAGCGCCGAGCAACAGAAGGCGCTCTTCGAGAACACCGCCCGCGCCATGGGTGACGCGCCCAAAGCGATCAAGGTTCGCCACGTCGGCAATTGTGTCAAGGCAGACCCGGCCTACGGCGAGGGCGTGGCCAAGGCGCTTGGTATCCCGATGAGCGATGTCAAGAAAGAGACAACCACCAGCTGACAACCGGTTGCGGCGGACGGCGCTCCTTGCCGCCGCTGAACCGGAGCGTCAGCCTGCTGTAGAAGATCGCGAGATGAATGCCGATGGGATATCCGTTGACGTTCGAAGGAGGCGGGTCGGGAATCCGAGATCCTGAAGTTGGCGCAAACTGACGAACTCAATGCCGGAGCGGCGGCGTGGATCTGCCAGGCCACCGGCAAAGACGAACCTGGTCCGATGCCAGGGTCGCAAACGGATGTCACACTGCCCGAAGAAGGCCGTGATGTCGAGGAACCGCACGAAAGCGGAGAAATAGACAACGACGGCCTGACCCTCCGGCCCGCAGAGAGTTGGGCGGAAGCCTGTTGATGGCGTTCGGCTTCGACGCCGCGGTCTTCCGCCTCCCTCTCTTCCCGCCACTCGACTCTGATGTGACAGAAACCCCGCGCGAGCGGAGCACATAGGAATTGAAAAGGCCTTTCGTTTGCGGTTGAAAGGCGGCGCCAGCCACACCCCATTGCCACGCCCCGAAAGGCCGCCGCCAGTGAGACGAGGACATCCGATTGGCCCGGCCGAGTCAGCGCGAATCTCGCGCTGGAGTTCGGCGACCTCCAGCTCACGTCCTACGCGGGCCTCGAGTTGTTCAGCCAGTGCCTGCGGCGCGCCGAGTTCAATCGCGCGGTGCGCGAGGCCTTCGCCGGTGCGCCGCTGGGCGGCGACTTCGGCGCCGCGGCGATGGTGCGGCTGCTGGTCGGGTTGCTCGTGATCGGTGGGCGACGCCTGCGGCATCTCGCCTTCGCCGCCGGTGGCCCCGTTTTCCGCCGCGTCTGCCAGATGCGCGTGAATCCGGCGGCGCGACCCGTGCCCCGGCGGTTGACGGCGTTCACCATGACGACCGTCGAGCGGCTCTAACGTGTTCACGCGGCGGTCATCGCCCAGGTCGCTCCCGGGCTGCGGTTGCGCACGATCACGACCGACGCCGATGACGTCGTGGTGTCGACGGGCGTGCAGGTCGAGCGCGGCTTTCGGGGCTTCAGTCCGCCCCACGGGAAGGCGCCGAGCTACTACCCGATCCTCGCGCACTCGGCGGAGTCCGCGCCCATCCGGCGCGTGAGGAATCGCTCCGGCAACGTGCACGACGGGAAGGCGTCGCTGCCGTTCTTGCGCGCTCTGTGGGCGCAGGTCGCGGCCACGACAGCGGCGGGCCAGGCGGTCCGCTTTCGCATGCCTGGCGCCTATCTCCGCCGGGGTGTGCTGCGCTGGCCGGAGGCGCGGGGCGCCGGCTAGGCCATCAACGTCCCGTTCCATCGCCGGCTCGACCTGCAGCAGTCCGTCCGCGCCGCGCCGACGAGGACGCGGGTGGCGGGCGCCGGCGTTGGCGCGGGCGCGTTGACGTTGGCGCGCCCGACCTGACCGCGATGGTTCCGATGCGAGCGAACGGGCGGCCGAGGGATGGTCAGCGCCGGGCCGGCCCTCGGCCCGTCCGGTTGCCGCTCTTGTTCAGCTCTTCCTGCGTCGTGCCTCGATCTTCGCGCAGTATCCTGCAAAGCTCCGGATACCCGTTGACGAACAGGTAGACGCCCTTGTAGGCGACGGGTACCTCGTCCTTCATTTCCAGCGCCGTTCCGTATCGCTCCCTGAACTCGGAAGAGCGCGCTTCGACGGCGACCCCGGACACGATGGTGCTGGAAACCGCATCTACTATCTCCCCGGCCGTTTTCCACGGCTTCAGGTTGAGCTGGAGCGACACGCACGCAAGGGCGATCAGAGCAACGGCGGCCGTCGAGAAATGGAGCCGACGATGGAGCAGCGAGCTCGCCGCCTGGCTGATGAAGAGCGCCCAGCCAAACGCCGGGAAATAGAGATAGCGGGCGCCTCGAAGATCGGCCGCGACGTAGAAGTGGGCGTAGACGGGCAGAGTGCCGGCCAGAATGATCATGGGACCGACGAAAGCCTTGCCGCCCAGCCCGCTGGCTGCCGTCCCGAAGACGGCACCCAGGGCGAGTGCCGTGACACAGAACGACGCGAACGGCGCAATGTCGGTCGCCGCGGCGTTCCACGGCTGCACGAAGAACTTGTAAGGCGTAGCGAGCAGCTTCTGGACGAAGTATCGAGTCGGCGGATCCAGGAAGCCGCTTTCCACTGATGCGCTCCAGCTTCGGAGCAGCAGGTACGCAGTCACCAGGAGGGCAAACGCAAGATACGCGGGCAGCAACAGGCGCCCGCGCGACGTTTTGAAGAACGCCCAATCGGCGAGCGGCAGGAGCAACACGAAGGAGACTGCCGTCTCCTTCGACAGCAGCGACAGGGTAACGAGCAGGAGTGTCGCGAGCAGGCGTCCAACGCTGAGGCGTTGGGTCCCGGTGTACACCACGAGGCTCGCGAGCATGAAGAGACTCCAGAGCAGCTCTTGCAGCCCCGAGGCCCACAGCACCGCTTCCGGTTGAAGCGGATTCAGGAGGAAGAGCGCTGAGCACAGCGCGGCCGCATCGACCCGTGCCATCAAGCGTCGGGACAGAACGTACACCGACGCCGCGCAGGCGATGTGGAGGAAGAGACTCGCAACGTGGAAAAGCAGCGGAGTTCCCCTGCCGACCTTGGCGAGGATCAGAAACACGAACGCGAACACCGGGCGAAAGAACTGCCACACCCTCCAGGCGTCGGACCAGTCACGATACGCCGCAAGAAACACGTAATCGTCACTGAGAAACGGGAGCGCCAAGAAGGGAGCGAGTGACAGTACGCCAAGTCCGGCGGCGGTCACGAGGAGAATCCTGCTTTCGATGTCGGTGAGAACCGCCGGGAAGCGTCGGTCTGAGCGATACCAGAGCGCGAGGGGGACGACGGCAGCCGCCAGCAGAAAGGCAGACGATTCCACGCGAAACGCGCGACTTCCGTGCAAGACGACGTAGACGTAGAACGAGTTGGCCAGGGCCCACAGCAGTGCGATTGAGGCAATGGTGACCAACGCGACCCGGACTGCGTCGACCGTTCGTTGTTGTCCCTGCATCGATTCCAGGCGGGAATGTTACATGGTAGTGTCCAGTCAAGTGGTGGACTTTCGTCGGCGTCGTTCCTGAGTTCGGGTCCTTCCCGGCGCGTGGACGCTGCCGGCGCTGAAGACAGAGAAGACGCCGCCCGCAAGCGCCTTGGAAAACCCTCCCGGGTTGCCCACAGCGTCCACCCGCTCCGTCACCTTGTCACGCAACCGCCATCAAGAGCTCCTGCGTACTAGTTACCTCCACCGGCGCTGTGAGGCGCGCCATGGACCTCGCACTAAAGTACCGCCGCCCGGCAACCGTCCACTCATCGTCTTGTTCCACCAGAATGGCCCCGACCAGGCGCACCGGGGCGCGCGCGCTGGGGAAGATGCCGACGACGTCGGAGCGTCGCTTGATCTCCCTGTTGAGCCGCTCCAGTAGATTCGTGCTGTTACGTCCCCGGCTGAGGAATACGCCAAGTGCCCGTTCAGGCGGAACCTGATTCCAGGCGGAGCACCGGCACGCAGCCAAGCACCTGAGCGCGAAGGAGACCCGCCAGACACGTGCCCGCCTGAACACACGGGAGCCCAGCCAGCGCGTCCCGCGGACGTCCTAATCACCGCTCGGGTCCGTCGCCCCGCCCGTTCCCGTGCGCCGCCCAAGGAGGGATTCCCTGATTGGCACGCACGCCGGACTCCCCGGACGCGCCGATGCCGCAAGGACCGCAGATCGCCGGACACGAAGGACTTGATTCGGGACCGAAACCGCGGAAAGATCACCGCCATCCGAACGGAGGCCAGCCGGACAGCCACACCCACGGAGCGTGCGGCGCCAGGAAGTCCCGCAGGCAACCTGCACAACGCTCGGCGTCGATGGAAAGTGCAAGGTAAAGGAACCCCGGAGATAGACGCAAGGGAGAGCCAACGTGAGCAAGTGTCGATACTGCAATTCGAGTTCCTACGGATCTGGCTGTGCCTACAGCCCACATAAGAAGCATGAACATATTGATGACGGGAAGAAGTGCGGGTTTTGCGGGTCGCCATCATACGGAAGTGGTTGTTCTCATAGTCCAACGGGCAAGCACCGCCACGGGCATGGCAACAACAAGTGCGTCTGGTGTGGCTCCACGTCCTCCGGTAGTGGATGTGCCTATAGTCCTAATCGCATTCACGAAAGGTGATGCAGCGTAGACGCCGAACAATTCGCCGCAGGCGCAACGGCCATGACGGACCGTCGCCTGAACTCGAACGTTAGACGCCCTGCCACCAGCACGGGAGGACCACACTGCAGACAAATCAGGCTCAAGATCGGCGACCCCACACAAGGCCGCCACAGGCTTCTGCGATGAGCCTGACTCCGCATCATGCCAGGTACTACGCGCACGACCTCACGCGGCGCGCGGCTTCAGGCATGGACCGCCTCTCAACGGCCCTTTTCGACGCCGCGGTGGACCTCAACCCGCATCAGATCGAGGCCGCCCTGTTTGCGCTGCAATCGCCGCTGTCCAACGGCGTGATCCTCGCCGATGAAGTGGGTCTCGGGAAGACGATCGAGGCGGGGATTGTCCTCTGCCAGTACTGGGCGGAGCGCCGGCGACGCCTGCTCGTGATTTGCCCGGCTGCCATCCGCAAACAATGGGCGCTGGAGCTCCAGGAGAAGTTCAGCCTTCCGGTGGTCGTGCTGGATGCCAGGGTGTACCGCGAGGCGCGACGCGAAGCCCGCGATCCGCTGCACCCTGGCGCCATCCTGATCGTGTCGCTGCACTACGCGAACGCGCTTCGTGAGGAGCTGCGATCGGTCCAATGGGATCTGGTCGTCATCGACGAGGCCCACAAGCTCCGCAATGCCTACCGGCCGAGCAACAAGGTTGGTCAGGGAATCCGGTGGGCGACGGCGGATCGCCGCAAGCTCCTGCTCACGGCGACGCCGCTGCAGAACTCGTTACTGGAGCTCTACGGGCTCTCGACCCTCATCGACGAGCGGCTCTTTGGGGACGTCAACGCCTTTCGCGCCCAGTACGCAAGCGCCGGCAGCGATCTGGTCAGCCTGCGCACGCGCCTAGCCCCATTCTGCAAGCGGACGCTGCGCAACCAGGTCACGGAGTACATCCGCTACACCGAGCGACGGCCGATTACCCGTCCGTTTCATCCCACCGATGACGAGCACGCGTTGTACGAGGAAGTGTCCGCGTTCCTGCAACGCGAGGACAGTTACGCGTTGCCCCGGCGGCAGCGCCACCTGACCGCGCTCATCCTGCGCAAGCTGCTCGCGTCGTCGTCCCCGGCCATCGCGGCGACCCTGGACATACTGCGACGGCGCCTCGAGACGCTGCGCGACGAGCGCATCCAGAGCGACCCGGATCTCGCGGAGCAGTTGGTCGAGGACGAGGAGATCGAGGGAGATCTGCTCGATGAGATTCTGGCGGAGGATGCGGCCTTGGAAGGCGAGACGGTCGCGTCGCAACCCATCGACCGCCGCAAGCTGCGCGAGGAGATCGACGTACTCCAGCGTCTGGCGGCCGAAGCGCGCCGCATCGGTGTGGACTCCAAGTCACAGACGCTGCTCAAGGCGCTGGAGATCGGTTTCCAGCAGATGGCAACGATCGGCGCCGCCCGCAAGGCGCTGATCTTCACCGAGTCCCGCCGCACCCAGGACTACCTGAGGGAGTTCCTGGAATCGCACGGATACGCGGGCCAGGTGGTCCTGATCAACGGCGCCAACTCCGGCCCCGAGGCCGGGGCCATCTACGAACGGTGGGTCGAAAACAACCGCGACACCGGGCGCGCCTCGGGCTCGCGCGCCGTGGACATACGCACGGCGCTCATCGAGCACTTTCGCGATCACGCCACGATCCTGCTTGCAACCGAGGCCGCGGCCGAAGGCGTGAACCTCCAGTTCTGCTCGCTGGTCGTCAACTACGACCTGCCGTGGAACCCCCAGCGCATCGAGCAGCGCATTGGCCGCTGCCACCGGTACGGCCAGAAGCACGACGTCGTCGTCATCAACTTCCTGAACGAGCGCAACGAGGCGGATCGGCGCGTTCTCGAGCTGTTGACCGAGAAGTTCAGTCTCTTCAGCGGCGTGTTCGGCGCCTCCGACGAAGTGCTCGGCAGCATCGAGTCTGGCGTGGACTTCGAGAAGCGCATCCTCGCGATCTACCAGGAGTGCCGCACGCCGGAGGCCATCGACGCCGCCTTCCGGGCTCTCCAGGAGGAGATGGACGAGCAGATCCGTGCCCGACTCGACGACACCCGGCGCGTCCTTTTCGAGCATTTCGACGAGGACGTGCATCAGCGGTTGCGCCTGCGCCTTGCCGATGCGCGGGCCCAGCTCGATCGGGTGGGCCAGCGTTTCTGGTTGCTGACCCGCCATGTACTCGCTGATCGGGCGCGGTTCGACGAGGCTGCGCTGGCCTTCGATCTCGACCGCCCGCCGCGGGAGGAGATTTCGCGCGGTCGCTACCATCTCATCTCCAAGTTGCAACCCAGCGCGGGCGGCGGGGCCGCCGGAGAGTCGAGCCGCTTTCTCTACCGGCTCTCGCACCCGCTGGGCGAATACGTTCTCGACGAAGGCAAGACAGTTGCAACGCCGGTCGCCCAGATCGTCTTCGATGTCACCCACCATCCGGCGCGGCTCGCTGTCGTCGAGGCCCTGCGCGGCAAGCGCGGCTACCTTACGCTCACTCGACTGGCGATCGATTCCTACGATCGGGAGGAGTACCTGCTCTTCTCGGGTTTCGCCGACGATGGAGCGCCACTTGACCAGGAGACGATGGAGAAGCTCTTCCTGTGCGGCGGCCGTGTGAGCGCTGCCGTGAGCATCCCCGAACCCCAGGCGCAGCGTCTGGCCGCCGAGTCCGAGCGACACGCGAAGGCAACCGTGAGCCGGTCGCTCGAACAAAACAGCAAGCACTTCCAGGAGGCGCGCGAGAAGCTGGAGAAGTGGGCCGACGACATGGTCCTTGCGGCCGAGAAGTCGCTGGCGGACACGAAGGAGCAGATCAAGGCCCTCCGCCGTCAGGCGCGCCTTGCGGCGACGCTCGAAGAGCTACTCCAGATCCAAGGGAAGACCGCCCGGCTCGAGCGCCAGCAACGCCGCCAGCGGCAGGAGATCTTCAAGGTCGAGGACGAGATCGGAGCGAAGCACGACCAGCTGGTGGACCAGCTCGAGAAGCGGCTGACGCAGCGCACATCCACCGAAACCCTGTTCACCATCCGGTGGGGGGTGGCGTGAGGCGCTAGGGGGGCGTTACCGCGGGCTTGCGCTCTGCTCGAACGTCTGAGTAAAATTACTCACACCAATGAGCAAGAAAGCTCCCGCCTACGAGAGACCCCAGGCCCAGGTGCTGCGGGACCGGCTGGTCGAGCCGCGGCGTCTCATCCAGTTCGTGGGCGGGCCGCGCCAGGCGGGCAAGACCACGATCGTCCAGCAGGCGCTCGCGGGTCTGGCAACGCCTTCGCTCTACGCCTCGGCCGACGAGCCCGCCGTGCGCGATACCGCGTGGCTCGCGGCGCAGTGGGAGCGCGCGCGCGACCTGCTGTCCGGTCCGCACGGCCGTGGCGCCATCCTCGCCATCGACGAGGTGCAGAAGGTGACCGGGTGGTCCGAGACGGTGAAGCGGCTGTGGGACGAAGACAGCCGCCGCCGTCGGCCGCTGCGAGTGGTGCTGCTCGGATCGGCGCCTCTCCTGATGCAGCACGGACTCACCGAGAGCCTCGCTGGCCGCTTCGAAACAATCCCCGTCGGCCACTGGCCGTTCGCCGAGATGCAGGGCGCCTTCGGGTGGGATCTCGAGACCTATCTATACTTCGGCGGCTACCCCGGCGCGGCGCACCTGGTGGACGATCCGCCGCGCTGGCGCAGCTACGTCGTGCAGTCGATGATCGAGACGACAATCGCACGCGACGTGCTGCTCATGTCTCGTGTCGAGAA
>ERZ795058.2213-NODE-2213-length-23578-cov-5.709816_pt1 | contig 23578 bp, 15 predicted proteins | sample MGYA00375142_ERZ795058 | MGnify/ENA primary metagenome ERZ795058 (study PRJEB30187, sample SAMN05720210) | activated sludge metagenome | isolation source: anaerobic digester from wastewater treatment plant | place: Japan | collected 2015-04-20 ... | reverse complement strand
ACGACGGGCCGATCCAGTTTGACTTCGCGCATGAAGGCGCGCTGGCGCTGGTGCCGGTCGCCGGCAACAGCAGCACCAGCATCGTTGGCATAGATCTCACCCTGCCCACGCCCTCGGTCTCCGACACCGCCGACTATGGCTCAAATATCCTGTCCGTAGCTGTCAGTCCGGATTACGAGGCGATCGTCTTGAGTGACTTCGGAGCCAGCAACCTGCCCCGGATCACACTCAACGAGGACTTTCCCCCTTATTCGGGTTCGCTGCTGGGCGGCTCCAGCAACCTGGGCGAGCCGAGCGGCGGCAACACCATTTCTCCGCGCGGTGCGACATGGATCGGCAATTCGCTGCTGCTCGTGCTCTCGACCAATCGCGACAGCATCCTGGGTTACCGGCGGCGGCCCGGCACGACGGACTTCGACGACGACAACGCCGAGCTCGTGTTGAACGAGACGCCGATCGGGACCGATCCGCTGACGATCCGGTCCACGCCCGACCAGTCGCGCGTGGTCGTGACGTTCGACGACGGCGATCTGGCGGCGTTTTACGTGACGCCCAACGGCGTGACCGCCGTCGTCACGCCCCCCGCGGCGATCGGCGGGGCCGATGCGCTGCATGCGGCGATCGCGCCCGACGGCCGGACGGTGATGGTCGGCAACGCCGCCGCCGCGCCCGACGGCGAAATCCGCGTCTTCGATCTGACCGGCGACAACCTGACCCTCACCGGCCGATTCATCTACGCCGACTACGAGAACGAGGATGACGGCGTGATTCAAAGCATCGCGATCGATCCGGTCGATGGCGACCTGGCCGCCGTGACGCTCGACGACGGCCGCATCCGAATCTACGAGCGCGTCGGCGGCTCGCTGGGCTTCCTGCGCCAGGTGAACCTGGGGATCAACAACACGTCCACTTTGGACATCCGCTTTCAGCCCTGACGGCCGGGCGGCCGATACGGATCAGGGGGACCCGATCCCTCAATCGGCGGCGGGGGCTCGCGGGCGTGCCACACGATTCCACTCAGCTTCTGCTGGTGACCGACAGCGACCCGTTGGCGCGCAATGTCGAGGCCGGGCTGCGGCGGGTGAATGCCGGCCGCCGGCTGGGTGTCTGCCGCCGGCGTGAGCTGGCGCAGCATGTCCACGACAAGCTGCAGGCGATTCTGATCGATCCCGGCGAAAGGATCGCCGGGGCGGAAACGTATGGCACCGCCGGTGTGCCGGCCGGGATTCCCGTCGTGCGGTTCGGTTATCTGGCCGACGTGCTGGCGTCGGCGGCGGACCGGACGCGGGGACCGTTCGACTGGCTGCCGCGGGAATTCTATCTCGCCGGCGATCCGGCGGCGGTCGACCCGCGCCCGGAGGATCTGCTGCTGGCGCGGGCGATCCGCCACGCCATTGAGCGCCACAAGGTCGATCAGTTGCTGCATCGCAGCGTGGAGCGGCTGCACCAGACCGAGAGGAATTTCCGCAATCTGCTCGAGCGCAGCGCCGACGCGATGCTGGTGATCGGCGAGGACCGGCGCGTGCTGTTCGCCAACGCGGCCGCCGGCCAGCTGTTCAAGCGCGACGCGGTGCAGCTTATCGGCCAGCCGTTCGAACATCCGCTGGAGGCCAATCGCAGCCTGGAGTTTCACACGCGCCGGCATGACGGCGTCGAGATGGTGCTGGAGGTGGTGGCGGCGCCGACGAGCTGGGATGAGCAGCCCGCCTGGCTGGCGACGCTGCGCGAGACGACCGCGCGGACGCTGGCCGTCTCGATGCTGCTCCATGAAGCCTCGCGCGACGCGCTGACGGGCCTGTGGAACCGGCGGATCCTGCTCGAACGGATCGAACAGGAGATCGGCCGCGCCGAGCGGGGCGGTCACGCGCTCTCGGTGGCGATCCTGGACCTGGACCACTTCAAGCGCGTGAACGACACCTGGGGCCACGGCACGGGCGACGACGTGCTGCAGACGATGGCGCGGATCCTGGAGCGCTGCTGCCGCAAGGCGGACATCGCCGCGCGCTGGGGGGGCGAGGAGTTTGCGCTGCTGATGCCCGAAACGGCGCGCGAGGGAGCGCTGATCGTCGCCGAGCGGCTGCGGACCGAAACGGCGCGCACGCCGATGAAAACGCGCAAGGGCGAGGGATTCCGGATGACGGCGAGCCTGGGCGTGGCGCAATGGCGCGCGGGCGAGGATGCGGCCGCCCTGATGGCGCGCGCCGATACGCAGCTTTACCGGGCGAAGGAGTCGGGGCGAAACCTGGTTTGCGCCTGACGGGGCGCGGGCTCAGCGGCCGCCGAATTCGGCGCGCCGTTCGATGGCGAGCTCCTGGACGCGCGGCCGCGCCGCCAGGAACGCCTCGACGCGCGCGGCGATCCCCGCCGGATCGAGTCCGAGCTGGCGATGCAGGCTGTCGGGTTTGGCGTGCTCGATGAACCGGTCGGGGATGCCGAGCGTCAGCACGCGGACGTCGACGCCGTCGGCGGCGAGCAACTCCATCACGGCCGAGCCGAACCCGCCGGCGAGCACGTTGTCCTCGATCGTCACCAGGCAGTCGTAGCGCCGCGCCGCGTCGGTCAGCAGCTCGCGGTCGAGCGGCTTGACGAACCGGGCATTGATCACGCCGGCGCGGATGCCGCGGGCGGCGAGCAGGTCGGCCGCCTTGCGCGCGTGCGCCGCCATCAGCCCGATGCCGACCAGGCAGACCGGCGCGCCGTCGGGTTCGTCATGCAGCCAGACGCCCTTGCCCAGCGGCAGCTGCTGGACCGGGGCATCGAGGCTGATGTCGCCCTCGGCCGAGCCGCGCGGGAAGCGCAGCGCGATCGGCCCGGCTTCGTACAGCGCCGCCGTGTGCGTCATGTGGCGCAGCTCCTCGCCATCCATCGGCGCCATTACGACCATGTTGGGGACCATGCGCAGGTAGGAGAGGTCGAACACGCCGTGATGCGTGGGGCCGTCGTCGCCGACCAGGCCGCCGCGGTCGAGCGCGAAGACGACCGGCAGATTCTGAATGCAGACGTCGTGGATGATCGGATCGAAGGCGCGCTGCAGGAACGTGGAGTAGATGCAGACGAACGGGCGCAGGCCGTCGCAAGCCATGCCGGCGGCGCAGATCACGCCGTGCTCCTCGGCGATGCCGACGTCGAACGTGCGCTCGGGGAATTCCTCCTCGAACTGGACCAGGCCGGTCCCCTCGAGCATCGCGGCGGTGATCGCGACGATGCGCGGGTCGCGGCGCGCCTCCCGCTTGAGCGAATCGACGAACAGATTCGTGTAGCTGGGCGGACCGGGCTGGACGACGGGGGCTTCGCCGCTGTCGGCGTCGAAATTGCGCGGCGGGCTGTGCCACAGAATCGGATTGGCCTCGGCGTAGGGCCGCCCCTTGCCTTTGCGCGTGATCGTGTGGAGCAGGATCGGCCCGCGGAACGTCCGGATCTTGCGCAGGATTTCGATCATCCCCTCCAGGTCGTGGCCATCCACCGGGCCGAGGTAGCGGAAGCCGAGCTCCTCGAAGAACAGGCCGGGGAGGATCAGGCCCTTGACCGATTCCTCGATGCGGTTGGTCATGCGCAGAAACCGCTCGCCGGCGGGCAGGCGGCGGATCAGCTCCATGATGTCGTGGCGCTTCTCGTTGTAGAAGTGGGTCGTCACGATCCGGTTGAACGTGCGCGCGAGGCCGCCGACGTTGCGCGAAATCGACATTTCGTTGTCGTTGAGGATCACCAGCAGATCGGTCTCGAGCATGCCGGCGTGGTTGAGCGCCTCGTAGCAGATGCCGCCCGACATCGCCCCGTCGCCGGTGATGCAGACGACCTTGTAGTCCTCGCCGCGCTGGTCGCGGGCGATCGCCATGCCGGCGGCGGCGGAGATCGAAGTGGAGGCGTGGCCCGCGCCGAACGTGTCGTAGGGCGATTCGCTGCGCTTGAGGAACCCGGAGAGGCCCCCCTCGCGGCGGATCGTGTGGAACCGGTCGTAGCGGCCGGTCAGAGCTTGTGGGCGTAGGCCTGGTGGCCGACGTCGAAGACGAGCCGGTCGCGCGGCGTGTCGTAGACGTAGTGCAGCGCGAGGATCAGCTCGACGGCGCCCATCGAGGAAGCCAGATGACCGCCGTTGACCGCCGTGACGCGCAGCATGGTTTCGCGGATTTCCTCGGCGATCTGCCGCAAGTCGTCCAGCGCGAGTCCCCGTATGTCGCGCGGTTCCTGAATGCGTTCGAGCCACTGCGCCATCGTGCGTCGTCTACCATCCCGGGCGATATCGGTCGAGCCGTTCGGCGGCCCTCAACCTGACACTATTAGCACAATCGCCGTACAGTCGATACTTTTTCCTCGGCATCGCAATCTGCATCTGCATCGGGATCGGTATCGGGATCGGTATCGCTATCGCGATCGACGCCGTTTCGAATCGGCCGCCTTCCCGGCGGCGAGGGGCGTGCGCCATCGCCATCCACTCGGACGGGCGCTCACTCGGCGGTTGACGGTTAATCAGTAATCGGTTAATTGTTATCTCAAGACAGGAAGTGGGACGACGGTCTTTTGTCTGTCGAAAAAATCGGGGGGGGGTGCTCAATGTGAACGGGGGGCGCCGGAAGGGTTCGGCTTTGGATGAGGGGGGAATGGCCGACGCACCGGCGCCGCGTCCGGATCACGCTGCCACCCTCACGGCATTGGACGAATCCGGACCCGATTCCGAACAACCAGCGGGCGCCGCGGCCCCATCCGACGAATCTCCAGATGGTCTCCCTCTCAAGCCGTATCCCGAGCGGGCCATTCCTGCTCTTCTCTCCCCTGAATCAGAAAACACCCTCCTCACTGCGCGTCGTTCATCGTTCGTTTATGTCCTCATACTGGGTTCCGGCGCGTGCGGCCTGATCTACGAGATCGTCTGGACGCGGATGCTGACGCTGGTCTTTGGCGTCAGTGTCTATGCCATTACGTCCGTACTGTGCGCCTTCATGCTCGGACTGGCGCTGGGAAGCTGGGTCCTCGGTCGGCTCGCCGACCGGGTATCCAGACCCTTGCGACTCTACGGCGCACTGGAGATCACGATCGGCGCGACGGCGCTGGCTTTTCCCTGGTTGATCGATCAGATCGAACCCCTGTTCGTGTGGATCAATCGCCAGATCGGCGAAGATTTTCTGCTGTTCTCGATCGCGCGCTTCGCCATCATTCTGCCGCTGATGCTGCTGCCGACGTTTTTCATGGGGGGCACGCTGCCGGTGGTCTATCGCTTCTTCGCGCGGGGCGGGCTGGCGGTGGCGCGCGAACTGAGCTTCCTCTATGCCGCGAACACGTTCGGCGCGGTCCTCGGCACGTTCCTGGCCGGCTTCATCCTGGTCGAGGTGCTGGGCATGCAGGGGACGATCCTCATGGCGGCGGCGATCAACCTGCTGATCGGCGCCGGCGCGATCCTGCTCGACCGGCGCCCCTCGCGGCCGACGCCGCAGTCCGAGCCGCGCCAACCCAGTCTCCACGAAACCGGGACGCACGTCGCGGCGTGGGATCTGAGCGCCGGCCGGCGTCAGCTCGTGCTCGGGGCGATCGGCCTGTCCGGATTCTGCTCGATGGGCATGCAGGTCCTCTGGAACCGGATGCTGGTGTTTCATGTGCATAATTCCACCTATGCCTTCTCCGCGATTCTGATGGTGTTTCTGATCGGCCTGTCCGGCGGGAGCTGGCTGCTGGGATGGATCGCGCCGCGCCTGCGGCGTCCCCTGACGCTGTTCGCGGTGCTGGAGGGGCTGATCGGCCTGTGGTGCATCCTGACGCTGCTGCTCAACGGGAAGCTGACGTGGTTTTCCCGGCTGCTGGCGGGCGAACTGCCATGGGACAACTGGTACGAGGCGCTGGCGTTGATTTTCATTCAGAGCGCCGCGCTGCTGCTGATCCCGACCACGCTGATGGGGATGACGCTCCCGCTCGCGACGCGGCTGATCATGGTCGGCGCGGAGAGCGCCGGGCGGAAGGTCGGCAACGCCTACGCCGCCAATACGGTCGGCGCGGTCGCGGGGGCGTTCGCGATCGGCTTCATCCTGCTATCCACCATCGGCGTGCGCGAGTCGGCGATTCTGCTGGGCGGCCTCCTCGCGGCCGTTTCGGCCGTGCTCCTGCTCGCCGGGCATCCGCCACGGTCGGGCTGGCGGGTCTGCGCGGCCGCGGGTTGCGTCCTGCTCGTGATCGTTGCGGCCGTCGGCATTCCGCGGGATGTGCTGATGCGGGTTTTCGCCGAACGCCTGGGCAAGGTGGTGTTCTACAAGGAAGAAGTGACCGACACCCTCATGGTCGTCGATATGTATGATTCGACGGGGACGCCCCGGCCGGAGCAGCGCTGGCTGGTGTTCAACGACGGCCGGGGCTCGGCGGGGCATTTGACGCGGCAGGACAATGCGTTCAACGGCCACCTGCCGATGTTGCTGCATGCCGACCCGAAGGTCGCCGCCGTCATCTGTATCGGCGCCGCCAACACGATCGCCGCGATGGCCGCGCACAAGAGCCTGGAACGCCTGGATGCGGTCGATCTGAGCGCCGGCATCGCCGAGGCATCGACCTGGTTCGAGAGCAACGAAGGGATCCTCGCGCCGCCGCGGGACCCGCGCATCCACCTCCACGTCGACGACGGCCGCAGCTTCCTGCTCGGCTCGCGCTACGACTACGACGTGATTCAGATCGAGCCGCCCGAGCTGCACAGCGCCGGGGTGGTCTTTCTTTACACCGAGGAATTCTATCGGATCGCCCGGAGCCGGCTGAAGCCGGGCGGCATCCTTTCGATGTGGATCAACGCCTTCATGCTGGGGCGCGAGGAATTGCGCCAGACGATCACGGCGTTTCACCGGGTCTTTCCCAACGGCGCCGTCTGGCAGACCCCGGTGTTCGGGCACTTCATCTTTCTGGGGACCGAGGAACCGCTGCATGTCGATCTGGCCGGGATGTATGAACGCATTCAGGGCGACCCGCGGCTGGCGGAAAATCTGGAGCGCAACAATCTGCGCGACCCGGCCAGTCTGCTGGCGCTGCTGTTGATGCGGCCCGAGACGATTGCGCGCTATTGCCGCGGCGCGCAGACGATCACCGACGATCGGACCCGCATCGATTTCACGAATCCCCGCAGCGCCCTGTCCGGATATGGTCTGATTCATCTGCACTCCGCCATCGGATTCGATATCTTCTATCAGCGGTCCGACGCCGTGACCCGGCCGCTGCGGACGGGGGGCTGGGCGGAAATCAGCAACCTGGTCCGGAACGCCGACAGCATCCTCCCGCTGATCGATTGGACGGGACTGAGCGAGGAGGAGCGCGACCGGGCGACGGCCCGAATCGATGCCGTGATGGATCTGCGGCGGGCCGTCGCGAGCGAGTTTGCCGAAGGCATGATTCCGAATTCACCCTTTGCCATTGAACATCACTGGCTGGGGAGCATGCTCGCGCCCGATCCCGATCCGGATGTGGTCTATACGCTGACGCCGCGGCTCCGGGGCGAGTTCGCGGGCGCGCCCTTTGAATTGAATGAACTCGGCTTGCGGGATGAGGAGCTGGAGTCCCTGAAGCGGAAGGAATTCCGGCGCATCCTGGTGGTGGGGGATGAAGTGACGTTCGGCGCCGGCGTCGAGGCCGCCGACGGCTATGTGGCACGGACCGAAAGGATGCTGAACCAGAGCGTGGGCGCGGACGCGCGGCCGGTTCAACTCATCAACGCGGGCATACCCGGATACACGGGGATCCAGAAAGCCGCGCTGGCCGGCCGGCTGGCGCGCGAGTTGGACGTGGAGGGCGTCATCATCCAGCACCGGCTTTTCGATGAAGCGCCGATTCCGCTGTTGGCGCATTCGGATTTTCTGACACGGCGCGATTTGTTTGGCGCGGTCCTGTCGGACGTCTTCACGACGTATCTCGGCACACCGGCGGGGCTTCGTCGCGGCCTTGATCCGCTGCCGTTTTCCACCGGAGTGGGCGGGCAGCCGTCTTCGGATCGGCAAAGGGCGGATTTGGGCGATCTGGACCGCATGGCGCAAGCCTATGCCGAGCTGAAAGCGGAATGCGCCGCGGCGGACGTGGGACTTGCGATCTTTGTCGCACCGGATGGGCAACACGGCGGCGGAGAGCGGGACCCCGCCCTGAATCGGTTGGCGGATCTCGGCCTGCCGGTGTGGGATGCGGCCGAAATGCCGGACGATTCGGCGGGAGATCCGCCCTCACCCAACACGACGCGGTCGCGGGACCGATCGGAAGATCCATGCCTCGACATCGAAGGGCATGCGCGGCTGGCGGAATCCCTCGCGCCGCCGATGCGGTCGTGGCTCGAGGCCTTGTAGGAGCGGCCGGAGCGGAGCGTCAGGCGGTCAAAAACGCAAGCTTTTGCAGATCCAGTCTGGGCGTGCGGCGGGAAAGATTCAGCAGTTCGATGCCCACGACTTGGCGTCGGCCCTCCAGCCCGGTCAAGCTAAATCACCACATGCCGCGCGCCGAGGACGTTGGGCAGCGCGCGCAGGCATTCCAGGACGTGGTTCGGAATCGGCTGGTCGGTGTTGATCACGGTCAGCGCGTCGCCGCCCGGCGCGACGCGGCCCCAGTTCATCGAGGCGATGTTGATCTTGTGCTCGCCCAGGCAGGTGCCCACCGAACCGATAATGCCGGGGACGTCGACGTTTTCGATGATCAGCATGTGGCCTTCGGGGATGGCGTCGATCCGCTTTTCATTGAAAATCACGAAGCGCGGCTGGCGGGCGTGGTTCAGCGCGCCGCTGAGCGTGTTCACCTCGCCCTTCTCGTCGGTCGTGCGCACCGTCACCAGCCCGGCGTAGACGTCGTCGGACTCGTCGATGCGGGTCTCGATGATCCGGATCCCCAACTGGCGGGCGATGTGCAGCGCGTTGACGGCGTTGACCGGCTCGCTGAAGCTGTACTGCAGGAATCCGCGGACGAGCTCGGTCGTCAGCGGCGTCGGCGGGTGCTTGGCCTTGGCGCCGCTGTAGGTGATGTCGAGTTCCTTGACGGGCGCCTGGGCGTATTGCGAGCAGAACCGGCCGATGCGCAGGCAGAGGTCCATCGCCGGGCCGATCGCCTCGTAGGTCTTCGGGTCGACCGTGGGGGCGTTGACGGCGTTGCGCACGACGCCGCCGGCGAGCGCCTCGCGGATCTGCACCGCGATATCGCGCGAGACCTTCTCCTGCGCCTCGTTGGTCGAGGCGGCCAGGTGCGGCGTCAGCACGATGTTGGGGAGCGTGCGCAGCTTGTGATCGGCGGGGAGCGGTTCCTGCGTGAAGACGTCGAGCGCGGCTCCGGCGATCCGCCCCGCCGCCAGCGCCTCGTACAGGTCGTCCTCGTTGACGATGCCGCCGCGCGCGCAGTTGATCAACAGCGCGGTCGGCTTCATCAACGCCAGCCGCTCGGCGTTGATCAGGTTGCGCGTCTCATTGTTAAGCGGGCAGTGGATCGTGATGAAGTCGGCCTCGCGGCAGATCGTGTCGACGTCGGCCGGTTCGATCCCCAGCTTGTGCGCCTGGTCGTGCGTGAGGAACGGGTCAAACGTCAGGACGCGCATCTCGAAGGCGCGCATGCGTTCGGCGACGACGCGGCCGATCTTGCCCAGGCCGATGACGCCGAGCGTCTTGCCGCTCAGCTCGACGCCGACGATGTCCTTCTTGGCCCACTGGCCCTCCTTCATCGTGCGGTCGGCGTAGGCGGTCCGCCGGGCGAGCGTCATCATCATCGCGATCGTGTGTTCGGCCGTCGAGATCGTGTTGGCCCCCGGCGTGTTCATCACGATGATGCCGCGCTCGGTGGCGGCGTCGATGTCGACGTTGTCGACCCCCGCGCCGGCGCGGCCGATGATCTTGAGCTTGCCCGGCCGGGCGAGCGTTTCGCGCGTCACGCGGGTCCGGCTGCGGATCACCAGCGCGTCATACTGGCCGATCTCCTCGGCGAGCGCGTCCATCGTGATGTCGGGCTTGTATACCGTCTCAAAATCAGCGTGGCCTTCGAAGTTGGCCAGGCCCTCGCTCGACATTTTGTCGCTGATCAGAATACGCATCGCCATGGATTGAACGGCCTCCAAAGTTGACGGGGAGCCGGGCAAGCCGCCCGGCCGTGGCTGCGGCGAGGGGCGCGCCCAGGGTTTCCCCCCTTGCCGCAAATGGATACCGTATCGCGCGGCCGGGCCAGATGCAAGGCTTGCGGGTCCGGAGATCAGGATCGGTATCGGTATCGGGATCGGGATCGGGATCGGGATCGGAATCGAATCCCGCCCTACCCCCCACGCCCTCGAGATCGCGCATGGCGCGGCGGGCGGGTTTGCGGCACAATGGCGTCATGCAGATCGACGCCGAATTCCTTTGCGCGTGGTGCGGCGAGCCCAACCCGACGACCGTCGACGCCAGCGCCGGCGCGCGCCAGGCCTACACCGAGGATTGCCAGGTCTGCTGCCGCCCCAACCGGCTGACCGTCACCCTCTCGGCCGACGGCGATGAAGCCTGGATCGACGCGGATCAGGAATAGACAGGGCGCGCGTCACGCGCTCCCGGGGCGGGGACGCCATTGAGGCGGCGCGCCTCGCTTCGCGGGTTCGACCGAATTGCTTGACTCGGACCGGGGGGCTGCTACGATAGGGATTCGTCTGCTGTGCGCCCGTAGCTCAGCTGGATAGAGCGCGTGCCTCCGGAGCACGAGGTCACAGGTTCGAATCCTGTCGGGCGTACCAGAAAATAAAGGACTTACGCAACATCGGCCACCTTCGCGGTGGCCTTTTTCGTGGGGTCAGCCTTAGCACCTAGGTCGCTTTTACCGCCGCGATGATTTCCTGAACCGCCTTGTTGCCGTCGTTGAAGAACATCACGGTGTTGTCGGCCGCGAAGAGCGGGTTGGGGATGCCGGCATAGCCGGGGCTCAGGCTGCGCTTGACCACGACGACCTGGCGCGCCTTGTCGGCGTCGATGATTGGCATGCCGGCGATGGGGCTGTTGCCGTCGGCGCGCGCCAGCGGATTGACCACGTCGTTCGCCCCCAGCACGATCGCGACGTCCACCTGCGCCATCTCGGGGTTGATGTCGTCCATTTCGCGCAGTTTTTCGTAGGGGACGTTGGCCTCGGCCAGCAGCACGTTCATGTGGCCCGGCATGCGCCCGGCGACGGGATGGATCGCATACTCGACGTTGATGCCGCGGCTCTCGAGCAGATTGGCCAGGTCACGCACGGCATACTGCGCCTGCGCGACCGCCATGCCGTAGCCGGGGATGAACACCACGCGGCGGGCATCCTCCAGCATCATCGCCAGTTCCTCGGCCGTCGTCGCCTTGACCTTGCCCTCGTAGATGTCGTCGGCTTTGGGGGCGCTCGATTCGCCGCCGAACTTCGCGAACAGCACGTTGGGCAGCGAACGGTTCATCGCCTTGCACATGATCGCCGTCAGGATCAGGCCCGACGCCCCCACCAGCGAACCGGAGATAATCAGCACGCTGTTAGAGAGCACGAAGCCGGTCGCGGCCGCCGCCACGCCCGAGTACGAGTTGAGCAGGGCAATCACGACCGGCATGTCGGCGCCGCCGATCGGCACGACCAGCAGCACGCCCAGCACGGCGGCCACCAGCACGAGCAGCCAGTAGACCCCGATCGCCGGCGGCTGGGCGACGATGATCCAGCCCAGCGCCACGCAGAGCAGCACCAGCACGATATTCACCAGTTGAACGCCGGGAAAACCCTGCCAGTTTTCGCCCGGCAGGCCCTGCAGCTTCCAGAACGCGACGAGCGAGCCCCAGAACGTCACCGAACCGACGACGCCCGAGGCGGCCGTGGCGATCGTGAATTGCAGCGTGAAGCCGGCGGGGACTTCGGCCTGCAGCGCCAGCGCCGTGGCGGCCACCAGGAACGACGCCGCGCCGCCGAAACCGTTGAGCAGCGCCACCATCTGGGGCATCGCCGTCATTTGCACCTTGAGGGCCAGGACGAGGCCGATCACCCCGCCGATCGCCAGGCCGACGAAGATCCAGCCCCAACCGATGATGCCGCCGCCGGCCAGCGTGGCGACGATCGCCAGCAGCATCCCCAGGGCGCCCAGCAGGTTGCCGCGCGGGGCGCTGCGCGGGTGCGCCAGCCCCTTCAACCCCAGGATGAACAGGACCGCCGCGATCAGATAGGCGAGATTTTGCCAGGTTGCGCTCAAGGTCAGCGTTTCCTCCGGAACATCGCCAGCATGCGGTGGGTGACGAGGAATCCGCCGACGACATTGATCGTCGCCAGAATGATCGCCAGCACGCCGAGCAGCGTCGTCAGCCAGGTGTGACCCATGCCGGCGGCGATGAGCGCGCCGATCAGCGTGATGCCCGAGATCGCGTTGGACCCCGACATCAGCGGCGTGTGCAGCGTCGGCGGGACCTTGGTGATGACTTCAAAGCCGACGAAAATCGCCAGCACGAAGATCGTCAGCGCGGCGATGAAGCCTTCCATCGGATCAGCCCTCCTTCGGCGCGGCGGGGGTCTGCCTGGCCGGTTGCGCGGGGGGCGCCTCGCCCAGCGCCTCCAGTACGCGCGGATGCACGACGCGGCCGTCGCGCGCGATAATCGTCTCGCGCACGATCGGGTCGTCATCGTCGAGCTTCAGTTCGCCCTGCCGGACCAGGTGCGCCAGGCAGGTGGCGACATTGCGGCCGTACATCATGCTGGCGTCGTGGGGGACCGTCGCCGGCAGGTTCAGCGGGCCGATGATCCGCACGCCCTGGTGGGCGATTTCTTCGCCCGGCCGGGTCAGCTCGCAGTTGCCGCCGCCGGGCGCCGCCAGATCGACGATCACCGAGCCGGGCGCCATCTGTTCGACCATCTCGCGCGTGATCAGCCGCGGCGCCGGTTTGCCGGGGATCGCGGCCGTCGTCACCACCACGTCGCTGGCGGTCACTTCCTTCGCCATCAGCTCGCGCTGGCGGCGGTAGAAATCCTCGTCCATCGCCCTGGCGTAGCCACCCTGGCCCTCGGCATCGGCCGTCGTCAGCGGGAGTTCCACGAAGACCGCCCCGAGGCTTTCGACCTGTTCGCGGGCGGCGGGGCGCACGTCGTAACCGCGCACGACCGCCCCCAGCCGCCGCGCCGTGGCGATCGCCTGCAGGCCGGCCACGCCGGCGCCGATCACGAACACGCGCGCCGGCTTGATCGTGCCGGCCGCCGTCGTCAGCATCGGGAACATGCGCGGCAGCGCCGCCGCCGCCAGCAGCACCGCCTTGTAGCCGGCGACGGTCGCCATCGAGCTGAGGACGTCCATCGGCTGCGCCCGCGTGATGCGCGGCATCAGCTCCAGCGCCAGCGCCGTCACGCCGCGCGCCGCCAGCTCGCGCGCCGCCTCGGGCCGGCCCAGCGGATCATGCATGCCGACAATCAGTTGCCCCGGCCGCATCCGCGCCAGGTCGGCGCGGCCCGCTTCCGGGTTGGCGCCAAGCGCCAGCACCTGCGCAATGATGTCGGCCTCGCGGAATAGTTCGTCGCGGCCGGCGACCACGCGCGCGCCGGCGGCTTCCCACGCCGCGTCCGGAAAACCCGCCCGGTCGCCGGCGCCGGCCTCGAGCGCCACGCTCAGGCCCGCCTTGGCCAGCATCGGCAGCACGGCGGGCGTCAGGGCCACGCGCGTTTCGTCGGCCAGAGTCTCCCGGGGAACCCCGACAATCATCGTCCGCTCCTGATGGCCGTTTGCCGCTCGTCGGGCGGCGTGCCCGTCCGGCGCGTGGATCGGATGCGCCGGCCCGCGGGAAACGCGGCGCGCCGGGTGGGCGAGCGTTGCGTTGCGGCGGCCCCCGCGGCAGCTCAGTGATTCGCAGCCGGGATTCTATACGGAGCCGTCGCGTTATTCAACCGCATCCCGCGCGGCGCGGCGGAGCCGAAGCCCATGACGTTGGCCCCTGGAACCGACCGTGGGAGTCGATACCGATTCCGATACTCACTTCTCCGCGGTCGGCAAGCCAGGCGACTCCCCGCGGCGATTGAAGAATCGGCGCGGGTCTTTTAGAGTGGTCGGCGCGTTGCGGCCTCCGCCCGGCTCGATTTCTCCGTTCCCGATTGCCCATGTCCCGCGTCATCGTCATGCTCCCCACCTACAACGAGGCGGAAAACATCGAGCCGCTGCTGGACGCGCTGCTCGCCCTCGAACCGCGGGTCGAAATCCTGGTCGTCGACGACGATTCGCCCGACAAGACCTGGCTGCTCGTCCAGCGCCGCGCCGCCGAGGAGCCCCGCCTGCACCTGCTCTACCGCAAGACCGACCGCGGCCGCGGCAAGGCCGGCGTCGCCGGCATGCGCAAGGCCCTCGAACTGGGCGCCGATGCCGTGATCGAAATGGATGCGGACTGGTCGCACGACCCGCGCTACATCCCGCGCATGATCGCGGCGGCCGAGCGCACCGGCGCCGCCATCGTCATTGGCTCGCGCCGGGTCGACGGCGGCGGCGAGGCCGGCCGCCACCCGCTGCGCGCGATCATCACCTGGGCCGCCAATGCCTATATCCGCCTGCTGCTGGAGTTCCCCGTCCGCGACACGACGACCGGCTACCGCTACTACACCCGCGCCTGCCTGGAGGCGATGCCGTGGGAGGCGATCCGCGCCGAGGGGCCGGAGATCCTGCAGGAGCTGATGCTGGCGGCCGATGCCCGCGGGTTTCGCATGGTCGAAATCCCGATCCGGTTCGTCGACCGGCGCGCCGGCCGCTCCAATTTCAATCTGCGCATCATGCTGCGCTCGCTGGGCTCGATCGTCCGGCTCTGGCTGCGTCCCGGCGCGCTGGTGCCCGAGGGCTCCGATCTGGCGCGCAGGCGGCGGCAACGACGCCGACGCCGGCTCCGTGCCGCCGGGCGGGGCGTGCGGCGCTTCGCCGGCCGGCTGGCGGCGGCCGTTCGGCCGGCTGCCGGGTCGCGCGCGGCCGGCGCCGGCGCCGATCCGAGGGACTCATCGCCCCCCGCCCCCGCCGCGACCGTCCCCATCCGTCCTCTGGCGTTTCCCTGGCCGCGACGGCGCAAGGCGCAGGATGAGCTCATCCGCGTCGACGCCCGGGTGCTGCAGCGCCGGCGGCTGATCGACGCCCCCCGCCTGCGGGCGGGGCTCGACACGCTGGAGCCGGCCGCGCGCTGGCTGGCCCGGCCGGCTGGATATCTCTATGGGCTCGGCCGCAGCGTCCATCGCGCGGCGCGCATCTGGCGCCCCGGCGGCCGCAAGGCGCTCCCCGTGCCGGTGATCTGCGTCGGCAACCTGACCGTCGGCGGCACCGGCAAGACCCCGTTCGTCCGGTTGATGGCGGCGACGCTCAGCGCGATGGGGCGCCGCCCGGCGATCGTCAGCCGCGGCTATGGCGCGCGGGTTCACCTCAACGGCCCGGTCGTCGTCAGCGACGGCACGCGCGTCTATTCCACGCCCAGCGAGGCGGGCGATGAACCGCGGCTGCTCGCCGAGCAATGCAGCGGCGTGCCGGTGATCATCCATCCCGATCGGGCGGCGGCCGGCCGGCTCGCCATCCAGCAGTTCGATCCCGACGTGATCCTGCTCGACGACGGCTTCCAACACGACCGCCTGGCGCGCGACCTCGATCTGGTGCTGTGGGATCTGCGCGACGACCCCGACCGCACGCCGCTCTTGCCGGCCGGGCGGCTGCGCGAGCGGCCCGGCGCGTTGCGCCGCGCCGATGCAATCATTCTGACCCACGCCGAGTACCTGGCGCCGGAGGAGCGCGAGGGGCGCCGCCAACAAACGGTGGCCGCGCTCAAGCGCCATGCCCCCGCCGTTCCGATTTTCGAGGCCGAAACAGTCGTCGCCGGCTTCCGTCGCCTGAGCGGGCGCGTCGGCCCGCACGCCGAGCCGCCGGCCGAAGCCGACGGCCCCTGGCCGTGGACCGGCCGGCCGGTGATCCTGGTCAGCGCCCTGGCCCGGCCGCAGGGGCTGGAGTCGCTGGCGCGCCAGACCGGCGGTCGCGTGGTGCGCCACTTCGCCTATTTCGATCATCACGAGTATGGCCCCGCCGACGTGGATGCGTGGCGCCGCCTGCGCGACGAGGAACAACAGGCCGGGCGCGAGGCGCCGCTGATCCTGACCACCGCCAAGGACGGCGTCAAGCTGCAGCATCTGCCGATGTTCGGCCTGCCGGTCATCGTCGTCGAAATCGAGATGCGCGTGCTCGACGCCCCCCGTTGGAACGCGTTCCTGCATGCCCGGTTGAACCCGCATTGAGACTGGAGACCCGACAGGATGATTGAGCGTTACGCCCTGCCCGAAATGCGGGCGCTGTGGAGCGACCAGACCAAGTTTGAGATCTGGCTGCAGGTCGAGCTGCTCGCCTGCGAGGCGTGGGCCCAGCAGGGAGCGATCCCCGCCGAGGCGCTCGCGCAGATCAAGGCGAAAGCCGCCTTCACGCTCGAACGGATCGATGCAATCGAGGCCGAAGTCCATCACGATGTCATTGCGTTCACGACCGCCCTGGCCGAACAGATCGGCGAAGCGGCCCGTTTCGTCCACATGGGGCTGACCTCGACCGACGTCGTCGATACGGCGCAGAGCGTCCGCATGGCGCGCAGCTTCGACCTGATCCTGGAGCAGCTCGAGCGGGTGATCGCCGTGCTGGCCCGCCGCGCCGTCGAGTTCAAACACCAGCCGATCATGGGGCGCACGCACGGGATCCACGCCGAGCCGACCAGCCTGGGGCTCAAGTTCGCGCTCTGGCACCAGGAGATGCTGCGCAACCGGCGCCGGCTGCTGGCCGCGAAGGAGACGGTCGCCGTCGGCAAGATCAGCGGCGCCGTCGGCACCTACGCCCACACCGGGCCCGCGATCGAACGCTACGTCTGCGAGAAGCTGGGGCTGCGGCCGGCGCCGATCGCCACGCAGGTGCTCCAGCGCGACCGGCACGCCGAGGCGCTGGCGGCGGTGGCCGTCTGCGGCGCCACGATCGAAAAGATCGCCACCGAAATCCGCAACCTGCAGCGCACCGACATCTATGAGCTGGAGGAGCCGTTCCGCAAGGGCCAGAAGGGCAGCTCGGCGATGCCGCACAAGCGCAACCCGATCGGCTGCGAAAACCTGACGGGCCTGGCCCGCGTGCTGCGCGGCAACCTGGTCGTCGCGCTCGAAAATGTCGCGCTCTGGCACGAACGCGACATCAGCCATTCCTCCGCCGAACGCATCATCCTGCCCGACTCGCTCACGCTGCTGCACTACATGCTGCACCGGCTGGCGGGCATCCTGGAGGGGGCGCAGGCCAAGCCCGACCGCATGGCCGAAAACCTGAACAAGACCGGCGGCCTGATCTACAGCCAGCGCATCCTGCTGGCGCTGATCGACAAGGGCATTTCGCGCGAGGACGCCTACCTGATCGTCCAGCGCAATGCGATGCGGACCTGGGAGGACCGCGTCCCGCTGATCGAACATCTGCTGGCAGACGCCGAGGTCGCCGCCCGCTTCACGCGCGAAGAGCTGGAACGCCTGATGAATCCCAACGACTTCCTGAAATACGTCGATGAGATTTATCGCCAGTGCGGGTTGGAGTGAGGCGCGGGGGTGGCGGGGGAACGCCGGTACGATCGCGATACCGATCCCGATAGCGATTGCGATTGCAGGAGGAAGGGCGGGGATTACGCCTGCCGCGGCTGTTCCACCGCGGCCGCGTCGTCGGGTTCAGGGGTCTCTTCGCCTTCCACGGTCACTTCGCGGCCGGCCACCTCGTAATACAGCCGCGCGGTGTCCCACGCCGTCAGGTCCCAACTGTACTGCGCCGCGCGGTGCCGCCCGCGATCGATCAGTTCCTGGCGCACCGTGCCGGGGGCCAGCAGCCGGTCGATCGCGCGCCACAGGCTGGCCGATTCATTCGGCTCGAAGTAGAGCGGGGCATTGCCCAGGATTGTGCTCATCGGCTCGCGCCGCGCGCAGAGGACCGGCACGCCGCGGGTCATCGCCTCCAGCGGCGGGAAGCCGAAGCGCTCGTCGAGCGACGGAAAGACCAGCGCCAGCGCCCCCGCCATCAGGCTCTCCAGCCGCTCGGCGTCGATGAACGGCTCGAGCACGACGTGCTGGCGCATGTGCGCCGGGATCTGGCGCGCCCGCCGGTCGCGATCCTCCGCGCTCAACCCGCACCACACCAGCGGGGGCGCGTCGGGCCGGCGCTGATAATACAGGCTCAGCGCCGAGATCAGGAAATCGATGTTCTTGTGCGGCTGATCGATGCCGGTCGTCAGCAGCCAGCGGCGGCGCGGCGGCGCGCCGGTCAGCGTCAGCAGGTCCTCCGGCGGCGTCGCCGGCCGCTCCGGCGGACTCTGGCCCGGCCCCAGCGGGATGCAGCTCACCCGCCGGCCGCGCAACCCGGCCACCTCCAGATCGTGACCGGTCTTCTCGCTCGGCACGACGATGTGGGCCCGGCTCCAGCGCAGCCGCGTCAGGAAAAAGTCCTGGTAGCGCCGCTTGGGCAGCGACCCGTAGCGCAGGTGGAACAGGTCGTAGAACGTGACCAGCTTGTGGCGCGCGCGGGTCAGCGGCAGGTTGTAATGCGGGTAGTGCAGCAGGTCGACCCCTGGCAGCGCGGGATAGCGGAAGAAGCTCGCCGCGCTGTAAACCGGCGGCTCGAAGTGGATCCAGCGGCGGATCTCCAGCCCCGGCGCGATCCGGTCGCGCAACCCCTCCGGCCCGATCAGCGTCAGCACCAGCGGCAGCCGCAGCCGCGCGTAGGCCGCCAGCAGCTCGCGCACATACGTGCCGATGCCGCTCATCGACCAGAACCGGACGTCCAGGGCGACGTGGAGCCGCGGGTCCGCGGGTGGAGCGGCCGACGGCGTTTGCGTGAAACGTCGAAGCAGTGCGGTCATGGCTGACAGGCGCCGGGGCAGCGGGAGATCAGGGAACCGGAACGCCGGCGGCTCCATCCTAACGCCGACCGCCCGCCGAATGCGACCCTTCTTACGCGGTAGATGAAGCTGGCTCTAAACCGCCGACGCGGCCTCGCTGCTTGGGGGGATTTGCCTGCGGCGCGGCAGAGGCCGCGAAGCGGTCGTCGGCGCGGCTTTCGGTCCCCTTCCGACTATCGGTCGATGTCGAGTTGGCGGGACAAGGCAATTGAGCTGCTCGAACCGTCTGTGTTCGACGGCGACCCGCTCGGCGCCGGCGCCGATTACGTTCCCGACTTGATCGAATGCTATTTGCAGACCGGCCGGACCGCGCGCGCCGCCGAGGCGATGAACGTTCTGCTGCGACCGGGCGCGGGGACCCGGGCGCGCGTCTGGCGGGCCGTTGAGGCCTATCGGCGGATCGACCCGTTCGCCGCCGACCGGCTTTGGGAACGCATCCGCGACGTGATGGCCGCGCCGGTCGTCCAGCTCCCCCTCCCGCCGGCGCCGGGCGAAGTTGGAACGGCGGCGGCTGACTGAGGCCGGACTGCACAGCCTCGATCACCTCTGCTCCGGGTCCACCTTGTCGCCGGGGACGTCGGGCGCGGGCGGCAGCGGCGCGATGCACGCCGGGTCGTCGTGGCGCGGGCTGTTCATCCGGGCGTCGACCGGATAGGCTTCGAGCGCGTCGGCGGGCGAGGGTGTCAGCAGGGGGAGGACGTCGGCGGCGGGGCGCTGCGGGTCGCACCAGCGCGCCGCGGCCTCCGGCGCAACCATCACCGGCATGCGGTGATGAATGGGTTTCATCCAATCATTGCTGTCGGTTGTCAGAATTGCACACGTCATCAACGGCGCGCCGCCCTCGCCGCCCCTCCACACGTCGTAGATTCCCGCCATCAGCAGCGGTCGGCCGTCGGCGCGCCGGATGAAATAGGGTTGCTTGCGGCTCCCCGCGCGTTTCCATTCAAAGAACCCGTTGGCCGGCACCAGGCAGCGCTGGCGCTCGATCGGCCGGCGGAACATCGGTTTCGTCAGCACCGTCTCCGACCGCACGTTGATCGGCGCCATGCGGGTCGGGTCCTTCGCGAAGCTCGGCACCAGCCCCCATTTGAGCAGCGCCATCCGGTGCGGATGCTCCGGCCGGCTCCGGCCGATCGTCACGATCGCGGCCGAGGGCGCGATGTTGTACGACGGAACGAACCCCCTCGCCTGCTCGATTTCCAGATCGGGCAGCGCCTCCCGAATCAGCTCGGCCAGTTCCTCAATCGTCGAGTAGACGGCAAAGCGTCCGCACATCCGGGTTTCCTCCGCGTCCGCGGCGTTGCGGCCAGTCGGCTGGGTGGGAGTTCCCGCTAGCGATCGCGGATGACGGCCGCGGGGCGGACCGTCACCACCCAGCGCAGCATCGGCGTCGCCAGCAGGAGCGTGACGCCCAGGATCAGCGCCGCCCCGGCCAGCAGCCAGCCGGGCTGGGGGCGCAGCAAGTCCTCCGGCAGCCAGCTCAGGTGCTCGGTCCAGCGCGCCATCGTGGCCCCGGCCCAGGCGGCGAGGCCGGCCGTGGCGGCCAGCGCCAGCGCGACGGCGGTCGCCGCGAGCAGAATCACCTCGCCCAGGGCCAGGCCGACGGCCTGCGCGGGGGTCAGGCCCAGCGTGCGCAGGGCGATCAGGTCCGGGCGCCGCGCGTGGAAAATCATCGTGAACAGGAGGTAGAACGTCAGCATGCCGAGGGCGAAGATCGCCAGCGCCAGCGCGATGACGGCCCAGCCGGTCAGGCGCACGCCGAACTTGAGTTGTTCGCCGAGCAGCTCGCCGCCGGCCAGTTGCAGCCCCATCTCGCCGGCACGGGCGAGGATCGCCTGGCGGTCGGCGTCGCGAGCCGTTTGTACGACGACCTGGGCATAGGTTTCCGGGGTGCCGGGGGCGAACTTGTGGTTGTAGGCCCGCGCGATGTCGGCGGGAATCGCCAGGCCGAGCATCCCGGGCTGTTTGGAGAGGCCGACGACCTTCGCCCTGACCTGAACCGGCGTCACGTCCGATGCCAGGCCCAGCCCGAGGACCGATTCGCCCATCACGAACGTGAAATCGCGCCCGACCAGGGCCGAGGGGCTCAGCGCCGGCAGACCGCTGGAGCGCGCAAGCCCCAGATTGTAAAGATCCAGAAAGTAACTGGACACGATGACCGGGCAGGGGGCGTCGGGATCGTCGGGCATCCGCCAGGGGGCGTCGGGCGGAAGCGAATCGGCCACCAGCGCGCGCGGCACGCCATGCACAACGGCATCCGATGCCAACTCCTGACCGAGGATGCTGCCGGTGGCGTAGATCGGGAAGCGGAGCGGTTCGACCGACCAGACCTGATTGACGCCCGGCAGCGATTTGAGCTCGGCCACCTTCTCCGGCGTAATCGGGTTATTCTCCAGGGCGATGTAGCCCAGATTGGCGCGGCGCGCCTCCAGGCGGAGCTGCTCTTCCGGAAAAAGCTCGGTCAGATAGTCCCCCAGCCGGAAGCGCAACGCCACGCCCAGGCCGAGCAGGGTCAACATGATGGTGGAGGCCGCCGTCAGGACGACCACGGCCGCCAGCGCCCGCGTGGGGTACTGACGGACGTGCCGCCAGAGCAGATGCAGGAAAAAGATCACGGGCGCGGGACGCGATTACAGCAGATCGTCAATGCTGTCGCTTTCAAGGTCGATATCGTTGTAGATCCACGCCGAGAGGTAGCGTTCGGAGGCCGAGGGCATGACGGCGACGATCAGCTTGCCCGCCATTTCGGGGCGTTTGGCGATCTCGACGGCGGCCCAGGCGGCGGCGCCCGAACTGATGCCGATCGGGATCCCCTCCTTGCGCGTGATCTCGCGGTTCATGCGCGCGGCGTCTTCCTCGGTTACGGCGATGATCTCGTCGATCACGCCGCGGTTGAGCACCTCGGGGACGAAGCCCGCGCCGAGGCCCTGCAGACGGTGTGGACCGGGCTCGCCGCCGGCCAGCACCTGCGACGTGACCGGCTCGAGCGCGACGATGTGCACCGACGGCTTCTTCTGCTTGAGCACCTCGCCGACGCCGGTGACGGTGCCCCCCGTGCCGACGCCTGAGACGACGACGTCGACGCGACCGTCGGTGTCCTCCCAGATCTCCTGGGCGGTCGTCCGGCGGTGGATGTCGGGGTTGGCGGGGTTGGCGAATTGCTGGGGGATGAAGCTGTTGGGGATTTTGCGGTGCAGATCCTCGGCAACTTCGATGGCGCCCTTCATGCCCTTCGAGCCCTCGGTCAGCACGAGGCGCGCCCCGAGGATCTTGAGCAGCTTGCGCCGTTCGATGCTCATCGACTCGGGCATCGTCAGGATCAGCGGGTAGCCCTTGGCGGCGGCGACGAAGGCCAGCGCGATGCCGGTGTTGCCGCTCGTCGGTTCGATCAGGACGGTCTTGCCCGGCTCGATCTTGCCGGCTTGTTCGGCCGCCTCGATCATCGCAGCGCCGATGCGGTCCTTCACCGAACCGAGCGGATTGAAGAATTCCAGCTTCAGATAGACGTCGGCCCGCGCGCCGGCCTCCTCGGCCACGCGGCGCAGCTTGACCAACGGAGTGTGGCCGATCGTATCGACGATGCTTTCGAACAGGCGCGCCATGAATGGGACTCCTTCCAGCCAATGAAGCAAGATCCGAGGGGATCGGGCGGGGACGATCCCGCGGCCGCGGCGACCGACGCCGTGCGACCGCGCGGCGCACGGCCCTTCCGACGCCCTGCCTCCGCATCGGGGCGATGCGCATCCACCGGATGGGAGGACCTGCGGCAGATTCCGATTCATGTTAGACCGAGAAAGGGCTAAACGGAAGGATAAAACAGGCCGGTTCAAGCGTCTGGCGGGCGGCGCGCACCCGCCGCGCGGGCCGCTGGCCGGCCCCGCCAGAAGACCCGGGCTTGGGGCCGCGGCCGGGCTTTTTCGTGGACGTCCACGTCGGGATTGCTCACAATAAGAGGTAAGTTGTTCGTGTTTTTGGCTGCACCGTGTTTTTGCAGCCCCGTCCGATCGGGTTTCGTCTCACCTGCCGCATCCCTTCAGGGGGCCTTCCCATGCGCATCCGCCGTCCCATGGTTTCATCCCGCCGAGCGGCGGCCGCAGCGGTTGCCGGCGCGACGGCGCGGATTGTGTTGCTGTCCGTGGCGCTGGCGGGCATGCGTGTGGCCGTCGCTCAGCCAACCGAACCGATGGACGCCGCGACGGGGCTGCTGCCGCTGCCGGCGGTGCAGTATGAGGACCAGAGCTCGACGCCGGTGGTGATCGACGCGCCGGGCCCCCAGCCGCTCTCCGCGGCGGAGGCCGAGGCGTTCCAGGAGGAGATCCGCCGCGCCTTCGTCATGCAGCAGTACCAGCGGGTGCTGGACCTGGGTGAGCAGCTCCAGAACGGCCCCGGCTTGCCGCAATCGGCGGATTTCTACATGGCGGCATCGCGGATGCGCCTGAAGGAACGGCGCGACGCCGAGGAGGGGCGCAGCCCGTTCCGCCGGCTGAGCACCCAACGCCCCGCGCTCGAGATCCCGGAATCGTCGCCGGAATCGGCCGAACCCGGGGGCGAGCTCCCGGCAACGGATGAGGAATCCGCGGCCGCCGGCGCGCCCGATGAACCCGCGGCGGAGTCCGGCGCGGCGTCGGCGCCCGACGCAGTCCCGCCCAGCGCGATCCTGCGGACGCAGCCGCCGGGGGCGCCGTCGCCGGCCGAGGCGGCCGAAGCGCTGGCCGATGCGATCGAAACGGCGACGGCGGCCGAGTCGCCCGAGG